>Ga0310690_10006315_pt1 | contig 15607 bp, 13 predicted proteins | sample AusTroGonzalo_MG_2_FD_207661 | JGI IMG/M metagenome (GOLD analysis project Ga0310690, IMG submission 207661) | Bovine rumen microbial communities from tropical cattle in Woodstock, Queensland, Australia - Gonzalo_04 (v2) (version 2) | ecosystem: Host-associated > Mammals > Digestive system >... | reverse complement strand
TGCATTAAAACATACAATAGCATCAAATGGCTCATCCTCATATTCATAGAAGTTTGCTACTTTAAAATCGATATCCGCTCCAGCATGACCTTTAATAGCATTTTTTATCATATTGTCGGATATATCAATTGCAGTAACTTTACTTTCTGTTATTGATTGCAAAAGTTCACTTATAATTCCAGTACCGCAAGCAAGATCTAAAACTCTCATCCCCTTTTGTAGAGGGATAAGAGATATTAGACTTTCTAAGTCATTTAAAGTCTCTGTCTGATAGTCATTCCACTTATCAGCGCGTTCGTTAAAAAATTCTTTAACTGCGTCCATCATCGTACTTTGGGAAAGTAGCTGCTAAATCTAGTTTTCTTAATGCACCATACTCATCAACCATTTCTGAATAGAAAGTATGATGTAAGAATTGAACAAAGATTTCATCTGCTTTTTCTGAGATATTTACATCACTAAACTTGTCTGGATATACAACAGATCCGACATAGTATGCATTAATATATACCGTTTCAATATTTGTATAATATGCATTGAATGGGAATTGTGTATAAACTTCACCATTCTTCATTGCTGTTAATGAGTTATAAATTGCAGCCGTATCATCTAATGCATATTCACCCTTCATTATATCTAATCCGCCTAAATCAATAATAATTTTATCAGGATCAATATCTACTAATTTTTCTAAATCTGTCAAAGTTTTATTATCTTTTGTTACAAAATCACTAGCAGTAATTGCGTTCTTAACCCCTAACAAATTAAATATTGCATAATTTGCGCTACTAGATAAAAATCCGCCTTTACCCCATGAGCTATGACATCCTAAATAAACTGAAGGCTTTTCAGATTCAGCAATATCTGAAGTTCTTTCTACTAAATCCGCTTTTAATGTGTTCATATAATTAACAACATCATTTGCTCTATCCTCTTTATTTAGAACTTTTCCTAAAAGCTTTATGGAATTAGATACTACATCACTAAAGATATTTGCTGTATCATAAGTAACTCTAACTACAGGCACGCCTATTTGTTCTTGAAGCGCATTTGTTGCTGCAACATCCGTATTCATAATTGAAATAACTAAATCCGGATTACATTCAATAATCTTTTCAGGCTCAGCATATTGATCATCAGGACCACCTTTACCGCAATCTGGAAGAGCATTAAATACATCTTGATATATATTTCTATATGGTCGAACAGCTAGTTTTGTACCATATATTGTATCTGCCTTTTCAACATTCTCTACACCGCATAACTTAGTCATATCACCAATATATGAATAAAGTCTTAAAGCGCCTGCACCAATACAAACTATTCTTTGAGGGTTAAGAGGTACTGAGACTTCTCTACCTATCATATCTGTTACGACTTGAGTGCCTTGTATATCATCTTTAGTACAACCAATGAAAGATACTGTTGATACTATCACTATCATGACAACACATAAGGCGATAACTAGTTTTTTCATTATTTATCTCCTTTTGGAATAAGAATTCTTATTCCATCCTTTTTCATAATCTCACTATCTATTCCATAACATGCTTTTATGTCTTCTTCAGATAATTCATCTATAACGGCATTCTTATATACTTTATTATCTTTTAGTAATAAGAAGTGATCAGAATATCTTAATGCCATATTTAAATCATGCATAGAAGCCATAATTGTTAAGTCATATTCCTTCATAATGCTTCTAAGCAATTCTAGACATTCCATTTGGTTCTTGATGTCTAGATTGCTTATCGGCTCATCCAAGAACAAATACCTAGAGCCTTGATTAATAGCTCTAGCTATTGCAACCTTTTGTCTCTCGCCACCAGAAAGTTCCTGAACATTTCTAAACGTTAGACTCTCAAGGCCAATCTTACTAATAACCTTTTGGGTTGATTCAAAATCTTCTTTCTTATATCCCCATGTTGCAAAATTCTTGCGACCAAGCAATACCGCGTCAAATACATTCATATTTCCAAGTTCTAAATCTTGTGGAACATATGAAAACAACTTTGCTCTATCTGTGATAGATAATGTAGATACATCTATTCCATCTGCACATATTGACCCTTGTTTATATTTAAGCAATTGCAAGATATTCTTAATAAGAGTTGACTTACCAGTTCCATTAGGACCCAAAAGCGCAGTAAAGATGCCTTCATGTATATGAAGGGATACGTTATCTAAAACGTTACGTTTTTGATCGTATGAAAATGTTAAATTTTCAACTTTAAGCATTCTTTTGTTTACCTCTTATTAATAGATATATGAACATTGGTCCACCAAGAAGCGATGTTATAGCGCCTACTGGCAAAGATAATCCAGATACAATTGTTCTTGAGATAGTATCTGCTATAAGCAAAATAGCGACACCCGACAAGAATGATGCTGGTATTAAGAATCTATGATTATCTCCTATAAATCTTTTTATTATATGTGGAGCAATAAGACCAATAAATCCTATAATTCCAAGGAATGATACACAAGTAGCAGTAATTAAAGATGCGAATAATAAAGATAATATACTTAAACTCTTTGTATTTACGCCCATTGTTCTTGCTGTATCTAAGCCTGCAGTCATAGCATCATAATTAAGTCTATTAAACATAAAAAATATAAACGATGTTGCTATAACGATAAACATTATTAAATCTTCTAAGAATGTGGCTCTTGCTAAATTACCAAAACTCCAAAAGACTGCCGAAGATAGTTGGTTAGAATCAGCAAAGAATTGGACCATTGTTGTTCCGGCAGTAAATATTGCACCTACAGCTAAACCTGCAAGTACTACTATTTCTGATGAAAACCTTTTTATATGAGATAATATTAATATTAATCCAACACTTATTACAGCAAAGATCAAGGCTGTTGTTGCAACAAAATATGGGTTATTAACAAATAAGTCTGACTCGGCTGACGAATTAAATGCTCCCATTCCAAGAACTATAATTGCAAAGTTCGCACCAAACACTGCCGCATTAGATACACCAAGTGTTGATGGAGATGCCATAGGGTTCTTTAAAACACTTTGCATAATAAGACCACTTATAGCAAGTCCGCCACCTGCGAGAACTGCAGCTATAACTCTTGGCATACGTATTTTCCAAACAATTAGATAATACTTATGCTCTCCTGTATTAAAAAAGCCTTGCAATATTTGAGATAAAGATAAATTGGCAGAACCAACACAAAGACATACGATAATTAATAGTATGTCTACGATAAGTAAAGATAAAAGAATTAATCTTCTTTTATTATCTATTCTCTTGTATCGTTTTTGTAACTCTTCACCCATAACTACCTTTTATTATATATAAATATATAACAATTACAATATAAAACTGGCACTTTTGTTTGATATCTTGGCATAATTTTTGACATTTATATACAAAATGTTCGATAACTTATTGACAACAAAACATAATGTTTATTATTATTCGATATGAGGTGGATATTATGGATAAGAGAATTGAAAAGACAAAGACAGCCATATACGATGCATTTAAAGCAACATTAGATAGAAAACCATATGCAGATATAACTATACAAGATATACTCGATGAATCAAAAATTTCTAGATCAACATTCTATTCTCACTTTAAAACAAAAGAAGAAGTATTAAAATCTTTATGCTCATCTATATTCCGCCATGTGTTTTCGCACTCTCTAGAAGAAGAAAAGAGTCATGACTTTTCAAAGTCTTCCATCTTTGATTACAAGCATTTAATCACCCATATTTTCTACCACATCCATGACAACCATGAAATTATTGATGCCATATTTAAAAGTGAATCTAAGGACGTATTTCTAAACGAGATGAGATATGAGATAAAAGACTTCGCTAATGCTATGGTTGCTAATCACTATATAAAAGAAAAATCCATCCCAAGCGATTTACGTTCACGTGGGATGGTTGAATCGTTCATTATTACTTTAGAGTATTGGGTAAATAATCTTTATAAGGAAACCCCTGAATTACTTACAGAATACTTTATAACTCTAAACAATTAGTTATTTTAACTTATCTGTTTTTAGTAAGAAACCAAGTACATCTTTAGCATTTTGCTGCATTTCACCAAGAGTGATACCCTCTTTCTTTCCATAAGTAGCAAGAAGTGTGCCATCTGGCTTTTTCTTGCCTATTCTCTTTCCACCTGGCATTAATACGTTTACTCTAGATCTTACTCTATAGCCGTTAGACTTAACCTTAGGGAATTCAGGAGATGGCGCATATTGCATCCACCAGTCTGTCATAACTAGGCCATCATAGCCCCATTCATCTCTAAGAACACTCTTACATAATTCATAGTTATAATGATTCCATACACCATTAATCTTGTTATATGAAGTCATAATTGTATTTGGATTTGCTTCCTTGATAGCTATTTCAAATCCCTTTAAATAGATTTCTCTTAATGCTCTTTCTGATACTCTTGAGTCATTAGTTGTTCTCATATATTCTTGGTTGTTACAAGCAAAATGCTTTGGACATGCGCTTCCGCCATGGGATTGAATACCGCGAATTGCAGCCGCTGCTGTCTTGCCTGATAGAAGTGGATCTTCAGAATAATATTCAAAGTTTCTTCCACATAAAGGATTTCTATGAATATTCATGCCTGGAGCAAGAAGAATGTCTGAACCTCTATCTTTCATTTCTTCTGAAATCTTTGTATGTATTTCTTCTACAAGGTCATCATTAAATGCACAAGCAAGAAGTGCACCAATTGGAATTAATGAACAAGAAGCAAATAATCTGATTCCTGAAGGACCATCTGTTGTAATAGTTGCAGGAATTCCCTTTTCTCTTAATGATTGTGTTACGCCACCAATTGCGCCAGCATTACCTGCAGCTCCTAAAGGACTATTCATTGTATAATCTCCACGAGATATTGCTTCTAAATCATCTAGAGATAATTGCGCAACAAAAACATCCATTGATACTTTGCCATCTTTTACATCTTGTAATGTATATCCTTTATTACCTGTAAGCGGAATATCCTTTGGCAAATTATCTAAGATAATCTTCTTTAAATCTGTTGTTCTTTTAGTTACTGGAACTAACTTTGCCTTACCTTTAACATTCTTAATAATATTAAAATCACTAACTGGAGCTAATACTTCGCTTAGTTGTTTAATTAAAGTATGCTCATTAACAACTACTTTAGCAACATCCTTTGCTTCTCTTACGTTTTCACCAACAGAAATCACATATTCACCCTTTTGAGCAACATAAGCTGACTTAAAACCTGTAACTCCTTGTGAATCGTATGATGCGAATTGTTCTTTAGATACTCTAATAAATAAAGTATCTGTTTCGCCTGGTTGAAGTTCTTTTGTTTTCTTATATGCTACAAGTTCTCTATATGGGTTATCTATAGGACTAATAGGCTTTTGAATATATACTTGAACAACATCCTTGCCTTTGAAATTGCCACTATTATTAACTTTTATTGTTAACTTAACATCTTTGTCTGATTCTTCAACCTTTGTTACTTCTTGAGCGAATTTTGAGTATCCAAGGCCGAATCCGAATGGATATAGAACTGCATCCTTATTAAATGTTTCAAAATATCTATATCCTACATAGATATCTTCGACATAATTATTGAATACCTTTCCTCCGAAATCATTTGAAGATGGATAATCTTCATATTTTCTAACAATAGTATCAGCAAGTCTTCCTGATGGAGCAACTCTACCAGATAATAAATCTGCTACAGAGTTACCAGATTCCATACCACCTTGCCATACAATCATTATAGCTTTAATCTTGTCTTTATATGCTTCAGTCCAAGTTAAATCCATAATCGATCCAATATTTAAAAGTAAGCAAATGTTATCAAACTTCTTTGCTACCATATCAATCATGTCTTTTTCTTCTTTCTTTAGATAGTAGCTTCCTTCTTCTAAAGCGTTTTCCCTATCTTCGCCTGAAGATCTACCTAAAACAATAACTGCATCATTGGATGTTTTTCTTGCTTTATTGACGATTTCATCACTTAATGGCATTTCAGGATAAGATCTTGGCCAATGCGCCCAGTATCCATGATCTATTTCATTATCCATTACCCATTCTGCATATTCTTGAGCAAGTTCTCTATTTAAAGATAATTCCTCACAATTTTCAATACCATTTATTAAATGTCTTACATAAGGCTTTTTAACGTCGCCTCCTGAACCATACCCTGTTGAGAAGTAATCATATTGAACACGACCAAATACTGAAATCTCCCTATCTTTAGTAAATGGCAACATCCCGTCGTTCTTTAAAAGAACGGCGCCTTCAGCACCAGCCTTTCTAATAAGTTCTGGCATACCTTGAGTAACTTTTCCATCTAATACTTCTGCTGATTCATCTTGAACTACGCCGCCTGTAATCTTAGCAACTAGTAGTGATATAGCGTTTACAATTCTAGTTTTTAGTTTCATAATAACCCTCCAACGTTTCTATTCTAGCATATATTATATAAATATAAAAGAAATAAGACTTGTAGTGCTTACAAGTCTTTACTCAATATAATCATATGAGATTTCTCAACATAAAACTTTCTCTCTTAATTCATTATACTCGTTGTATTTTATTATTCCATCATGTTGCATGCGGCCAACAAGAATTCCTGGCTTTATATGTTGTTCCTCACAGAAATTTACTATCGAATTCTTATTAATATTCTCTTTATCCTTTACAAAATTCTTGTATTTTGTTCTATCTATTAAGTTGTCGCATGCGAAAATATCCGCACTCATCTCTGATGCATTATTGGTTCTTTCATCAAATTCTAAATATAATTCATTCTCTATATCTTTTAGATGGCCAATCTCATGAAATAGTGTAAACCAAAAAATGTCTAACCACTTGCCCCTTATTGTTATACATAATCGTGTTTTATTATTAATTTTTCTAATAAAACCTTGCACTGGGGCTCCAGTAATACTCTTAACAACAGCAAAGGCTATGCCGTGTCTTGCGAAAATATTTTTTAATCCAATTGATATCTCATTCATGTCAGATAGACTATTTAATTTCTTTATTACCTCCAGTTCATTTAACAATCCATTTATATCTAACTGATTGTCCACAACAACTTCATCGGTTTTCAATTCGCATACTTTCATCCAAGCCGCTAATGCGAAATTATTCATACTAACCCTTGACGATTTTCTAAATCTGGCATTGGCATTCAACATATTGTCTATGTTACATAAATTCGAAACTCCCAAAAATGATCTCATCTGAATAACCTTACTATTTATATCATGCATCCTTTCTAGGTAATTCTCGTTAACAAGAAAAGTATACGTATTATTATTAAATACCGCCTTCTCTTCCTCAGAAACCGTTTCAGATTCTATTACTTGCATATACTCGCTATCATAATTAGCTTGCAATGTATTCCAAAAAGAAGCACTTATATTACTAAACACCTTTTCCAATTTAAATGCGGTTTCTGGACTTATAGATTCTTTACCAGCTACAATTCTATTTATATGTTTTGTTGTCACCCCTATTCTAGCAGCCAACTCTTTTTGAGTCATATTGTTAGACTCTAATACTTCTAAAAGTGTCTCCCCTGGATGAGATAGCAACTCAATTAATAATCCATTCATCTTTGTTTCCATGATAATCACATACTCCCATTATTGTAATTGTTGTTCTTTGAGCAACACCTTCGCCATATTGCTCACCTTCTTGTAATCCTATATCCAGAATCATTCTAATATTACCTGTTATTGACCAACCGACGTAACGATGAAAATCTCCCTTTAGAATATGAGGATTATCTAGACCACTTAACATAAGTTCTTTAACATTCGATAACGCAACTAGCTGTGCATATCTCTTGTGTATTGCCTTTGTTAACACTGCACCATGCTTTTTAGACATCTTCTTTAAGTCTAAGAAAATCTCTTCTACTCTACTGTTTACAAATTCTATTTTCAATTCGATTTACCTCTTTGGTATATTAATATTATCATTATTATACACGAATTGTAAAGAGTGTGATTAACCATTTTGGTATATCATTTTCTAATATACTAAAAATAGGACTACAGCAAAATGCTATAGTCCTAATAGATTTAAGTATTTAAAATCTTTATCTTTCTTCTCTGAAGTAGTTCACACCTAAAGATGCAGGTGGTTGATTTTCCTTCTTCTTTCTTAAAGCGATAATAATCAATACTACAATTGTTGCGAAATATGGTAATGCTTGTACTAAATCTGCTTGAGTAACAGACAAATTAATACCAACTACGTTTGCATTTGCATAGAACCAGAATAGGAATGCAAATAAATATGATCCCCAAATAGTATTTGCTGGTTTCCATGTAGCGAAAATAACAAGAGCTACAGCAAGCCATCCCAATGTCTCAATAGAGTTTGTTGTTGACCATCCACCATTGTTGTAGATAATAATATATACAAGACCACCAATTCCTGCTATAGCACCACCAACAATAGTTGCTACATATTTATATAAACTAACGTTTATACCTGCCGCATCTGCTGTTGCTGGAGATTCACCTACGGCTCTTAAATTTAATCCAACTCTAGTTTTCTTTAAAACAACATGTAATACAACTGCTAAGATGATTACAAGATAAATCATAAAACCGAAAGAGAAGAATAATCTTAAGAACCAATTATCTGAACTTCCTGTTAAATGGTGAATACTTTCTGTAAATACATCAGATGTAATTTGAGCTCTAGCATATCCTGTCGATCCACTCTTTGCTGTTATATATTGACCACCAAAACTTCCTATACCAACACCAATATAAGTTAAAGCAAGACCAGTAACGTTTTGGTTAGCTTTTAATGTTACAGTAAAGAAACTATATACTAATCCAGCGAGTCCAGCTGCTAAAATAGCACATAAAATTGGGATTATAATTAATAAGAAAGTATTTGGATTAGTAGTAGAATTCTCGTATAAGAATGCGCCCGCAAATCCTGCGAAACCACCTAGATATACTTCACCCGGAACACCTAGATTTAAGTGACCTGATTTTTGTGTAAGAATTTCACCAAGGGCACCACACATAATTACAGTACCAAATACTATTGCACCTTGCCACCAAGTAATAAATCCTTCCATACTACTTCACCTCCTTATTAGATACATCTTCATTAGTTATATCCTCTACTGGAGTAGAAGTTTTCTTGTCCTTAACAATCTTTGCTTTAACGTTAGACATCTGTTTCTTAAACCAAGCACCCATCTTATCTGAAGCTTCATCGATTTTAATTACCGCATTATCCCAGAACTTAAACCAACCTGGAGCTTTACTACGAGCGCTATTGCTATATACCATCCTATAGTTGATAAAAAACTCACAACCGATCAAGAAGAATAATAGAATTCCTACTGTGATATAAGATGTGTATCCGTTTAATACTTGAGAAGCATAATTAACAACGTTTCCTGTTCCTAAAGACAAGAATGTCATAAGAATTGCTATAACAAACATTCCAAATGGATTAAAGCCTGCAGCCCAAGAAACAACTATAGCAGTAAAGCCGTAACTTCCTGAAGTGTTACTTGCAATAACGTGATTAACGCCAGCAACATAGAAGAAACCTACTAGACCACATAGAGCGCCAGATAATCCAACTGTTCTTAAGATAACCCATGATGTATTCATACCTGCATATTTTGCAGTATTTAAAGATTCACCTACTACTGATATCTCATATCCATGCTTAGAATACTTTAGATATATAAACATAATAATCGTTAATGCTATTACTGTAAGTATTACTAAACCATATTGATTGCTACCAATTTTAGGAAGCCAACCAATTTTTGTTCCTGAGTTAAATGGAGCAAGAGCAGATGATTTTCCTTTCCAAATATCTACACACATCTCAACAATTTGAATAGCAATGTAGTTTAACATTAAAGTAAACAATGTTTCATTTGCGCCTATCTTTACCTTAAAGATAGCAGGGATTAAAGCCCAAATTGCGCCCACTAAAATGGAACATACGAAAGAACATAAGATAACTAGACCAGATGGCATTGATGTACCATAATACATGATTACACCTGTCATCAATCCGCCCATTAATATTTGGCCTTGTCCTCCAATATTCCAGAATTTCATTTTAAATGCTGGTGTTAAAGCAATTGCAACAGCAAGAAGTAGCATAGCTTCTCTCCAAAACAAAATCTTTGACGATTTTGTGATAGTAGAAGCATCAAACATATACTTTATAATCTTGCCCATTGGAATGCCTGATACTCCTTGAAGGAATATAAGGCTTAATAAAAAGGCCATAACAATCGTAACTGTTCTTATTATTGTTCTAAACAAGAAGGATGAATTATCTCTTTTTACTACTCTTACAAATGGTTCACTCTTAACTTTCATAACCTTTGCCATTATTCATTTACCTCCTTATTTTCTTCTACTGCTTGGATATCTTGGATTAGTGAGTCTGCAGCGATACCGAAATTCTTATCTGGCTTTTCATCATTTAAATCTAATGAGCCAGTCATCATCAATCCAAGTTGTTCTTTTGTTGTTTTTGTAGCATGAACAACACCCATAACTTTACCATGGCATAGAACCATGATTTTATCGCAAAGCGCAAGTAGTACGTCAAGGTCTTCACCTACGAACATAACGCCTACACCATTTTTCTTTTGTTCATTTAAAATATTATAAATCGCATAAGAAGAGTTAATATCTAGACCTCTTACAGGATATGCTGTAACAATAACGTTAGGACCTGCAGAAATCTCACGGCCAACAAGAACTTTTTGAACATTACCGCCTGATAATCTTCTTACTGGAGTCTCTGTTGATGGAGTCTTAACATCCAATTCTTTAATTATTTGCTTGGCCTTTTCTCTTGCTGCTGTTCTATTAACAAATGGATTATACCAAGGAGAAATGACATTATAGTCTTTTAGCATCATATTATCTGTGATAGATAATGATGGAGCAAGACCCATACCAAGTCTATCTTCTGGAATGAATGACATCGCAATACCTTCCTCGATAATCTCTTGAGGCTTTTTGCCAATAATAGACTCGCCTACGTGATTAATATCTCCTGATTCAATCTTTCTTAAACCAGCAATGGCTTCACAAAGTTCTTTTTGTCCGCAGCCGGCAATACCTGCTACTCCTAGAATCTCGCCACCTCTTATATAGAAATTAACCTTATCTATGGCGATTGAACCATCATCCTTTTTAATTGTTAAATCTCTAATTTCAAGAAGAGGAATATTGTGAACAACCTCAGGTCTATCTATATTTAGTTGTATTTTCTCACCAACCATCATTTCTGTTAATGATTGAGTTGTAGCATCCTTCGTTTCAACAGTATCAATATACTCACCTTTTCTTAGAATAGCTACTCTATCTGAAACAGATAAAACTTCTTGTAATTTATGAGTAATGATAATAATAGATTTACCATCGGCTTTCATATTTCTCATAACTGAGAATAAAACATCAGCCTCTTGTGGTGTTAGAACCGCTGTTGGCTCATCAAGTATTAGAATGTCTGCTCCTCTATACAAAACCTTAACGATTTCTAAGTTTTGTTTTTCAGAAACTGTCATGTTATATACTTTCTTATTTGGATCTATATTAAAACCGTATTTATCACAAATCTCTTTAATTCTCTTTGTTGCGGCTTTGATGTCAAATTTAAATTCCTTAGGATTTAAACCAAGAACGATATTCTCAGCAGCAGTAAAAAGTTCAACAAGTTTATAGTGTTGATGAACCATACCGATGTGATATTTAAATGAATCCTGAGGTGAAACAATATTGGCAACTTCTCCATTAATGTAGATTTTGCCATTGTCTGGATAGTAAATTCCGGCAAGCATGTTACATAGTGTTGTTTTACCTGATCCGTTTTCGCCAAGTAAAGCAAGAATCTCACCTTTTTTTACATCCATTGTTATTTGATTATTGGCAACTACTTTGCCAAAAGTCTTCGTAACATTTTCAAAATGAATTGCTGTATCCATATATCCTTTAAAACGCAAAATGTGGGTATGCCCCACTTTTAATAAGTTGAGGGGTGTAGAATGTCTACACCCCTAATAATTTTTCGCTAAAAATTATTCTTTTTCGTATTCAGAATCAACTGTTGTAATACCATCAATAATGATATCGAAGTATGGAGCTGATCTTAATGAAGATTCAGCGAAATATGTAATGCCGTTTTCTGTCTTTAAACATTCAGCACCATTCATACCCCAAGCACCTGTATAAGTTGTTAGATTTTGACCATTCTTTGTGAATTTAGAGCAATCAAATACCTTAATTGTTCCGTCCTTAATTCCCTTGATAGCAGCATCTACAGCAACTTGAGTTCCTTCAGCGCATGAATTTCCTAATGCAGTAATACCAACAGCATTATCAGAATATCCCTTTGACCAGTTTTGAACAACTTCTTTACCAGTTAAAATTTGTGTGAATAAATATTCATAGTAAACTTCCCAGTTGTTTGTTGAAGATGTTAAAGCAGCGTTTGGAGCAGCTTGTAACATGCTTACATTATAACCAACTGAATATACAACCTTGTTAGCCTTTGCAGCTGTTTCACAAGCTGTTGGAGCACCTTCTGAGTCAGCATGTTGTCCGATGATAACACAACCGTCAGAGATTAAAGCTGTAGCAACTTCTTTTTCTCTATCAAAGTTGAACCATGAGTTTGTATACTTAACTGTCATTGTAACGTTTGGATATACACTTTGGATTCCTAGGAAGAAAGATGTGAAACCTGAAACTACTTCAGCATATGGATATGCACCAACATAACCGATTTTAACCTTTCCGTTTTCCTTGTTAGCATCTGTAATCTTACCAGCAGCATCTAATTCAGCAAGTTTCTTACCAGCAACGATACCTGAAACATATCTTGATTCATATACTTGAGTGAAAGCGTTCTTCCAGTTTGTGTATGAAGTATAATCTGTTTCATTACCATTATCGTCTACGTAAACCTTTCCAGCTAAATCACCTGTCATTGAAACGAATGTTACATTTTTGTTTTGAGATAATAAATCTGTTGTGATGTAATATTGATGTCCATATGAGTTAGTGATAACTACCTTAGCTCCTTGAGCGATTGTTTGTTCAGCAGCTGTAGTAACATCTGATGATTCACCAACCTTTGTCTTGTAGATAACATTAACCTTCTTGTTAAGCTTTGTTTCAACAGCCTTAACAGCAGCATCAATACCATCCATATGAGCTTGTGTATAGCCTTCTGTTCTATCACCAACCATTATAGCGCCAACAACTAAGTCGTATTCTTCATCGCTTGAGCAGCCAATGAATGCAACGCCTAAAGAAGCGATAACAGCAACGATAGCTATAATTGCTAGAACTTTAGTAAAGTTTTTCATATATAAATTCCTCCATGTCCCTTTTGATAGGGAAATTTTTTGTTGTCTAATTAATTATCGTTCTCTCTAAATACGATTCCTTGCTTTTCATCCATGGAATCAATAATTGCTAAAGAACATAAATCATAACCTTGGGCTCTTAACTTGTCGCCACCGCCTTGAAATCCTTTTTCAATACAGATAGCAATACCAGCAATCTTTGCACCAGCTTGCTCAGCAATAGAAATAAGGCCATTAGCAGCACCACCCATAGCCATGAAATCATCTAATATTAAAACAGTATCATTGCTGTTTAAATAATTCTTTGAGATTCTAATCTCATTTGTTACAGCACGAGTAAATGAATAAACATCAGCTGTATAAACGCTATCGTTTTGAGTAGTCTTAGCTTTATTCTTTTTAGCAAATACTACTTCAGCGTTATCGAAATATTGAGCAGCAATACATGAAAGCCCAATACCTGAGCTTTCTACTGTTAAAATTTTATTAATGCCTCTACCTGAAAATTTCTTTGCAAATGCCTTACCCATTTCTTGAGCTAAAGCAACATCTATCTTATGATTTAAAAAACTATCAACCTTTAAAATATCTGTACCAATAACGATACCATCTTTTCTAATCTTTTCTTCTAAAAGTTTCAAGATATACTCCCCTTAAATAAAAAATTCAGGACTTTTAGTTCCTGAATTGCCAATCTCTCTATCTTTTCCAATAGTCCCAACTAAGGTTGCTAGGGTAGAAACGTTTTAGACCATATTCCTAAAACTATATTGGCAATTTACTTAATATATTCGTTTGATATTTCTATTTTAATTTCACTTTAAGATATTAGTCAAATAGAATAAGCATTCTTATTGTAAAATAACCTTAATATAGTAAAACTATATTGGCAAATAATGTAAGCCATATCCTATAACTAAGGCAGAAACAATTAAAGCGCCAAATATAAATAGGTTCTCCTTAATATCTTTGTTTTGTTTTAAAAGAACGACAATACCCATGCCAGCATTTACAGATAATCCCGCAATGACAGCGCCAAATGAGATACCGCCATCAATAAATAGTTGTGTTATCAAGACTGAAGAAGCACAATTTGGTATTAATCCTATAATAATTGCTAGTACTGGTTGGAAACCATAACTTAATTCCAGGAATTCGTTAATCTTTTCTTCGCCAATGAAATAAACGACAAGACCAAGAATAATGTTTATAACAAGAATATATAGAGAGATCTTTAAAGATTTAACAAGTGGTCCGTACCATTTGAACTTGCCACCATTTTGACAGTATTCACAATCACAAGCATATTCCATATCTACTTCCATGCCTGTAACGTCAACTTTTTCACCATTAACTTCTATATATTGTTTTTCTTCTTTCTTTGATTCTAATGCTTGCATTCTTTGTTGAACTTTCTTTGCAAACAATTTGTTATGAACAAGCATAGCAGCATAACCAGCAACAATACCCCAAACGATCTTTACCGCAATTAAAATTAAAAGTTGAGGAATCTTATCTGGGACAGATAATAGCATAGGAAGTGCTTCATCTGATGTTGCTATATATACCGCAACTAACGCACCTATTGAAAAATCGCCCTTTGTAAATAAATCTGTTGATACAACAGCAAATCCACATTGTGGAATTGATCCAAATAAAGAACCAAATATTGGTGAATATTTGCCATTTAGTAATGGAGATTTTCTTGTCTTTAAAATCTTTTTATATTCCAAAAATTCGATTAAATAATAGACAACAAGTAGTACAGGCAAAATCTTTGCTGTATCAATAAGCGCATCTAGTAACACATCCCAAATCTCTTCCATACACGTATCTCCTATTATTTTCTTTTGAAATTATATAATAGTTTCTAACAAAAACCCAACAAAAAATTGTAAAATATAAATAGTAAGGTTATAATATGAGCGCTATGGAAAAGAAGTTTTCTTATTTTGATGGACTAAAAGACGGATTACCTATAGGTATTGCATATCTTGCAGTATCATTTACCGTTGGTATTTATGCTGTCCAAAAAGAAATCCCATGGTGGCTTGCAACAACATTCTCTTTAACAAATTTGACATCTACAGGACAAATCGCTGGTATTAACATGATGGCAGCATTCTCTTCTTTCTTCGAGATTGCACTAGCGATATTAATTATTAATGCTAGATATCTTGTAATGTCTCTAACTTTATCTCAACAATTTGACCAAAAGACTCCTACAT
>Ga0310690_10006312_pt1 | contig 15611 bp, 29 predicted proteins | sample AusTroGonzalo_MG_2_FD_207661 | JGI IMG/M metagenome (GOLD analysis project Ga0310690, IMG submission 207661) | Bovine rumen microbial communities from tropical cattle in Woodstock, Queensland, Australia - Gonzalo_04 (v2) (version 2) | ecosystem: Host-associated > Mammals > Digestive system >... | reverse complement strand
ATAGAATCCTCAACCGGGGATATGGTGGTGGATTATATCAGAGACACCTACCAGCCTATCGTAGACCTCATACAGAGCAGTTCTCATGTTTACTCAACGGCGGAACAGGTTGTGGGGAAGTGGATTGACGGGAGCGAGATTTACGAGAAAATCTACGACTTAGGAACTTCTGTAAGAATTAGCAATACAGAAACAAATATTACATCATACATCAACAATTACGCAGATATAAACGCTGTAATATATGCTCGTGCTTTTTACATAGGCTCAACAAGCTCTACAACAAGTGATATATATGTCGGGAAATACTCAACTAGCCCGTATGTAAAAGCGTGGTGCGCAGAGGGTGGAGAATTTAATTATATCATTCTTAGATATACCAAATCCACACAGACACGCTCATTAAGTGCCCCTCTGACCTCGCAGAAAGCCCAAATTGAGCCCTTAGAGGAAAAGGGTGAGGAAACACCCGTTGAAGAAGAAAAAGCCGTAGAAACGCCCGAAACGGAGGAAGAAAATGAAGAAGAAAGATAAGATCAGAACCGCTCCGATTAGCACAACGCCTGCTCCTCTGAAAATCAAAGAGGGGCGGGTGACGATCACGCTGGAAGGCAAGGACGGCAAAAAGACCGTTGTCGACCATAACATGATGACGGACGCTATGGACGAGATTTTGACTAATTGCGGGTGGCTCAACAGAGATAATCTCCCGCAGGACAATCTGGTTCCCGAATTGCTCGGCGGCATTATGCTCTTTGATGATGAGATAGACGATGATCCGGCTCCGACCTATGTCCCCTCTGGGCTCAATCTGGTGGCTAACGGGGCGATAGGAACTACAAACACGGGCACGCCCTATGAACTGGGCTCATGCTCCGACATAGCCACAGAAACGGGCTGGCAGAGTGATGGCTCCTACCTTATGACATTCCGTTGGGATGAAAACCACGGCAACGGCACAATCTCTAGCTTGGGGCTATGTGCAAAGCAAGTCGGTTTTGCCGGGTGCGGAAACCCTAGCGGCGATTCTAAGACCGGGACACGCTTTGACGACCTTTATAACGGCACGGCTACTCCGTATGTGCTCAAAAACGGATATGCCTATCATACGGCACGGGTGAGCATTAAAGATAGCACAGCGTATTGTCTGGATTTATCGGACATCTCCAACGGAAATATCACGATTGAGCAGTACCGCATTCCAACTCGTAAGGTAAATCTCAAAGGCTCCACAACGGCTCCCGTTTTGTTGGATTCGACCACGATCACGACAGCAGATAGCACTCTGATTGCAGTTTTGGCGGCGGTTGCTGGCGGTGGCGAAGAGGGTTGGAGAAGTAACTACTTTGACGCATACGATCACTTCTGGGTTTGGAACTCCCCGACCTCCTCCGCTGATGTGTGGGGAACCAACTATACGCAGTATCTTTGGGAAATAAACGCAGAGAGCGGAACGATCACGACCTACACGGTGCTGAATACGAGTGGCGATACTTTGCACGGGATTTTTAAACCGATTTTCATAGGTTCAACGGTGGCTTTCGTGAACGGCTATTATCACAACTACTACTCACGGGACATTGACACGAGCAAGATTTATCAGTTCACCATCTCACAAGGCTCCGCTGGTGCTATTACTTCCATCTCTAATACTTTGGGTTGGACGGGTGATAGCACGACACCTGTCACATATCAGTACGGCTCCTGCAAAGGAAAAGTGATTGTCCTCAATACTGGACGCTGGTTTGTGTATGACATTGACGGCACGGCCTATCCGATAAACGCCGACACAACATCGCAGACACTCTCTAAGATGCAAAAGACGGATTGCGATTTTGTGATGTATGACAATGCTTTATCAACACAGACGATCGGCTCTTATGCCGCAATCACGCTCAAGAGGACGGTGGACTATCTCGCGACAATTTTCAACTTGCAGAATCCGGTAACGAAAGACGCTACTAAGACAATGACGGTTATATATCGCCTGACTTTCGAGGAAGAGGAAGAAGAGAATGAATAATCAGATCAGTTTTACCCCGGCTGAGTTAGTCGCGGGGATTCTGTGGATATGCGGGACGATAACGGCGGTGGCGGCGGCTGTGACGGTGATTATTAAGGCCGTCCAGAAAGCCAAACAGCCGGAGAAAACCCAAAACGAGCGTATAGAGAAGTTGGAGAAGAAGATGGAAAAATACGACCAGCAATTCGACAACGACAATAAGCGATTGAAGGCTCTGGAAGAGGGAAACCGCATAACACAAGAGGCGTTGCTTGCCCTGCTCGGACACGCCAAGGACGGCAACAACACGGATCAGATCATAAAAGCGGAACAAGACCTCAAGCAGTACCTTATAAATCGGTGATTACCCTCGCGGGTTGTCATATTCATACCATTTTTTCTTTCTTGGGCAGATGTGGCGGAATAGGTAGACGCTTACGGCATAAGGTTAACACCTTAGTGCGCACAAGGTTGTAAGTTTGGCTATGTGAGGTGCAAATCCTCACCATCTGTAGAGGCCGGGTAGCTCCCGGATGATGTGAGAGAGAGCAGGACACCTCACAGAGAATGAAAATGCCGAGATAGGTTGAAGTGCGTAATCGGGAGTAAGACCTGTCCTATCTCGGAACTGCACATAGCCGTATAGCCTAAAGGTTAAGGCGCTCGGCTTTGACCCGAGATATGCTGGTTCGATCCCGGCTGCGGTTGTTTGAGAAAGGAGGGCACAATGCCGCCTAACATGGAATACATAGACAAATTGAGATTTTCGCGCATTATCCTTGCTGAGTATATCGACAAAGCGCCGGACTTTGACAAGGAAATGCTCGAGGTGGTGCTGGAAGTCGTTGAGGAGCAAATACATCACATTGAGTGGTACAACAAGATCACGGGAGGAGGAAAACGATGAAAATTGATTGGAAAAGAAAACTCACGAGCCGAAAGCTCTGGCTGAGTGTGGCTAACTTTGCAACGGACATTATGGTATTTTTCGGTGTTTCTCAATCCGAGGCCGTAAAGGTTGCCGCGCTAATCATGGCTGGCGCTACGGTGATCGGATATGTCGTAGGCGAGGGATTGGCTGATTCTGGCAATAAGAAGGAGGAAAGCGATGGCGAGACTATATCCTAAGTATGACGATAAACAAAAGCCTATTCCGTGCTATCTGAGCAATTCCAAGTGGTATAAAAACTCCGGCACATTTTCGCCTAGGGGCATTCTGCTCCATGATACCGCAATAGATAACACTTACCTCCATCGTTATGTCATGGCGGCAGACAATGATCCGCACAAGGGAGAGCTTGACCAACTACTCGGCAAGAATCCCAACAACAACGATTGGAATCACGGCGGAAAAGACAAGGACGCGGGCCTTCACTTCGTTGGAGCGATTGCAGACGGAAAGACCGTTACAACTCTGCAAACAGCAGATTGGACCAAAAGACCATGGGGATGTGGTGGCGGACGATTTGGATCACTTAATGACACTCATATCCAGTGGGAAATGTGCCAGGACGACAAAAAGTCGGTCGATTACTTCCGTGATGTCTATGAGGAGAGTGTACAGCTTGCGGCATACCTCTGCAAAATGTTCAAGATTGATCCGCACGGAACATTTACATACAAGGGCTATACAATCCCGACAATCTGCTGTCATTGGGACGCATATCTCATCGGGTGGAACGGCATACCGATTTATAAGAGCGGCAGCAAGGGCGGCTTTGGCTCCGGGCATACAGATATTTATGATTGGGACGCAATGTACGAGTATTTTGGTTTGTCGCAAAAGCAGATATATGGCGATCCGTATAAGATCAATCCGATAGACAATCCAGTGTTTAATCGGATTCGTGACGATATCGCAAGGGCCATGGAAGAGCCAAAGCATGATGACGGGTGGTACATGGTAGACGGTAAATGGTACTACTATGACAACGGCAATATGCTCAAATCGGAATGGGTAAAGTATAAAGGCGAGTGGTACTATCTCGGCGCAGATGGGGCCATGCTCACTGGCTGGCAAACGATCAGCGGGAAAATGTACTACCTCGCCGATAATGGATCCATGGCGCAGGACGAATGGGTTGGAAAATACTTCTGTGATATGTCCGGTGTTGCCTCTGATCGAGGTGGCGCATGGCACGATGAAAACCGGGGCCGGTGGTTTGGCGATAGCTCCGGCTGGTATCCGAAATCCCGCTCACTCATGATTGACGGTATTGAGTATAAGTTTGACAAAAATGGGTATCTCGTGGAGTGATCCACTTGATATAGCATAGTTTTACTCCTTTCTTTGGGACGGTCCCGGGTTATCTTCGGATGGCTCGGGGCTGTTTTTGACAGAAGGAGCGAAACGATGTATAATGGCAGCGTAACGGATTTTCCTGTTTCGTTACATGATCAGTTGGAGAGGAGAGCGGAAACGAGACGCCGTTCTCCTCTTTTTTGTGTCTAGGGAACCGGTAGGGGCAAATTAGGGGCAGAAATAACCGAAAAGTGGTTAAATCTGCCCTTTTTTCTATTTTGACGAAATGACCGGGAATACTAGTAATTACAAGGGTTTGCACTCATTTTTTAGGAATTGAAAAACAAATTTAGACAAAAATAAAAAATGTACATATTGCCCACAGTTGCGGGCTCCGGAGGTATCGGAGGGGCAAATTAGGGGCATAGTTACAGAATATGCACATTCAGCAGCATTTCCTCGTCGCGCTCTTTCTGTCTTTTCGTGATGTGATAATAGATCCTCTTGGTGATCCCTTCGTCTCCGTGGCCTAATCGTCTGGAGATCACTTCTAACTGTACGCCTTGCTCTGCTAACAATGCAGTATGTGTATGCCGGAGGATGTGAGGGTGCAGAGGCTTTCCAATGTCGATCTTACGCATGGCAGCTTCCACAGTCGCATGATGGAGCCGGACGCCTCCACGACCGAAGAAAAACCGGTCCGTCCGGATACCATGGGACATCATGTAGAGCAAGCGCCATTCCTTATATTCGGAGATTAGATCAGCTAGTTCCTGTTGGATGAATATCTCCCTTGTGGACGATTGCGTTTTGGCAGTTGTTAGAATACCGGTATGGGAGAGCGTCTTATTAACAATGATATGCGTGTCCGTAACATCCTCCATGGTGAAGGCGGCAGCTTCTCCGATCCGGCAGCCGGTGAGTGCCAAGAAGTGGCAGACATACTTATTCATGCCGGAGAGCTGATCCAGGACAGCGGAGAGCTCATCCGCTTCAAGGTAGAGCTGATCAGGAGCCTTCTTGGGTGAATTATCCCGGAAGAAGGATATACGACCACTCATGTCTGATTCTGTATATCCCATCTCATACAGCCATTTGATGAATGTGCGGAGAAGGTTGAGATAACGGTTCAGAGTTTTAGCTGATTTTCCGCTCTCCGTGTATGCTTGCTTAATCTTCCGTGGATCCAGTTCTCCAACAGTTATGTTCCCACATAGATCCACGGCAGAATAGAAGGTCGTCCGGTTCTGTTCCCTGGTACTCTCCTTCACATCCTTAGTTTCCCAATAAAGCCGTGAGAGGTCATATAATGGCTTTTGGCATAGAGGGGTAGAAATATGCGATACCTTCTCATTAAGCGCCTCTGTGGCCTTCCTACGGGCTTGAGCGGTGTCCTTTTTGAGAGGGACGGAGATCCGCCTGGTCTTTCCGTTAATCTTCACCCGATCACACAGCCTTAGGCCGGTCTTGGTTTTCTCTATCCACATAGTTATTCCTCCTTTCGTGAATAAGTGTGTTAAGTTCTATTGTAATGCTCTAATGATATTTGTATAATGATAATTGGTAGGCTCCGATAGGTTTACCATAACAACTGGGGAGGGGTTGTTCACCATTCGACCTCTCCCGCTCCCCCAATATTGATTGTTCATACTTCAACCCTTTAAGATCCTCTTCACGCCTCTGCCCTCAGTATCCTCAACCTGGGAGCAGAGGCATTTTCTATTTTTTATACTTCTCCATGTCGGAGAGATCGGCGAGGTACTCCTCGGCCTTCTTGAGACCGTCCGAGTTAAGACCGGCGATATATGCAAGGATGTTACTCGGGACGGTTGTAGAGAAGGAATTGCCGAAATCTAAACCGTACACTTCTTTTTTCTCCATCAGGACATCGAAACCCATAAGCCATTGAGGATCCACATTTAAGACTTTCGCCATTTTTCCAGCGTTATGGCTGTGAGGTTCATTATTTCCATTGATGTAATGACTTATAGATGATTTTCCAACACCGGACCGGTTGGATAGTTCTTGAGCTGTCATGTCTCTAAGATTAAGAATATAAGACAATCTCCGTGCAGTTTCTGGATATTTCATACAACCACTCCCTTCATATTTGTACTCCACATTATACACGGAGTTTTGCAGAGTTTCAAGGCGAAGTATAAAAAGTTTAAACTTTTGCTTGACATTTATAGTTTAATCGTTTAAACTGTTCAATGTGAGGCAATCACGAAACACACACGGAAAGGAGGATAAAAATGTACGATTATAGTAAACTTCGTGGTCGCATTGTAGAGAAGTATGGAACACTGTCTAACTTCGCAGAAGCCTTGGAAACTTCCATTGTTGTTGTATCTCAGAAGATGAACAACAAGACGGATTTTTCCAGAGCTGACATCATTAAGTGGTCAAACCTATTAGACATTTCCAGCACGGAATACGATGCTTATTTTTTTGACTACAGAGTTTAAATCTCTAAACTGTGGAGGTGGTTGTGTGTTTATCACCATAAAAATGATGGCGCAGCGCGAAGGTGTCTCCGAGGCTACGATCTGGAGAGCGATCAAGGAGATGGAGCAGACCGGAGAGTATATCGGGGCGATTAAACGGCTCGGCAGGACGCAGATTGATGTGGATATGTTTGACCAGTATGTGAGAAGGAGACAGTATGGCGGAAAGGACTAGATGGTATGTAGGAGCAGAGCTACTCGCAATTGTCGGAGTGATTGCAGCGGCGATGGTGTTCGATGCCGGTTGGATCACCATGGGCGAGCTGATCTGGGCTGCCGGGTGGCTCCTGATTCTCGGTTTTGGAGCGGTGTATCTTATCAATCTCGAGTATAACCGGGCATGCAGCCGGGAACGGCACAGACGGATGGTGGAAAAATCCACAGAGTATGTAATCCGCTACTATGAGCGGGCGAATAATATTTAATTTCAAGGAGGAATGAAACATGGGTAACACAACAGACAGGGATTACACGGCAGTTGTTGTAAAGGTAGGCAAGGAATTTATGATGGGTTATCTTCCGAAGGGGAATTATGTATATCCCGGAGACGAGGTTGAGTTTGAAACCCACAAAAGAGGAGTTGTGCTGATGGTTGATGATTATCGCTCTTACGAGGATCTGCAGGAGATGGAAAAGAGCACCGGATCAGAGTTCACGAAGGTTATTGCCTTCTTTAAGAGACACGAGATTACACGGGAGGACTAAACGCATGAAGTTATGGGAAACGAATGTCGAGTTTGAGCGGATGATTGACCGCTGTGAGTGGGATGATGAACGCAAAGCATGGGTTGACCAGGACACCGGAGAGATAATGACCGATGACGAGTTCTGGAACCAGTTGCAAGGGCTTGAGGATGAGCATGACAGAATCATTGAGTGGTGCGTAAAGATGTACCTTGATGATCTGGCAAAGGCCGAGATGATTAAGGGCGAGATTAAACGGCTCCAGGTGCTTCAGAAGTACCATGAGCGCAGGGCTGAGCGCATGAAGTATGTGATTGACCGCGAGCAGCACGGAGAAAACCGTGATTTTGGGTTTGCGAAGGTATCATACCGCAAGAGTAAGCCGGTTACATGGGCCCCTGATGATGAGCAGAAGATTATCGCTTGGTGCTTCTCCAACGGACACGATGAGTGTGTCAAGACTTCTTACGAAGTGAGAAAGACCGAGCTCGGCAAGCTGATTGATGCCGGTGAGCAGGTGACGGCGTGGGCGAAGAAAGAGGAGAAGAAGAATATTTCTATCAAATAGCATAAGGAGGAGTAAAACATGGCATTTCCAGTACTTGTAATTGGCCCGCCTTCATCGGGCAAAACATATAGCCTTAAGAACTTTAAGACCAACGAGGTTGGTATTCTCAGTGTTGAGAAGGGGAGGCTCCCGTTTAAGTCGGATTTGAAGATTATCAAAGTTAAGAGTTTCAATGACAACGAGCATTCTCCGGCACAGGCAAATGCGGCGAAGTATTCGTGGATTATGTCTGTGATTAAGAGTTCAGTGATTAAGTCTATCGTTATTGACGATTCACAGTTCTTGCTCTCCGGTGAGTTCTTCGATAGGGCTTACGAGAAGGGGTACGACAAGTTCACCGCAATAGCGGCTAACTTCCGAAATCTCATTCACTTCATTAACGAATTGCCGGAGGATGACAAGATTGTTTACTTCCTCCATCACTCCGAGATCGGAGAGGACGGCAGATCGAAAGTGAAGACGATCGGAAAGATGCTGGACGAAAAATTGAGCGTGGAAGGCTGCTTTGATGTCGTACTCTACTGCCAGGATCAGAAGTTTTTTACACAGAGCAACGGGCAGAGCACAGCCAGAACACCGGAGGGAATGTTTGACGCGATGGAGATCCCGAACGACCTCAAGACGGTAGATGAGAAGATCCGTGAGTATTACGGGTTGGAAGTGAAGAAAACTGCAAAGAAAACGAAGGAGGACAAAGAAAATGCAAAAGCCTAATAACTACGACAAGACCAAAGTGGGAGGACAGTACACGCCTATTAGCACCGGAGGACACCACATGATTATCAAGCAGGTGTCCGAGACTAAGAGCAGTGCGGGTAAACCGCAGATTGTGGTCCTTCTTGACACCGCTCCCAACGATTCTCAGCCGGGATTTTTCAGCACGGAGTTTGCTAACGATATCCGACCGGATAAGAAGTGGCCCTATGCCGCTACGCGCTGGATCAATACAGAGGGCAACGACGGAAACTGCTCGCGGATGTTTAAGTCTTTCATTACGGCTTTCGAAAAGTCAAATGGTGTGGAGGCTGTTTGGGGCGATAACTTCACAAAACAGTTCAAGAACAAGAAGATCGGCGCGATCTACGGAGAAGTGGAGAAGGAATACAACGGAAAAACCTCAATGCGTCATGAGCTCCGGTTTTTCTGCGAAGATGCAAAGGTTGACGATGCGAAGATTCCTGATCCGGTTTATCTCGATAAGCCGAAAGCCACAACTACCGCTAGTGTGCCGGATTTCGTAAATGTGCCCGATGGCGATGAAGATGATCTCCCGTTCGGTAATGTATGATGCAAATTCAGATTGACAGCAGGGAACACAAATCTGAGGTTGGAAGGATCAAAAAACAGTTTGACAAGCTCGGTGTGGATTATTTCACGAGCAAGCTTTATGTGGGCGATTACATGAGCCTAGACAATCCTAGGCTCTGTATTGACCGCAAGAAGGACCTGCAAGAGCTTGTGAACAATGTTACTCACCAGCACACACGCTTCCGGGAAGAATTGACGCGGGCTAAGGAGCACGGGATCAAGCTTGTTATACTCTGCGAGCATGGTCCCGATATCAAAACTCTTGAGGATGTCTATTTCTGGGAGAATCCTCGGGCTAAACCTACAATCTGGGTTATGCGTGACGGACATCCGGTAAAGGTTGCCTCACATCCGGGAGCCACATCAGGTAACACCCTCTATAAGTCACTCTGTACGATACGGGACAGATATGGAGTTGATTTTTATTTCTGCGAAAAGCAGGAAACGGGCCGGAGGATCATGGAGTTGCTGGGAGGCGGTACAGATGGATAAGGGATGGATAAAGTTACATCGGCAATTACTAAGCCATTGGATATTTGTTGATCCGGTTGTGCTAAAGATATGGATTTATCTTTTACTCATCGTCAATCATGAGGAGAAAAAGACAATGATTGGCGGTGAACTGATAACCATAAAAGCAGGACAGACCATGACAAGCATTCGAAAAATCGCAGCGGAAACGGACACGAGCAGATACAAGGTTTCCCGGACACTGGAAGCCATGAAAAAAGACGGGATGATTACCACAAAAAACATACAACATGGGACACTCGTTAACATCAGTAATTACAAGCGTTTTCAGCGGATTTTTTCGACCACTTCAGCCGGTGATTGTACCAGTGATTTAGCCAATGATTTAGCCAGTGATTTAGCCAGTGATTTTGCACAAACAATAAATACAAGAATTACTAAGAATGATAAACAACCAAAGAAAACCGCTCCGCGGGATTGTTTTGGGAATTTGATTGAGGAGTAGCGCCATGGCGGAAATGGATTTTGAAAAAGTTAAGGAAGCTCTGGACATCCTCAAGCCGAATGGTGCGCTGTATGAAGTAAGGATATTGAAAGAGCGGACGATCATCAGCGGGTACTTTACAGACACGGAGAAGCTGGAAAAGGCGTTTAAGACGGTAAGCCTAAGAGGGGCCAATGTCTTTTATACGCTGAATAACATTGATCCTGATTGTTACTCGCGCGAGCAGCGGGATTGTTTTCGGCAAGTTAAGACAACCACATCGGATTCCGACATTGTTTCCTATCAGTGGATGCTCGTTGACCTCGATCCAGAGCGTAAGACCGGTATATCGTCAACAAAAGAGGAACTTACACGAGCACATGAGATGGCAAAGGCTATTGTTCAGTATTTGCGCGAGCTTGGATTTAGTGCTCCAATCATGGCAATGTCCGGGAACGGAGTGCACCTGCTCTACAACATTTCATTAGCGAATAATGCCGAGAATCAAAACCTTATAGAACGATGTCTTAAGGCTCTTGCTCTTCTTTTCGATGATCCGTATGTGCATGTAGATCAAAAGGTGTTTAATCCGGCGCGGATCTCGAAGCTCTATGGCACGATGGCACAGAAGGGTGCAGATACGACAGAGCGCCCTCACCGGATGTCTTACATTGTAAGCAAACCGGAGCAGATTAAGTGCACAGAGAAGGCAGTGCTTGAGAAACTGGCGGGTGAATATCCAGAGGAACTTGCGCATCCAGCACCGGCGCAGCGCAACAAGGGCAGTTTTGATGTTGAAGAGTGGATTCATGAGTATGGCCTGCGAGTGCAAGCTGTTAAGACTTGGAAAGACGCAACAAGGTATGTGCTGGAAGAATGCCCGTTTGATAACAGCCACAAAGCGCCGGATTCCGCGATTATCAAAATGGCAAACGGAGCGGTATGCTTTAAATGTCTCCATAATTCATGCCAGGGACATGATTGGCATGAACTGAGGCTAAAATATGAGCCGGATGCCTACGATGATAAACGAGCAGAGGACGAGGCCCGGATTGAGGCAGGGTGGAAAGCCTACAAAGCCTACAATAGACAGAGGACGGATATTACATACCAGGAAGCGCCAGCAACACCGGAAGCCGGTGAAATGTTTGAAACGATGGCACAGATTCTCGCAAAACCTCCAGAAGAACGAATTTGCATTCCTACCGGTTTGACCGCCTTCGATAAGAGGGTTGGAGGATTGGCAAAGGGAGAAATAAGTCTTGTGAGCGGATTGCGCGGTGCTGCTAAGTCGACATGGCTTTCCCAGATGATCCTCAATGCCGTGGATAAGGGGTTCAACACTCTGTTCTATTCTGGGGAATTAAAGGACACCAGATTTGTGAAATGGATGTTGCAGCAGGCAGCGGGACCGGATCATGTCATACAAAGCAAAAAATACGACAATATGTGGTACTGCGAGGACAAGGTTAAATCGCTTATCTCTTCGTGGATCGGCACTAAGTTCCGATTGTACGATAATAAGTATGGCTCAAACTTCCGAACAATTGCAGAATGTCTCCGGGAAGTAATAGCACAATATCAGACGGATATAGTTGTGATAGATAACATGTCAATTCTCGACATCAGCAGTATTTCCTCAGACCGGAGGAACGACAAGTGGGAACTGCAAAAGCTATTTGTAGAGACACTTAAAAATCTCTCAATGATCTGTAATTGCCACATCATCTTTGTGGCTCATCCTCGCAAGGCCCTCGGCTTCCTGCGGCTGGATGATGTCGGAGGGAGTGGCAGCTTAGGAAACCTCGTTGACAATGCCTTTATCGTCCACCGGAACAATACGGACTTCAAAAACGGGTACAAAGCATATACCGGCAAGAAATGGGCCGAAGGAGATGAAGGTGGGGACAATGTAATTGAGGTTGTAAAGGAACGCGAGAGCGGATTGCAGGACTTTTTCATCCCTCTGTGGTATGACATCCGCACGCGCCGGCTGCTTAATGATATCGGAGAGAGGATTGTGTATGGTTGGGATTATGACGGTTTTATCGGTGAGACGATGAATGTGGACGATCTGCCGTGGAAAGATGAGGAGTGATTATGACTTTTGAAAAGGGGAGCAAAGGATTTGACATGATGGGTGAGTACTTCCATCTGTGCAAAAAGTGGTCTGTGCTACCGGGTGATAAGAACGAAAAAACGATACTGGACAGAGCTATTGATGAAATGGTTGAGTTTTGCCGGAAGTACCAGGAAGACAAAAACCGCCTTGCTATTAACATAGCGGCGGCGCTCTTCCTAAACATAGATTGCATGGTACGAGGTGCGGATGTGCTGGGAGATGATAAGGCAGCGCTTCGGATCACGGCACTATGGTTGGAGAAGTTGGTAAGAGTTACGGGAGGGAAACAATGACGGGATGTATCATCGGATCAGTGGCGTGTGGGTTTATTGTAGGCGTTATTATTGTCGCGCTGATTGGATCTGCAAGCCTTCGGAGCAGGGAGGACGAAATGAGAGCATATTTTCTCTCAGAGTTGGAAAGGATAAAGCATGAGCGAGAAAAGGACAATGATTTGCTTGGAAGAGACAGTAATGGCGATCCGGCAGCACCAGAAGCAATGCGGGTACGCATGGAACAGCAACTATCAGAAGGGCATAGCGGCAGCACTACGGATTGTCCTTAGGGAAGGGGAGGATGTAAATGGCTTCAACGACGGCGGAGTGGCGAAGGGCGCGGTACGCTTATCTGAAGACGATCCATCTCTGCACGAGGTGTTCGATGAAGGATGAGTATACGATTAGCGGAAAGACTTACTGCAAGAAGTGTGCGGCCTATTACAGAGACCGGTGGAGACGGGAGCACAAGAAGGGACAGAAGAAGATGGTGAAGAAACTGATTGAGGAATACGAAGCCAAGGCGGCGACGATTAGAGATGATATGCCAGAGCATGAGAAGATGGGTAGCGGACAGTATTACCGGCACAAGCTGGCTATGATCGAGGAGTTTATACGGAAGCTGAGGGAGGTGATCGGGAATGACAATATGGATGAAGGTCACGCTCGATAAATATGAGTTTCCGCTGGAGATTGCGGATAACCCAATCGCGCTGGCTAAGAAGTGTGGGACAACGCGGTGTGCAGTGATCTCCGGTGTGAGTAAGTACAAGCTTGGGAAGGCGCGGAGCAGTTTTCGGAAGGTTGTGATTGACGAGGAGGACGAATGAGCAAACAATTCATGCCCTATATAAAGACGCGGCGCGGAACATTTAACAACATGAGACCGTTGGATAGTATGGAGGCTGCTCTGGGGAAATTTGAGGAGTGGGCCCGGGACTATCACATAACGAGCGCATGGATTGACGAGCGTGGGGACGATTACCCGTATTTTAGGAGGCATAAGGTAAAACTGATCGGAGTACTAAAGAAGGAGGATAACGAGATATGACGGTACTTGAGGATATTCAGGAAAACACAAGTGAATTTAATATTAAATATCACTTGGAGGAATTTGTTGGAAGAGCAATGCTTGCAGTGTTTATGGTTGAAGAAAACCAAAAACAGATGGAAAAACTCATGAAAATGGAAATCGACCCATTTATGAGGACAATTGTTATTGGGCACGCATTTGATGAAATAGCAAGAGCTTATTTGTCAGAACCTACGGGGGGAAGTGATGAAGAAGATGAAGAAAGCGAGGAATAATATAATATGCTGTGGTTTAAAAGGGAGATAACAAAAGAAGTTTATGATCGGGCACAGGATAACCGGGGATATATCACGGAAGCGGATAAGCAGGAGCTTTTTAGCGACGAGGAATTGTTCGGTTATGGCGTGTATAGAGCCAGGGTGTCTGAGATCGACGGGAAATATTATATGAGTTATATGTTGGGCGGCAGTTGCGATTAAGGGAGGAATGATAAATGAAGCATAAAGCAACAAGCGAGTTCTCGAAAGAAGAAAAAGAGTGGATGGATACGCTCGCGGTTAATCAAATAATCTCACAGGCTGACGGTTTTCAGTTGGGTTACGGACAGGCGTTAAGCGATTTCGTGGAGAACATTATTGATTATTGGAACGGTTCTGATGACAAGCCGCAAGAAAGCGTACTTAATACGATTGTGGATTTAGGAGTTGAACTTGCAAAGCGCAAGGAAATAGCGGCAAAGAATATCGAAACGGCAAAAGAACGAGGTTATGAAAAATATTATACATGGCAATATCGGGCAAAGGGTGAGCCTTTTGAAAGAACGGTAGCTTTATTTACAAAAATTGAGCCACAGGAAAGCGAGGAAGTATGAAGATAGTAATTGATATACCTGAAAAGTTATTTAATATTGCAAAAGATGGGATGCTCAATGAAATCCAATCTATGTTTATTTGCGGAAGAATCATTCTAGGTACACCACTTCCGAAAGGACACGGAAGATTGATAGATGCTGATGCGTTGGAAGGTCATAGGCAAATACAGATTGTGCCATGTGGTAATGGAAAATGCACAGATATAACAGTGTACTATCAAAATGATATTGATATAGCACCAACAATCCTAGAAGCAGATAAGGCAGAAAGCGAGGATAAGGAATGAATGTAACTTGTGAAATAAATGATTATTCAAATCCATCACAACCGAAAATCAAAGTACATAATGCTTGGTGTTATTCAAATACAATGGTTGAATTGGAAGTTGAAGGAAAACGATATACAGTAAAGGGAATTGAATTGATAGGGGCAATAAATAAGTGTTTATTAAATTACGGAGAAGAGTGAGGAAAAGGAATGAAAGTAAAAGACATAATCGGCATGTTTAGTCACGGGCAACCGTTTGAAATCCGTGGGGCATACAGCGGAAAGACCTATCACAAGTCCTATGTTAATAGCAAGAAGAACCTTGAGAAGTACCTCGATAAGGATGTTGCTGATACGCCGATCTATTCGGATATGAGAATCAAAGGATCGGACACGAATCACTGGTGTATATCCGTAATAGTGATATGGATGCACGATTATGATATGTGCAAGCAGAGGGAGGATGAGGAATGTTAATTGCTATAAGACATTTCCCTGACAGGAAAAGACCTTGCATTGTACTTGAAGAAAATAATCAAGCGTTAGTGTTGGGGTATTTGACAGACCAAAAACGAGAAGAATGGCTGAGAAAGGCGGTAATGATGGAAAACGGGTATCAGTTAGCCATTCAAGTGAATAGTCTGTATAATTTAGACGAGATTTTGGAAAGCGATCCACAGGAAAGCGGGGAAGTATGAAGATAGTAATTGATATTCCAGAATACTTGTATGACCACTTACATGATATAGTTTATGATGATTATACACTTGACGATT
>Ga0310690_10006311_pt1 | contig 15612 bp, 6 predicted proteins | sample AusTroGonzalo_MG_2_FD_207661 | JGI IMG/M metagenome (GOLD analysis project Ga0310690, IMG submission 207661) | Bovine rumen microbial communities from tropical cattle in Woodstock, Queensland, Australia - Gonzalo_04 (v2) (version 2) | ecosystem: Host-associated > Mammals > Digestive system >... | reverse complement strand
ATGCGCCGAAGATGGTTCCGCGGCGGGCTTCCTTCTGATCCTTTCCGGACAGAACGCGCTGCACGATGAACTGGTCTGTGCACCAGTACCAGAAGCCGATGATGGCGGAGCCGAACAGGGCGCCGTACCAAGGGAATTCCGGATCCTTTCCGCTTCTCATGAGGTCTGTCATGGAGTCTCCCAGGTCGTTCACCGGCTGGGCACCGCAGATGTCCATCATGTTGTTCCAGCCGCCCAGTTCCTTGAGGCCGATGTACAGGATAACCAGGGAACCGAGCAGCAGGATGGGCGTTTGCAGCACAGATGTCTTGAGCACCGACTCCATACCGCCGATAACGGTGTAGATGGCCGTGATGATGACCAGGGCCAGGGCGGCCACCCAGAAGTTGATGCCCAGCAGGGTGTTCAGCGCCAGGCCGCCGGCCAGAACCGTAACGGAAACCTTGGTGAGCACATAGCTGGCCAGGGACAGCCAGGTGAGGATGCCGCGGCTTTCCTTGTTATAACGCTTCTCCAGGAATTCGGGCATGGTGTACACCATGCTGCGCTCGTAGAAGGGAACGAACACCCAGCCCAGGATGAGGATCATCCAGCCCTGGATTTCCCAGTGGGCCTGTGCCATGCCGGCGGAGGCACCGGTGCCGGCAAGGCCAATCAGGTGCTCCGAGCCGATGTTGGAGGCGAAGATGGATGCGCCGATGGCAATCCAGGTGGCGGTTCGGCCGCTCAGGAAGTAGTCACCGGATGTTTCTTTTTTCTTTTTGGAAACGTCCCAGCAGATCCAGATCATGGCCACGAAGAACAGGGCAATCACAATCCAGTCCCAGGATGCCAGCGAAATGCGGTTGAGGTCCGCAGCCGCCAAGAGGGGGAAAAGATTAACAGACATAGAGTATTGGTTTATTATTTAGGTTTCGTGTGCGGTATATCCTTACAAAGTTAACTATTTAAAACGTATTAACAATAATAAATATGCCGTAACTTATACTCTATTCTTTTCCATCTTATTGGGAGAACGGCTCGCTGGGGGATTTGAACATGCGCCGGGCGTCCTTCACCGTCATGCCCGTGGAGGACATGCCCAAATCCGGAATGTTGAAGGACTTCAGGTTATAAATATAAAAACGGGAAGACTTCTGCGGAAGCACAAAGGGCTTGGTGGTCTTCCCCTCAGCATCCAGGTGGCAGAAATAAGGCTTTCCGTACTGGCCGTCCCCGCGCTTGCTGGCGAATACAAACCACCGGCCGTTGGAAGACCAGCTGTGGTAAGAGTCCGACTTGTCTCCCTTGATCTCCTCCAGGGGGCGGACGGAACCGTTTTCCAGGTCCATCAGGTACAGGGTGGTTTCCGTGTGGAAGAGGGGGAAGGTGCCGTAATCGGCCACGGTGAACATGAGCCAGCGACCGTCCGGGGAGGCCTTGGGATGGCACACCGAGGCATTGTGGGCCCGCCCGCTCCAAAGGGTGTCCGCCTGCTCGGAGATGAGCCCCGTTTCAGGGTCGAAACCAGCCCGCACCAAATCGTACTTCACATTTTGGATTTCCCGGGGGATGGGCAGCGTGTCTGCCACGCAGTAGAAAACCTCTTTCCCGTCGGCCGAAAAGCACGGGAAGGTTTCAAACTTGTCGGCCCGGGCCACGTGGGGCACGTTGATCATCCGGTTGTTCCGGAAGTCCGCCACCGTGAGGTCTGAGGCGGAATCGTACACTTCCATGCGCTCACCGGCCACCATGTGGAAGCTGGGGAGGATGATGTTGGTGGAAAACACGCCAAAGCGGCCGCCCGGGTGAAGTTCCCCGTAAACGGTGGGAGAAAGCATGCCGTCCGTGCGCAGGGTGAGCTTTCGCAGCTCTCCGTTCTGGTTCAGGATGGCACCGCCCTTGGGGCCGCGGATATAGTACAGGGAATAGTCTCCGCGCTGCTGCCCGTGGATATGGCAGTTCATGCAGGCATTCTCCGTGTGCCGATAGTCGCAGAGGATGGTTTCCCGGAAGTCCTCTATGCAGCGCTCCCGGATGGAGACCTCGTTGTACATCTGGTAGGAGGGCTCGATTAGCCTGTAGGTGAGCCAGCCGTCGATGGTATCTTCGCTTACGTAAAGGCTCCAGGTGTCGGAAACCGGCTGCCCGTCCACCCGGGCTTCGGCCGATACGGTGATGGTTTTCCCGGCGGCATCGGCCAGAAAAGCCTTCCACTTCTTTACGCTCCATTCCACCTCTATTCCATTGAAAGTGACGGACTTGTCTTCCAGGGTGAAGGTGGTGCGGACCTTTCCCACGCCCTTGGTGGCATACCGGAAATTGAGGGGCGCGATGTTGGCGGGGATGGTCACATCCTTATAGTCCGGCCAGATGACCAGCGGGCCTTCACTGCCGTCTGCCGCGGTGGAGAGGACCTCCCGGCCACAGCCCGTGAACAGGGTGCCGATGAGGACCGCCGCCAGAATCAGAATATAGGGTATGCTCTTCCGCATGGTGCTTTATTGCTCGTTCATTGCTTTCAGGTAATAGAACCAATAGGTGCTCTTGTACAGGTTGGGGTTCCGTAAGAAAAGCCCCATCCGGTCCACCAGGGAAACGTCAATTCCATACCGGGCCACTTCCTCTTCATTCAGCTTTTCCTGCTGGCTGAGCCAGATGAGGACGGCTTCCTGGTACAGGTGGGCCTTGATCATATCCGGGGTGTAGTCTTCCATGAACTCGTCCAGGGAGTACCGCAGAAGGTCGAAGCAAAGCAGGTAGTTGCGGGCCAGCCGGTTTTCCGGATGGGCTTCCAGCAGGGCCAGCAGCATGGCGCGGGGGTCTTCGGCATGGTGGACAAAGTCCGTTACGGCCAGGCGGGAACGGGCCTGGGCCAGCTGTGAGAGCGTTTCCTCACTCCGGGAGCCCGGCATCATGCTCCGGGCCCATTTTCCGTAGAAGAGGGTTTTGCTAAGGAGATTCAGGTACTTCTGCGCGGCGGCTTCCTCCCCTGAAATCAGGTTCACCCGGGCGAGCCGCACCAGATACCGCACGCCGGTATGGTCCGGAGAGGCCTGCAGTGCGATGATGGCACTCTGTTCGGCCACCGTCATGTTGCCCAGCTGGAACCAGGCTTCCCCGGCCAGGCAGTTGGTAAAGAAGGTCTGGGTGGTGGCAACCCGGAGGAGGAAATCGTATACGTTTGCCTGGGAATGGTTGAGAAGGGTTTCTCCCAGGTCTCCTTTCATGGCGTGCGCCAGGTTGTAGCAGTAGCTGGCCTCCACCATATACAAGTCTTTCCTGGAAAGCTTAAGCACTTTGTCCCAGTGCTCCCGGGCCACCTCGTCGTCCAGGCCCATCACACGGTCGTACTCCAGGTTGGGCATGCCCCACAGCTTGCCGTAATGATGGTGGTACGGAGAGCCCAGCGCCCATGCGCCGATGACAAGGAACACCACGGCCGATACCGCCTTGAGCCAGGCTTTCCTGAACTGCAGGGCCGCCGGCACCAGGGCCAGGAAGCCCAGGACCACCACCGTGTAACGGGTGGTGTAGAGGTTGCCGGTTTCCCGCAGGAAGGACCAGGCAAACACCAGGGCGGCTATTCCCAGCGAAGGCCATCGGCCCAGGAAATGCCGGCAGATGCGGTACATCAGAAAGCCGATGCCGGTGAGAAGGAGGGCAACGATGACCGGCCCCGCCACGGGAAGGTGGAAGAACTGCTCCAGGAAATCGCTAACAAAACGCGCCAGCCAGCCCTGCCCCCTGTACGTCTGGAAGATATAGTCCCAGTCGAACAGGAACAGGTTGTTCTGTTCCCGGTGTATCAGGTGGTACGGATACAGGAACTGAAAGAAGGCGAATGCGCACAGAAAGCCCGCTGCGGCGGCAACGGGGCCCGCATACTCACTGTTCTTCCTGTGAACGGGTGACATAGTACGTGCAAAAACGGTCTGTTAGCCTACTTGAGACCTTTCAGGAACGAGGAAGGCGACACGTTGAACTGCTTCTGGAAGCAGGTGGCGAAGTAAGACGGCGAGGAGAAACCGGTCTGGTACGCTACCTCGTTGATGCGGTACTTCTGCGTGGAAAGCATTTCTGCAGCCTTCTTGAGACGGCACACCCGGATGTACTCGTTGATGTTGAGCCCGGTGTTGGCCGTTACCTTCCGGTACAGGGTGGACTTGCTGGTGCCGAGTTCCGTGGTGAGGGCCTCTATATTGAGGTCCGGCTCTGACAGATGCTCCATGACGGTGCTGTGCAGGCGCTCCATGAACTCCTGGTCCATGCCGCCGGTGACCACGCTGTTGAAGTGGGCCAGCGGCGAATGCATGAACTGCTGGTTGGCAATCTCCCGGTTGCGGAACAGGTTGCCGATGGTGGCCAGCAGGAGCTCGAACGAGAACGGCTTCTCTATGTATCCGTCGGCCCCGGCTTCCAGGGTTTCGATCCGGGTCTCCATTCCCACGGCGGCCGTGAGCAGCACTACGGGCACGTGACTGAGTTCCGTGTCTGCTTTGATGTGGTTGCACAGGGTACAGCCGTCCATGATGGGCATCATGATATCCGACACCACCAGGTCTATCCGCTGCTTGTGCATGATGTCCAGGGCGTCCTGCCCGTTGGCAGCCACCACCACGTTATAGGTTCCCGAGAGTTCCTTGGCCAGGTATCCCCGCATATCGGGGGCGTCGTCCACGACCAGGATTACATGCCGATGGTTGTCCGTGGCAGGAGTCTCTTCCAATTCTTCCATCTTCTTGAGTTCCTCGGCCGGAACCTCTTCCGTTTCCTCGGCCGGCGCTACGGGGATATCGGCTGCTTCCGGCTGACGGGTGGGCAGTTCCAGTACGAAGGAATTCCAGTCCGGATACCACGTGTCCAGATACAGGCGGCCATGATGGAGGGCGGCCAGCGACCGGGCGAACGGAAGGCCCAGTCCGGTGCCCTGCTTTTGCCGCTGCACGACGTCTTCCGTCTGGTAGAAAGTGTCGAAGATGCGCTCTGCATCCCGCTCCGGAATGCGCGGCCCGTTGCTGTTCACGCGGATTTTGACGGTTTTTCCGTCGGCCGACTGCATCATGGACAGGCGCACCTGGCCGGCGCCGTACTTGCAGGCGTTGGAAAGGAGGTTGTTGAGGATTTTCTCCACCATATCCTTGGCACACTGCACCATAACGGGTTTATCCGGCAGGGCTTTCTCTATCTGGATATGCTGGTCCCGGGCCACCTGGTAGAACCAGGAGCAGACCTCCTCTGTAAGGGACTTGAGATCCAAAGTGGTGAAGTTGGGCTTCAGCTCGTACTGCTCCATCTTACGCATATCCAGGAGCTGGTTGGTGAGCGTGAGCAGGCGGTTGGTATTGGCCTGCATGGTGAGCAGTTCCTCCTTGGAAGAGGCCGGGAAGTCTCCCTCGGCCACCATCTTGTCCAGCGGCAGCTTGATGAGCGTGAGAGGCGTGCGGATTTCGTGTGTGATGTTGGTGAAGAACTGGATTTTGGCGTCGAACACCTCTTTCTGCTTGTCCGACTCCAGCTGTACCACCTGTTTTTCCATTTCCGACTTGCGCCGGCGGTCCCGCTGGATGAGCAGGAAGGCGAGAGCGCCCACCAGCACCAGCGCATACAGGAAATAGGCCATCCGGGACCTCCAGAAAGGCGGAACCACCTCTATGGTAATCTGGCGCGAGGAGGGTGTGCCGGAGATGAGGGCAAAGGCCTGGAACGTGTATTTTCCCGCAGGGAGCCGATAATAGGACACCTCTCCGTCTCGGGAGAAGTTCTGGATGGAGCCCCGTAAATTGGACAGCTCCGTGCGGAAATTGACCGAACGCGTGGTATTGTAGTAAGGGACCGAGAACCGGAGCGTGAGGGAGGAGAGGTCTTTCTGGCGCACCCGGATGGAACTGGTTCCCAGGCAAGAACGGCCTTCCTCTGAAACGGATTCGGTGCCGGTCGTTTTATTGGCGAGGATATCGGTGATGAGGACTACCTGCCCCTCCCGGCCCTGGGTGGTGTTGGGCATGAAGCAGAACATGCCGGAATTGGTACCGAAGAAAACACGGCCCCCGTCCAGGGCGATGGTGGAACCGTATGCATACTGGTTTCCGATACCGCCGGAGGCTTCCAGGTAAATGTCCGACACCCCGTCCAGGTTCTGGTTCAGTTTCATCAGGCCGTGCGAGGTGGACATCCAGATGACTCCGTTTGCATCCTGATGAACGGCGCAAATAATGTTGGTGGTTAGGCCTTCCCTGCGGGATATGTTGGAAAACTCGAACGCACCGTCTGTCTCTTCCACGGGAACATAGCACACGCCGCCGCCCTCCGTACTCACCCACAGCCGGTGCTCCCGGTCTTCCGTTACATAAGTAATGAAGTGGGACGTGAGGCCGCGGCCCCTCTCATCCGTGCCGATCCGGCGGAAAGTGCCGTTGTGGTACAGCCAGAGCCCCTGACCGTACGTGCCGATCCAAAGCTTTCCCCGGCTATCCTGAAACACCGCGTGGATAAAATTGGGGCCCACCTCTTTGCAGTACTCGAAGGAGTCCTGTTCAGGATTATACTTGTACAGGCCGCTGATGGTACCCAGCCACATCTCCCCTTCCGTTGTCTTGTACACCACAACCGCACGGGTGCCGTCCATATAGTGGGCCAGCAGCCGGCGGGCTTTGATATCCAGGCAATACGCCCCGTTTCCGAACGTGGCCACCCACATTTTCCCGTTGTCGTTGAACAGGTTCTGGACATTATACTGGCTGGCAGGGCCCAGCAGGTAGGTAAGGTCTTCCACGCTGCCTTCAACAGGGTCCAGCAGCGAAAGGCCGCCGTCTTCCGTTCCCACCAGCAGATGGTTGTCCTGTGTAGCCGCCAGGGCACGCACCAGGTTGCCCCGCAGGTTACCGCCTTCGGCCTGTCCGAAGTAACGCTGGATGGTGGATGTGGTTTCCCGGTACAGGTTGAGGCCGGTGTAGAACATCCCTACCCACATGTCTCCGTTACGGTCCTGCAACATGGACCAGACGTCGTTTCCGGACAGGGAGGTGGCGTCTCCCGGATTGTGCAGGAGCCACCGCTGCGGGCCTTCCTCCGGAACAACCAGTACTCCGGTTTCCGTACCCAGCCAGAAAGAGCCGTCCTGCCGGTGCCGGATGGAACGGATTTCCCCGGTTGGCACACGCATGAAGGGTTCCGTCTTGCCGGAACGGATATCCGTGGAAAGGATAATGCCCGGCTCCACGGAGAAAAGAAGGCTGTTGTTATATGGATATAGGTCCCTCACCGAAGCATCCGGAAGGGATTTCCCTGGCGCCCAGACCTGGTCGAAAGCGTTTTTTGAAACATTATACCGGTACAGGGAACCGTCCGAGGAGAGTATCCACACCTGCCCGTCTGCATCTACCGAAACCACGTCTGACTGGATAGTTTCGGGACTTCCGTACCGCACCAGGGACTGGTCCGAGGGACGCCAGCGGTAGATATTTCCGGCCGCTATCCAGATTTGTCCGTAGTGGTCCAGCGCCATGGTGGCAGCACGCACGGGTTCCATGCCGAACTGGAGGACAGTACCGGTTTCTCCGGTTTCCAGCATATAATAGCCCACGCCTTTGCTGGTTGTGAACCAAAGCCGCCGGGTGTCGTCTTCCTGCATGGCCAGGGAAAGACCGCCCAGCACCGGGCAGGAAGGGTCTTCCAAAAGCTTGAAATGGTGCCCGTCAAACATGGCAAAACCATCTCTTGTGCAAAACCACAGGAGGCCATAACTGTCTTGGTAACTGGCTCTTATAGAGTTGTCCGGCAGTCCGTTATCCGTGCTGTACCGCTGGAAGCGGTAGTTGTTTGCGGCCGGAAGCAATGCTTGAAAAAACAATAAAAAACACGCTGCGGCCAGTAACTTTTTCATAGGGCTTTTCAAAATTTGATGCAAGTTAGCAAAAAAATATCAATTTTGTGTCACCTGATTAAAAAATTCGTTCAATCCGGCCGAATTATTAAAATTTCGCTCTAATGTTGGTTTGTTCCGACCGAAAATTGAAAGCGTTTCTTTATTAATAGGTGTATTTTTGCGTTACGCTAACCGAAAAAGTTCTAACACTTTTTATAAAACACTAATTAACCAACTCACTTTAAACTATGACAAAGCAATTTTTCGCAAAAGTGGCGGCTGTCGCAATGATCTTTGCGGCCAGCCTGCTGGGCATCGGCAGTGCCTTTGCCCAGACCCGCGCCATCAGCGGAACCGTTGTCGACGCTACGGGCGCACCCATCATGGGAGCAGCCGTGGTGGTCGTAGGTAACACCTCCATCGGTGCTGTCACCGATGCAGACGGTTTCTTCCGCCTCAATGTCCCCGCGGGCGCAAACATCAACGTTTCCTGCATCGGCTATGCCGATCAGACCTTCGAGGTCGGCTCGCAGTCCGTCTTCAACATCACGATGGACGAAGATGCCGAATTCCTGGAAGAGACGGTCGTGATCGGTTACGGTGTACAGCGTAAGAGCGACCTCACCGGTGCGGTTGCATCCGTGGGTGAGGAATCCCTCAAGAACCTGTCCACCACCGATGCCGCCGCCGCCCTGCAAGGTAAGGTATCCGGTGTGCATGTTCTCACCAACGGTGCCCCTGGTTCCGGCGCAGACATCCGTGTCCGCGGTTATTCCTCCAACGGCGGTAACATTTCCCCGCTGTACATCGTGGACGGTCTGCAGGTAAGCAGCATCCAGTATCTGGATCCTTCCATGATCGAGTCCATCGAAATCCTGAAGGATGCCGCCTCCGCCGCCATTTACGGTGCTCAGGCCGGTAACGGTGTCGTTCTGGTTACCACCAAGACCGGTTCCGACGGTACGGCCTCCGTTACCTACAACGCCAAGGCCACCATGCAGAACTTCACCCGCCGCGTTGTGATGAACCGTGAACAGTTCATCCGCTACAAGAGCTATGAAATGGGCGAAGAACAGGTTCAGGCCAACCTGGAACGCTTCGACTACAAGCACCCGTATTACCCGAACGGTGTCATCGACCAGGACTGGATTGACGCCTATATGGAGCCCTCCTGGAGCCACCAGCACTCGCTGAGTTTCTCCGGCGGTAACAAGAGCGGCCACTTCTTCACCTCCCTCAACTATGTTTACAACAACGGTGTTGTCCGCGGAGACAAGGATGTGTACGAGCGTCTCACCGCCCAGGTGAATGCAGACTACAACCTGTTCAAATGGCTGCAGGTAGGTACCAACAACTCCATCGAAAAGTGGAGCACCAAGAGCGTTTCCCAGCAGGGTTACACCTCTTCCTTCGAGCAGATGCTGCTCATGGACCCGCTCACCCCTGTGTACTGGACCGATCCTTCCGAGTTCTCCATCGATGTGAAGAACATGTACGACAAGGTGATGGCCGGAGACCCCGACACGCCCAAATACCGCTTCCTCGGAGACGAGAAGGGCTGGTTCGCCAACACCAAGTACTCTGACGCCGAAGGTACCGCCCTTGCCAAGCGTGATATGTCCGACGGCACCAACGGCGGCTTCAACATCAACGGTACCCTGTTCGCCAACTTCAAGCCTTTCAAGGGCTTCACCTTCACTTCCCGCCTGGGTTATCGCCTCTCCCAGAGCAACAGCCACAGCTACACCGCCCCGTACTATATCGGCGGCCGCGGCTCCAACGACAACTATTCCATCTCTGCCAGTGCCAACAACAGCTGGTACTATCAGTGGGAAAACTACATCAACTACCTGTTCAACCTGGGCAAGCACAACTTCACCGTGATGGCCGGTATGTCCTACCGTGAGAACAACTCCGACAACGTAAGCGGCAGCTCCTCCGGCGGAGACATCCTTCCTTCCTACGAAGAGAATTTCCGCTATCTGAGCTATGTCCTCAGCAGCGCCCCGAAGAACTTCAGCAACTCCCCCAGCAAGAGCGCTTCCCTGGCCTACTTCGGCCGTCTCATCTGGAACTTCGACAACCGTTACAGCATCCAGGTGAACTTCCGTGCAGACGCCTTCGACTCCTCCAAGCTTCCCAAGGACAAGCGCTGGGGCTACTTCCCTTCGGTTTCTGCCGGTTGGACCATCAGCAACGAGCCGTTCTTCAAGAACAACATCAGCACCAACATCATCAGCTTCCTCAAGCTCCGTGCTTCCTGGGGCCGCAACGGTAACATCAGCGTGCTCGGCGGATATCCGTACTCCTCCGTTATCAATATCGGTAACGCCTGGTACCAGTACGGTGTAGACCATATCGGCACCTCTTACGGTTCCTCCCCGAACGGCCTTCCCAACTCCAACCTCCACTGGGAAATCGCAGAACAGACGGACTTCGGTCTGGACTTCCGCTTCCTCAACAACCGCCTCACCGGTACCGTGGAATTCTACAACAAGGTCACCAAGGACCTCCTGTTCAGCAAGGGCGTTCCTCCGGAGTACGGCGTAAGCAGCACCACCATCAACGGCGGTGACGTTCTCAACCGCGGTTGGGAATTCGAACTCGGCTGGAGAGACCAGATCGGAGACTTCGGTTACTCCATCAGCGGCAACTTCACCACCCTCCACAACGAGGTTCTGAACCTGCCTGAAGGCGTTTCCCCGCAATATCAGACTCCTGCTTCCTCCACCAACTACCAGATCCGTTCCGCCTTCGAGCCCGGTTATCCGGTATGGTACATGAACGGCTTTATCTATGAAGGCATCGATGCAGACGGCATGCCCATCCTCAAGGACCTCAACGACGACGGTGAAATCGGCACGGCCGATATGACCTACATCGGCCAGGGTACCCCGAAGTTCACCTACGGTGTCAACCTGAGCCTGAACTGGAAGGGCATCGACTTCACCGTTTACGGCATGGGTCTCGGCGGAAACTCCATCCTCCCTGTCCTGCACCGCACCGGCTTCAAGAACAACCTCACATACTACCTGGAGAATTCCCGCACCAAGGACAACCCCAACGGATATCTGCCCAGCCCGGACAAGACTGTGGGTGACTACAAGTTCTGGTCCTCCACGGCCAACCTGTTCAAGGGAGATTTCTTCCGTATCAAGCAGCTGCAGCTGGGTTACACCCTCCCTGCCAAGCTCACCAAAAAGGTTGCCATCAGCAATCTCCGCTTCTATGTGTCGCTTGACGACTACTTCACCTTCACGAGCTATCCCGGCCTGGATCCTGAAACGGCTTCCACCAACAACACAACCGGTGCCGGTCTCGACTGGGGTTCCTATCCTACCATGCAGAAGCTCATCTTCGGTGTTAACCTGACCTTCTAATCTGCTTAATGTTATCCGATATGAAAAAGATTATCATCCCTATACTGTTAGGTTTCGCACTGGTTGCCGTATCCTGCGAAAAGTTGCTCGACATCCCCCAGAAGGGTGTTAAGAGTACGCTCGACTTCTACGCCTCCGATGCAGACGCCGAGGCCGCTCTCGCCGACATGTACCACAACTACATCGAGAATGTGGGCGGTACCGAGGGCATCGACAATCCCGAACAGGTGATTATCAACTATGCCGCCGACGATATCTATTCCGCCGGTAAGAACTTCACGGACCACGACGCCTTCCGTATCTTCGACGAATTCACCTATGACGAGGCCAGCGGAACCATGAAGTCCTGCTACCAGCGTTATTACTATGCCATTTATCACGCCAACCTCATCATCTCCAACTTCACCACGGAAAACCGCAACGGCACCGAGCCCAAATTCCAGAGCTCCTTCACCAAGCAGGCCGTGGCCGAGGCCCGCGTGATGCGCGCATACTGCCACATGATGACCGCCATCATCTGGGATCAGCCGCCGCTCATCGACCGTATTTACGAAGGTGACGAAGACCTGCCCGTCAATACGGACAAGACCCAGGACGAGATTTTCCAGTGGGTTATCGACCAGTGCGAGGAAGCCATCGCTTCCGGCGCCCTTCCCAAGCGCAACGGTCCCAATGACAAGGACAACACCGCCCGTATGAACGTGGGCTTCGCCCAGTTCGTAGCCGGCAAGGCCGCCATGTTCAAGAACGACCCTGCCACCGCCCGCAAGTACCTGGGAGACCTCATCAACTCCGGCAACTACCAGCTCATCCCCGGTGATATTTACTGGACCAACTTCCATATCGCCGGAGACGGCAACTCCGAGACCATCTTCGAGCCCAACTTCATTGACGACACCTCCATCACCTCCAGCCGCTGGGCCAAGGGTATCATGCGTGACCGCTGGATGGTGGCCAACGTGTTCCTGTGGAGAATCAAGAGCCTGCGTTCCGTTCCCGCCCAGGGTATCAGCGACGGTTGGGGCGGCGGCGCCATCCAGGAGAACTTCGCCGAAAAGTTCTATCAGCACGACGGCGATTCCCCTCGCCGCAAGGCCTGCTTCCTGACCGAGGAAGAATTCCTGTATGAGATGGATTGGCAGGGTTCCACCCTGAACGACGCTTCCCGCGAAGAGAAGAAGTCCGATCCGGGCCGCGGCCTGGCAGCGGGCGGTCTCTTCGGCCGTGGCAAATACTTCGAGTGGAAGCACATGGTGTACCTCAAACCTCCGAAGATCCTCACCGGCGGCAAGGAATATCCGGCCGACAACGTTCCTACCCTGGGTATGAACTCCAACCAGACCAACTTCAACGTGGCCCGTTATGCGGAAGCCCTCCTGCTCTATGCAGAGGCCTGCATCGGCTCCGGTGACGAAGCCAAGGGTCTGAAAGCCCTGAACGAGGTTCAGCAGCGTTCCGGTTCCGGCAAGATCTCCAGCTCCCTCACCTTCGAAAACGTGATGGAAGAGAAGCAGTACGAGATGTGGTTCGAGAACTGCCGCTGGCCGGATCTGGTCCGCTGGGCCAAGCTGGGCAAGGTGAACCTGGACCAGATTTACAACAAGTCCGGTATCCACCAGAACGTTCCTACCTGCCACGACGAGTTCTCCGAGCCCGACATGCCCGGTTACAACAAGGAGCACAAGTTCTATGTAACCCACGATCCCGTTCCGAATGGCGGCGGTGTGTTTGTCGTGGGTAAGCACGAACACCTCCCGTTCCCGCGTGACGTAAAGACCGCAAACAAGAACCTGTTCGACGTAGGTGGCTGGGCATACCTCAACGATGCCGCCCCTGCAGCTGAATAATGCTTAATAATCCGGCCCGGGGTGAAACCCGAGCCGGGTTCCCAGACACTAAACCTATTGCATCCATGAAGAAAGCACTGCTTTCACTGGTTGCCGCTCTCGCGGTACTGTCCGCTTCAGCCCAAGACAAAAACTTCCATGTATTTCTGTGCTTCGGCCAGTCAAATATGGAGGGTAATGCGCGCATTGAAGCTCAGGATTCCGTTGGCATCAGTGACCGTTTCCTTAATCTTTCCGCCGTTGATTTTTCGGACAAATCCCGGAAAATGGGCAAGTGGTACAAGGCTGTTCCGCCGCTGTGCCGCCAGAATACGGGCCTCACTCCCGTCGACTACTTCGGCCGCACCCTGCTGGAGTATCTTCCCGAAAACCATAAGGTGGGCGTCGTGCACGTAGCCATCGGCGGTATCAGCATAGACGGTTTCCTGCCGGACCGGATTGACGAATACGCCAAAACGGCTCCGGAATGGATGAAACCCATGCTGGCCGCCTATGGCGGGCACCCCTACGACCGCCTGGTGGCCATGGCCAAAAAAGCCCAGAAGCAGGGGGTCATTTCCGGCATCCTCCTGCATCAGGGAGAAACCAACACCGGAGACCCGGAGTGGCCCCGGAATGTGAAGACCGTATATGAGAATCTCCTCAGGGACTTGAAGTTAAAGGCGGAAGATGTTCCCCTCCTGGTGGGTGAAGTGGTGGCCGCGGACCGCGGCGGCGTCTGCGCCAGCATGAACGCCATCATCGACACGCTGGACCGCGTGATTCCCACCGCCCACACCATCTATGCCGACGGGCTCACCCAGAATTTCGACTTCCTGCACTTCAACGCGGCCGGTTACCGGGAGTTCGGCCGGCGCTATGCGGCGGAAATGCTCAAGATCTGGGGCATCGAATACAAACCGGAGCGGAATAACAACGCTCCCGCGGTGGAATCGCCGCTGGTGCACATGATGGACGGCAGCGTTACCTTCAACGTGAGCGCCCCCAACGCAAAGGAAGTGCTCCTCACCAGCCAGTTCCTGGAGAAACCCGTTCCCATGGTAAAAGGCCGGAACGGTCTCTGGACCGTTACGGTGAAGCCGGAAAACCGGGACATCTATCCCTATAATTATATTATTGACGGCGTTTCCGTCTCAGACCCGCTGAACGCGGAGGTCTTCCCCAACGAAAACTTCAAGGCCTCCCTGGTGGAGATTCCCGCCATGCCCGCCTTCGGCCGTCCCGGTGCAGCCCCTGCCCCGCAGGCCGCCCAGGGCGTTCCCTACACGGTCCGGGACGTCCCGCACGGCAAGATACAGTATGTCACCTACCGCTCCTCCGTCCTCAACGCGTGGCGCCGGATGCTGGTGTACACCCCGGCCGGATATGACACCTCCATCAGGAAGTATCCGGTGTTCTATCTGGAAAGCGGCACCACCGACACGGAGGAAACCTGGTACAAGGTGGGCAAACTGAACACCATCCTGGACAACCTGATTGCAGAGGGCAAGGCAGAGTCCATGATTGTGGTGATGCCGTACGGCAACATGGGCGCCACCCCCATGCCCACCTCCCTGGATGCCGTCAAGTATTATGAAATCTATGCCGATGAGCTTACCCGGTGCGTGATCCCGTATGTGGAAGAGAACTTCCGCACGGTGAACGACCGGGACCACCGGGCCATCGCCGGCTTCTCCCGCGGTGGCGGCCAGTCTCTGTTCACGGCCCTCAGCCACCCGGAACTCTTCTCCTGGCTGGCCTCCTACAGTGCCTACCTCACCCCCGAAATGATGGATACCTGCTTCCCGCAGTATGCCGAAAACCCCTCGCTGGTGAACGGCAGTTTCCACCTGCTCTGGTACGGCGTGGGCAGTGAAGATTTCCTGTATCCGCAAGTTGTAGAAAACCGGAACTACCTGGACGCCAAGGGAATCCGGCATACAGACTTTAATACGGGCGGCGGGCACACCTGGATGAACGCCCGTGCCTATCTCAACGAAACCCTGCAAAAATTCTTCAAGAAATGAAGCACCTTTTCCTTACCCTTTTAGCAGCCGCCGCCTGCGTAGCTGCCTCTGCCCAAACCGTACCGGAAGGAACTCCGGCCCAGACCAATGTACCCGCCAAGGACTATCCCTGCGTAGACGCCCAGGGTCGCGCCACCTTCCAGATTGCCGCCCCCACAGCCACCGACGTGCAGGTGGATATCTGCAATGTCAAATATCCCATGACCAAGAACGAGGAAGGCGTCTGGCAGGTTACCACAGACCCGCTGGTGGTAGGTTTCCACTACTATGCCCTCCTGGTGGACGGCGTGCGCGTGAACGACCCCAACAGCGAAACCTTCTACGGCTGCAGCCAGCAGACCAGCGGCATCGAGATTCCGGAAGCCCCGGAAGCGGCCGCCTATTATACCTATAATAAGGACATCCCACACGGACAGGTCCGCGAGTGCCAGTACTGGAGCGAGATTGAGCAGCAGGCCCGCACCTGCTACGTGTATACCCCGGCCGAATATGAAACCTCCGGCAAGAGCTACCCGGTCCTGTACCTGCAGCAT
>Ga0310690_10006310_pt1 | contig 15616 bp, 11 predicted proteins | sample AusTroGonzalo_MG_2_FD_207661 | JGI IMG/M metagenome (GOLD analysis project Ga0310690, IMG submission 207661) | Bovine rumen microbial communities from tropical cattle in Woodstock, Queensland, Australia - Gonzalo_04 (v2) (version 2) | ecosystem: Host-associated > Mammals > Digestive system >... | reverse complement strand
TTATATATCTAGATCACTTTACATTGCCAACTTTTATTAGGAACTCCCCTATCTGCACAGCATTGAGGGCAGCACCCTTACGAATCTGATCACCAGAGAGCCAGAACGTCAAACCATTCTCATCAGAAAGGTCTTTGCGGACACGACCTACATAGACATCATCCTTACCTGCTGTCTCCAAAGGCATTGGATAAACGAGGTTGGCTGGGTCATCAACCAACGTACAACCAGGAGCAGCAGCAATAGCCTGCTGTGCTTCCTCTACACTGATAGGACGCTCGGTCTCAATCCATACGCTCTCAGAGTGAGAACGCAACGAACTGACACGAACACACATTGCCGAGCACTTTGCATCGGTGTGCATAATCTTACGAGTCTCGTTGAACATCTTCATCTCTTCCTTGGTATAGCCATTGGGTTGGAAAACATCAATCTGAGGAATTACGTTATATGCCAACTGGTGAGCGAACTTCTTGATGGTCTTCACCTCACCCTCTTCTACCATTTCTTTATACTGCTGTTGCAATTCTGCCATGGCTGCTGCACCTGCACCAGAAGCGCTCTGATAAGAAGCAACGTGTATGCGCTTGATATGACTGAGTTTCTCCAATGGCTGCAATACGACTACCATCATGATAGTCGTGCAGTTAGGATTGGCAATAATACCACGAGGACGGTTGAGAGCATCTTCTGCATTGCACTCAGGTACTACCAAGGGGACATCATCGTCCATACGGAAGGCAGAACTATTGTCAATCATCACGGCACCATATTTGGTGATGGTCTCTGCAAATTCCTTTGAAGTACCTGCACCTGCTGACGTAAAGGCGATATCTACATCCTTGAAGTCATCATTATGCTGGAGCAACTTAACGGTCAGTTCTTTGCCACGGAATGTATATTTACTACCTGCGCTACGCTCTGAACCAAACAATACAAGTTCATCCATCGGAAAATTTCTCTGGTCGAGGATTCTCAAAAACTCTTGACCTACGGCACCTGAGGCACCAACAATTGCTACTTTCATAAGCCTAATTCTACTCTTAATTCATATTTTGCGTGCAAAGGTACGGAAAATTTATCAATTATCAATTGTCAATTATCAATTAATTTGTACCTTTGCATTTGAAATGGCATACTTAGCGCAATATTTTCCAATAACGAACCCGACGTTGATATTCTTCGTCGTATTATTAATCATTTTGTTTGCCCCGATTATCATGGGTAAACTGCGCATTCCACATATCATCGGAATGGTGTTGGCAGGTATGCTGATTGGTAAATACGGTCTGAATATCTTAGAGCGTGACTCTTCCTTTGAACTATTTGGAAAAGTAGGTCTGCTCTATATCATGTTCCTTGCGGGTTTGGAAATGGACTTAGAGAGTGTGAAGAAGAACTCTAAGAGATTCCTGCTCTTCGGACTGCTGACCTGTCTGATACCACTTATCCTGACATACTTCATGGCATCGTGGCTGTTGAACTACTCGTCGCAGGCATCATTCCTATTAGGGTGTATCATGGCTTCAAACACTTTGATAGCCTATCCTATCGTGGGACGTTATGGACTGCAACGCCATTCCAGTGTCATGTTGAGTGTCGGATCCTCCATGATTTCCCTATTCCTTGCACTTCTGATGTTGGCAGCACTTGCTGCCTCGTATGGAGAAGAGGCAGGCTTTGGCTTCTGGGCATTGTTCCTCCTGAAGTTTTCTGTATTCTGTGTTGCCAGCGCATGGCTAATCCCTAAACTCGCCCGTTATTTCCTAAGGCGCTATTCCGACTCTGTGATGCAGTTCATCTTTGTGCTTGCAGTCATGTTCCTCAGTGCCGCAGCAGCAGAAGCCGTAGGCGTAGAAGGTATCGTCGGTGCCTTCCTTTCAGGTTTGATTCTCAACCGATACATCCCGCATGTATCTCCATTGATGAACCGTATTGAGTTTATCGGTAATGCACTCTTCATCCCCTATTTCCTGATAGGTGTGGGTATGCTCATCAATATCGGTTCTCTTTTTGCTGGACCACACATGCTCTGGATTGTATTACTCATCGCTTTCTTTGGTACGTTCGGCAAGGCTGTCGCCGCCTACTTGTCAAGTATGTTGTTCCGTCTACCCCAGTCGGCAGGCAATATGATGTTCGGTCTGACCAGTGCCCATGCTGCCGGTGCCATTGCCATGGTGATGGTAGGTATGCGATTGGAAGTCACTCCTGGTGTATATCTGGTCAATGACGAAATCCTAAACGGTGTGGTTATCATGATTCTTGTTACCTGTGTCATCAGTACCTTCATGACATCCCATGCCGCCCAGCAAATCATCCTGCAAGAGAAGACCCATCTGAAAACGGACGATGTGCAACGTGATGACGAGAAGATTCTCCTCTGTGTGAAATATCCTGAGATTGCCCCTCAGTTATTGGAACTTGCCATCATGGTACGTAATCAGAAACTGAATCGCGGTATCACAGCATTAAACGTAGTCTATGACGACACCAACTCAGCAGCCAACCGAGAACGCGGTTTGCGCCTGTTAGAACAACTGCAGCAACAGGCAAGTGCCAGTGATGTGAAGATGCAGACACAGGTACGCCTCGCCTCCAATATCGCGAATGGTATCAAACATGCCTTCCGTGAGTTTGGCGGTTCAGAAATTATCATGGGAATGCACGTTCATACAGAGGCAAATCCTAAGTTCTGGGGTGACTTTATCCAAAGTCTTTATAATGGACTGAACCGACAAATCGCATTGATTCGTTTCGTTCAACCACTAAATACTTTACGTCGCATACAAGTGGCAGTACCCTCTCGTGCAGAATTTGAACCCGGGTTCCATCGATGGCTGGAGCGTTTGGGACGTCTGGCTGGTAATCTCGACTGCCGTATTGAGTTCCATGGACGCGACGAAAGTCTGACGCTTATCCGAGAGTATATCAACAATCGCCATCCTGGCGTACGTGCAGAATATACACCTATGGCACATTGGAACGAACTGCCTAAGTTGGCGGAGAACATCAATGAGGATCATCTCTTTGTCGTCATCACGGCACGTAAGGGTACCATCTCTTATAAAAATGCATTGGAACGACTGCCTAATGAACTGATGCAACACTTCTCAGGCAAGAACCTCATGATTATCTTCCCTGACCAATATGGTGATACGAAAGACAATACCATGACCTTCACGGAGGCACAGCATCAGGAGGAAAGCAGTATCTACGTTACCATTGCCCGATGGATTAATTCCTATCGGTTTCATCAACCGCATTAAAACACTATCTATCCTATGATATCAATCCAAGGAATCAAAAAGAGTTTCGACTCTCTCGAAGTATTAAAAGGCATTGACCTTCATATCGACAAAGGTGAGATTGTCAGTATCGTCGGTCCCAGTGGAGCCGGCAAGACAACACTCTTGCAGATTATCGGTACATTAGACCGTCCCGATGCTGGTACCGTTTGCATCAATGGTATCGATGTCAGCAACCTCAGTAAGAAGAAACTCTCCGATTTCCGCAATCAGCATATCGGTTTCGTCTTCCAGTTCCACCAGTTATTGCCTGAATTTACGGCTATAGAGAATATCATGATACCTGCCTATATTGCAGGAGTATCACGTCATGAAGCCAAACAACGGGCTCAAGAACTGCTCAACTTCATGGGACTTGCCGATCGTGCTACCCATAAGCCTAATGAACTGAGTGGAGGTGAGAAGCAAAGAGTAGCCGTTGCACGTGCTTTGATCAATCATCCTGCTGTTATCCTGGCAGATGAACCCAGCGGTTCTCTCGATTCGAAAAACAAGGAAGAACTACATCAATTGTTCTTTGACCTGCGTGATAAATACGGTCAGACCTTCGTCATAGTTACTCATGACGAAGGTCTGGCAAGTATTACCGACCGCACTATCAAAATGCGAGACGGGTTATTAGAGACTATCGGCTCTTTACCTGTTGAAACTTGAAAATAATATAGATTACTTCATCACAATGCGCAACGTAACCTTGTAATTCTTCTTGTCTACAATATTGGTCGTAACGACAAAATGACAAACGCCACTTGGATAAAATTTAACACTTATCACACTACCATTGCTAAGGAATTTGTTACCAAAGTCGGAATCACGAAGTTGGAGTACAAAGGATGTTTGAGCATTATCCACCCAGTTCCATGTACAGCCTTCACCATTTCCATCCGTATACTCAATGGAAATAAGACCTGTTTTATCAAGCGTTATTCCTGCAACCGTTTTATTGAAAGCATCCATCTCCTCTTCTGTCAATTCCGCACCACGTTTCTGAGCCTCATCCGCTAACGCTTTCAAATTTCCATCTTGTTGTTCTTTAGTAGCAGAGATCTCTCCCTCAATAGTCATCAACATGCTCTGAATAGTCCAAGTGCGTGCAATATTTTCAAGATTAACACTGGATGCCATAATATCCCATAGCATCTTGGCTGTCACAGCGTTTACAATGAAAGAATAGCCACCCACTTTCACGTTGATGATTAAGTTAGTATCGCCAGAAGAACGCATCACAGAACTTTTAACAGTACCCATACTATTACCATTCTTATCAGTAATGATATAAGTATCGCCATCAACTTTGACATTGTAAGTGATATACTTGATGGCATCAGCCTCTTTCAGTTTAAATATCGCCTTACCACTCTCTGTGATATTCAATCCCATCAAACTGGCATCACCTGATGCCGCAACAACGGAATTATCCGCTATTTCAAAAGCAACAGCCTCGTTTGCAAACTCTGGTTCAGCAAGCGAAACTTTTTGGTTACCATCATTGTAGTCATCTTCATCAGAAGAACTACAAGAAATATTGCTCATAGTTACTAATACTGCAACTACATAATAAAACAAACTCTTATTCATGTTAATTATATTTTTAGGTTTATACTATGTTATGTTTATTAGAAAATACGTCCATTGATACGAAGTGTCAACACAGGATATACGCAAAACTTCTCAATGGTTTTCATTGCATCCCTCACGTCCTGATAATCTTTACCAGGATTGGTAATACGATTCTTGCTAACTTTTCTATAATAAGTTTCTATCATACCCGTTTCATTATCAATAGCCTTTATGTTGGTCCATAACTCAGGACGCCCCCAGAACTGAACACCAAGATCAAACTGTACACCAATACGTCCTTTTGAAACAGCACGACCAAAACCAACACCAAGATAGGGTTTGAAACTATTAACTTTCAACTCCGCCTTCACATCACCCGTGATTGCATCCGATACAATTGTATAAGGTTCCATGGCTGTACCTAACTCCAAACCGGAAGTACCCCAGTATGACTTTTCTACGAAGGGCTCTGTATTAACCGCCTCTACCGCAGTCCCACGACCAATATAAGCACCTGCGGTAACATGGAACGAACTCTTTCGGAAAGGATAATAATCGAACAGCAACTTAAAATCACCCATATTTAGTTTACCTTCAATATTTACATCCGATCGGGTCAACGCTGGGTCGTCACCTATATCAATCCTTTTACTATATTTAAATTTTGGCATAAACGAATAACCTGCTCGTACTGCGAAGTTATAAGTCAAAGGGGCGGCAACATCAATACCGATACCGTCAGTACCAAGCGTAATGCCAGCATTAAGATGATTGAAAAAGCGATATTCGTCGGATTTCAACTGTGCATAAGACGATGTAATGCTAAATGCAACCATCAAACATATAAAAAAAAGTTTTTTCATAAGTAGTTTTATAATTAAAGTTAGAAATATGTTATGTTGGTGCAAATATAATCATAAAAATAATATGTTCCAAATTTTTTTAAAAAAATGGAACATATTATCTGAAATATTAAATTCTCTTAGAAGTCGGCACTCTTGGGAGTACGGGGGAAGGGAATGACGTCACGGATGTTCTGCATACCAGTGACGAACAGGATGAGACGCTCGAAGCCTAATCCAAAACCTGCATGCGGACAGGTACCCCAACGACGGGTATCGATATACCACCATAGATGGGTTTGATCCATCTCACGGCGCTCTATCTCACTCATCAACTTATCGTAACTCTCCTCACGAACAGAACCACCGATAATCTCACCAATCTGTGGGAATAACACATCCGTTCCCTGCATCGTAGGACCAGGAGCCACAGCACCCTTGTAGCCGATAGAGGCTCCGTCGACAGAATCGAATGGTACGTTCTGTTTCATATAGAACGACTTGAATGCACGAGGATAGTCTGTCATGATAACAGGCTTCTTGAAGTGTTCCTCAACGAGGTAGCGCTCATGCTCGGAAGCAAGGTCATCGCCCCAATTGCAGGGGAACTCAAACTTCTTACCGTTCTTGATTGCCTCCTGCAGGATATTGATACCCTCTGTATAAGGCAAACGGACAAAGGTCTCTTTCAAAACACCTTCCAGACGCTGGATAAGTGTCTTGTCAATCATCTGGTTGAGGAAGGCAATATCATCCTTACAGTTGTCAAGTGCCCACTTCACACAGTATTTGATGAAGTCCTCTTCCAAGTCCATCAACTCTTCCTGATCAAGGAAAGCGACCTCGGGTTCAACCATCCAGAACTCAGCCAAGTGGCGAGGAGTATTACTATTCTCTGCACGGAACGTAGGACCAAAGGTATAGATGGCACCCAGTGCGGTAGCACCTAACTCACCTTCCAACTGTCCAGATACCGTCAAAGATGTCTGTTCACCGAAGAAGTCATCATCATAGATAATCTTGCCGTTCTCATCCTTCTTCAGGTCATAGAGGTTCTTGGTAGTCACCTGGAACATGTTTCCAGCACCCTCACAATCACTTGCCGTAATCAGCGGAGTATGGAAGTAGAAGAATCCATGCTCGTGGAAATAGGTGTGGATAGCCATTGCCATGTTATGGCGGATACGCATCACAGCACCAAAAGTATTGGTACGCAGACGCATGTGGGCATTCTTACGCATCACCTCAAATGACTGTCCTTTCTTCTGCATCGGATAGGTATTGTCGCAGAGACCATAGAGTTCCAAGCTTGTTGCCTGTATCTCACTGCTCTGTCCTGCGCCCTGACTCTCTACGAGTGTACCAACGGCACAAATACAAGAGCCTGTGGTGATGTCCTTCAACAGTTGCTCATCGAACTTCGTCGGGTCAACAACCACCTGCACATTCTTGATAGTAGAGCCGTCGTTCAAGGCTATGAAGTCTACCGCCTTTGAACTGCGATGCGTACGCACCCAGCCCTTCACGCAGACCTCTTTTCCATAATCAGTACTTTTCAGTACGTCAATGATCTTTGTTCTCTTCATTTACTTTTTTACCTTTTTACCCTTTTACCTTTACTCGTAAGCGCCCATACGCAAACGGTCAACCTCCTCTTCTGTGAGGTAACGCCAGTCACCACGACGCAGATTCTTCTTCGTCAGACCAGCAAACTGCACACGATCAAGTTTGGTTACACGATAACCCAGACTCTCGAAGATACGACGTACAATACGGTTCTTACCTGAGTGAATCTCAATACCTACCTGTTTCTTGTCCACAGGATCGGCATACTGGATATCGTCAGCCTTAATCTCGCCATCGTCAAGCGTGATACCCTCTGCAATCTGCTGCATGTCATGGGCAGTCACATTCTTATCGAGGAATACATGATAGATCTTCTTCTTCAGGAATTTCGGATGTGTCAGTTTCGAAGCAAGGTCACCATCGTTGGTAAGCAAAAGCACACCCGTGGTGTTACGGTCGAGACGACCTACAGGATAGATACGCTCTGGGAAAGCACCCTTCACGAGATCCATCACCGTCTTACGCTGCTGAGGATCATCACTGGTTGTCACATAGTCTTTGGGCTTGTTCAACAACACATATAGTTTTTTCTCTGGTGTCACAGGGGTATCATGGAACTTCACCTCATCTGTGCGAAGAACCTTTGTTCCAAGTTCAGTAACAACCTCACCGTTAACCGATACCACACCAGCCTGGATGAATTCGTCTGCCTCACGACGGCTGCATACACCAGCATTGGCAAGGAACTTATTCAGACGAATAGGCTCGTTGGGATCGTAGTTCTCTTCCTTATACTCGATACGTTTCTTGAAACTATACTTTGCATTGGGATCATAATCGGCAGTATGCTGACGATAACCACCGCGTTTGTTATTAAAACCACCACGCTGCTGACCGTAGCCGCCACGCTGCTGATAACCGCCACGGGGCTGACCATAACCGCCACGAGGTTGGAAACCGCCTTGCTGACGAGGCTGACCATAACCGCCACGAGGTTGGTAACCACCTTGCTGACGAGGCTGATAACCACCCTGTTCACCTTCTGCCTGTTGGTTATAACGAGGCTGACCGTAGCCGCCACGCTGCTGATAACCGCCACGAGGTTGATAGCCACCCTGCTGACGAGGCTGATAGTTGTTACGAGGACGATAGCCGCCCTCACCATTATTGGGATTGAAACGGGGACGATAGCCACGCTGAGGACTACTGCTCTGCAAACCTGCACCGAAGCCCTCAGGACGGAAACCACCCTCTTCCTGATTCTGATTACGATTGTAGCCACCCTGATTGTAACGTACCGGTTGATGGATACGTGGACGTGGTGAACGTCCTGGTTTGTAGCCTTGATAACCACTTGTCTGACTGGCACTGCCCTCACGGCTTGACGTGTTCTGCTGCTCGGCAGACTGTTCCTCTGTTTTCTTTTCGTTTTCTAATTCCATAATTCTTTTTGTTGATTTTTTAGTTCGGAAACCTCACGGCCCCCGCTTGCGTTGTTAATAATTCTGTTAAATACCTGTATAATTCATAGGCGTAATTGCCATCAATTCTTCTTTTATCTCTGCACTGACATCGAGTCCCTGAATAAACTCGTGAATCAGTTCGGGAGTCATCTTTTGGTTGGTACGTGTCAAAGCCTTCAGCGCCTCATAGGGATGTGGGTAGGCTTCACGGCGCAAGATGGTCTGGATAGCCTCAGCCACCACAGCCCATGTATTGTCAAGGTCTTCCTGCAACTTCTCTTCGTTGAGGATGAGTTTGCGCAGTCCTTTCAGAGTGCTCTGGATAGCAATCAGGGCATGTCCCATCGGAACGCCTACATTACGCAGAACGGTAGAGTCTGTCAGGTCACGCTGTAAACGACTGACTGGCAATTTCTGGGCAAGGAACTGCAGAATGGCATTGGCAATGCCGAGGTTACCCTCCGAGTTCTCATAATCGATGGGGTTCACCTTGTGGGGCATGGCACTACTACCTACCTCACCAGCCTTGATCTTCTGCTTGAAATACTCCATAGAGATATACATCCAAAAGTCGCGATCGAGGTCGATGATGATCGTATTGATACGACGCATCGCATCGAAGATGGCACCCAACCAGTCGTAGTTCGATATCTGGGTTGTCCACTGCTCACGTTCCAGTCCGAGTTTCTCGCTGACAAACTGATTGCCAAACTCACGCCAGTCATACTGCGGATAAGCCACATGGTGGGCATTATAGTTACCCGTTGCACCTCCGAACTTAGCCGTAATCGGTGTATCTTTCAGTCCACGAAGTTGTTCTTCCAGACGATAGACATACACCATCACCTCTTTACCCAGACGGGTTGGTGAGGCTGGCTGTCCATGAGTCTTGGCGAGCATTGGCACGTTCTTCCACTGTTCGGCATAGTCGTTCAACTGCTCAATCAGTTCTTCCACCATCGGACAATACACTTCCTCCAGTGCTTCCTTCACGGAGAGGGGCACACTGGTATTGTTGATGTCCTGCGAAGTCAGTCCGAAATGAATGAATTCCTTGTATTTCTCAAAGTAGCCGATCTTGTCAAGTTCCTCCTTGATAAAATACTCCACTGCCTTTACATCGTGGTTAGTTGTCTGCTCAATCTCCTTCACACGGGCAGCATTTGCCTCCGTGAAGTTACGATAGATATCACGCAAACGCTCAAAATGGCTATGGTCGAAATCCTCCAACTGTGGCAAGGGTAGTTCACAAAGCGTAATAAAATACTCTATTTCCACACGAACTCGGTAACGAATGAGTGCATACTCCGAGAAATATCTTGCCAATTGCTCTGTCTTGTTCCTATAACGGCCATCAATAGGCGAAATGGCTGTTAATACATCTAATTCCATTATCTTATCTTAATACCTTATTATATATATAATATTCTAATTCTCTTAGAGACTGCAAAGATAATGAAAACCGAGCAAAATACAAAGAAAAAAATCTTTTTTCTTTCATTTCCGAGGTGCATCTTATCTTCGAACGTAGTTCAAAGGTACTAAAACCCTTGCAAACCACCAAAAGAAAAAGAGGAAAAGTTTTAAATAGAAGCATCTGAATAAAAAGAGACTGCAAAACTTTCGTCTTGCAGTCTTTTTCTGTGGGCGTTGACGGATTCGAACCGCCGACCCTCTGCTTGTAAGGCAGATGCTCTAAACCAGCTGAGCTAAACGCCCTTGCTTATCGTAAGCGGGTGCAAAGGTAAGGCATTTTTTTCAAACTGCCAAACTTTTGCACCACTTTTTTCAAATAATCTTATAATTTATACAAATCGCTCGCCGCCATGAGGTCGACTTTCTTCTCTGCGAGAATGCGTTCGCAACTCTCTAAGTCGGTAGGACGGATGACCACATGAGCCACATCACCATTAGCGAAAGAGTACATATACTCAATAAACACACCGCCATCAGACAACAGTTTGAGCACCTTGGCAAGTGAACCACTGGTGTTCGGACAGATAAAGCCAATCACATCCGTAATCTTCACTGCGAAATGGGCTGCCTTCAACACCTGATACGCTTTGTCGGGATCACTGACAATACAACGCAGAATACCGAAATCGGAATTATCGGCAATACTCATGGCTGAGAGGTTAACACCAGCCTCACCCAACACTTCAGTTACCTCTGTGAGGCGTCCTGACTTGTTCTCCAAGAAAATAGATAATTGTTTTGCTAACATATTCGTTTTTGTTTTAAAGTTTCTTATAGTTTGCGGTTATCTATCACACGTTTAGCCTTACCAGTAGAACGCTCAATACCCTTTGGTTCCACTAGTTTAACCTTAAAGCCAAGACCTATCACGCTACGCAACTCTGCTTCCAGTTTCTTCTGAAGTCCTACCATCGTTGCCATATCGTCAGTGAAGAATTCTTCTTTTACCTCTACCTTCAACTCGCTGGTATCAGTATTATTCACACGGTCAACGGTCAAGAGGAAGTGAGGCTCATACTCTGGGAGTTTCAGAATGACATCTTCTATCTGTGATGGGAATACATTAACACCACGGATGATCAGCATATCGTCACAACGACCAAGGATACGATCCATACGGACGAACGTACGGCCACACTGGCATTTTTCATAGTGCAGGGCCGTTAAATCGTGGGTACGATAGCGCAGTAAAGGCATACCCTCCTTGGTGAGATGCGTGAAAGTCAACTCACCAAACTGGCCTTCTGGCAAAGGCTCACCTGTCTCAGGATTCAAAATCTCTGGATAGAAATAATCCTCATTCAAGTGAGTACCGTTCTGGAACTCACATTCATAGCCTACGCCAGGGCCAGCAATTTCACTCAGTCCATAGATATCATAAGCCTTGATACCCAATGAGGATTCTAGTTTCTGACGCATCTTCTCTGTCCAAGGTTCTGCACCAAACACGCCCACTTTTAACTTGAATTCCTCTCTCGACCATTCACACTCCTGCATGGCCTCGCCCAAGAACATTGCATAACTTGGTGTACAACAGAGTATAGTCGTGCCAAAATCATGCATTAGCGTCATTTGCTTCTGCGTATTACCACTTGAAATAGGTATCACACTAGCACCGATATTCGTTGCACCGTCGTGAGCTCCTAAGCCACCAGTAAATAATCCATAGCCATAGGCTACCTGAAAGATATCGTCTTTACCTGCGCCATAGGCCGTAAAGGCGCGTGAAATAGCCTCTGTCCACATAGAAAGATCCTTTCGAGTATATAATACAACTACAGGCTTTCCAGTTGTTCCTGATGACGCATGAATACGAACTATCTGACTCATCGGCACAGCAGCCAATCCAAAAGGATAATTGTCACGCAAATCCAACTTGTTGGTAAATGGGAGTTTTACGATATCATCAATATCTTTGATATCACCAGGTTCCAATCCCATTTCCTGAAATTTCTTACGATAAAACGGCGTGTTATGATAGACATACTCCGCCATCTTCCTCAGTCTAATACTCTGTATCTCACGCAATTGTTCGCGATCCATACACTCTACGCTTTCATTCCAAATCATTGTCTTTTCTGTTTTGTTTTGAGTTGTGTAATTTGCGTGATGCAAAGATAAGGATAATTTACGAAAACACCAAAGAAAAGACTGCAAAACTATTATTTGTCTTGCAGTCTTCTTGTGGGCGCTGAGGGAGTCGAACCCCCGACCCTCTGCTTGTAAGGCAGATGCTCTAAACCAACTGAGCTAAGCGCCCTTAAGAAATCCCGAGCACTTGAAAGTACCCGGGATTTCATTATCTTATCGTTTAATCTGAATTATTTCAGCTCGAGAGTTGCACGACGGTTGAAGCTGATTGGAGACAGTGTGTTAACACCACCAGCAGCAGCAGTCTCAATGTTAGAGCGATCAACACCCATGTTAACGAGAGCGTCAGCAACAGCCTCAGCACGCTTCTGTGACAGGCTCTGGTTCAGATTAGCGCTACCAGTCTTGCTATCAGCGTAACCAGTTACGACAATCTTAGCGTTGTTAGCCTTAGCAGCATCAGCAACAGCCTGGATGTTCTGCAGATCCTTCTGAGAAGCGATCTTAGACTTACCAATGTTGAAGAATACTGATACAGGTGCAGAAACGATTTCCTTAACGGTCTTCACGTCACGTGTGTCAACAGCATTTGTTGCAGGAGCGCACTTGTGGTTCTTGATCTGGTCGCGGAGACGAGCGTTCTCAGCGTTAGCGTCAGCCAACTGAGCGTTCAAAGCGTCGATCTGACCCTGAGAGAGAGCCTTGATAGCCTCTACATCCGGAGTCTTGTTCCAAGTAGCCTTACCGAGGTTGTAAGTCAAACCGATTTCAACGTTCAGGTTACGGTCGTGGTTAGCAATGATACCCTTGAATGTGCGAGAACCATACTGTTTTGCACCCATAAGCAGATGTGAACGACCATCAGACTTAGACAAGAAGAAGTTGTAGTTAACATCAAGGTTGATAGCCAACTTGTTGTTCAGCTTGAACTCGTTCAAGATACCAATACCCCATACTGGAGAATAAATGTTGCGAGACATGTTACGGTTTACACCAACACTTGCATAAGGAATCAGATCCCAGAGACGATTCTCATTGTAACCAAGAATCATGTTGCTCAGATTGAACAGAACCTGCTCATTCAGAGTCCAATACTTGTTAGCATTCATCTTCTTGTCCTGAGAGACAATAGAACGACCCCAGATACCATTGAACTTCGTGCGAAGTCCGAGACCTGGAGTAAACCACTTACCAACAGCTACAGAGAAACCGAGATTGTTACGGAAGCCCTTGAAAGGACTCTTTGAGAAGTTGTTCTGAACCTCCTGGTTGCCCCAGAAAGCAGTTCCAACAACATTAGCCTGAACAAACCAGTTGCTCCAGAAAGAGTTAGTTGCAACGCTGTACTTCTCTGTAGGTACAGCATCCTGTGCCATTGAGGCAACAGATACACCGGCAAAAGCCAGTACCATTAAAAACTTTTTCATACCTATACTAAAATTAAGTAATAATGTTTATGTACTTTTTGTCAATTTCTGCGCAAAAGTAAACATTTATTTTGAATCTGCAAACTTTTTTGGCAAAAAATTGCACTTTTTTACGAAAAAAGTCACTTTAAATCGTTTTTTATGCATTTTTCACCCTATTTTTACAGAAATCATCCCAATAATTGCTCTATCTCCCTTTGAGGCATAATACATAGGATCGTTTTGCCATCTGGCGTATAGTTTACGTTAGAACAAGCAAACAACTCATTGACGACGCTTTCCATCTCCTCATTAGAAAGAATCTGTCCTTGTGGAATAGCAGCATGGCGAGCCAGACTTAATGCCAATGAAGCATGAATCTCGTCAAGGTTTCCTGCTCCCTTCTCAATCGTATCACTCACCATTTCCGTCAACAACTGTACGTAATTAAGTCCATCAAGTCCTGCCGGAATGGCATTAATCCCATAACTGTAATGTCCAAGATCAGTCAAGTCAAAGCCCATAACATTCAATTCGGGAAGAATCTTCTCTAAGACAACGGCGTCAGATGGGGGAAACTGTACTACTTCGGGGAACAGCATACGTTGACTACCAGAAGACTTTGATTCCATTTGGGACAGATATCGTTCATAGCGAATACGCACATCGGCACGATACTGGTCAATAATCATCAATCCCGATTTCACAGCAGTCATAATATAGCGTCCTTTATATTGATAATGTACAGGAGACTTTTCTTCTATCAATGGTTGGGACTTTTGTCTTTCTATATCTTGTTCCTCTGAGAAGGAATGGAACATGTCTTCCTCTGAATGACTTTGATGTGGCAGATTATCAAAGAGACGTTCCCAACCATCCGTTTTCTTCTGAGGACGTTCCGAATGATTTTTAAATGGATTATATGAAGGATTGTATGAAGGAGACGGCATCTCCACCTGATGTTGCGAATCAAATGCAGGAATATCTGGGCGCCCCTCCGTATCAAAGTCTATTTGCGGAACCTCACAGAATCTGCCAATAGCATCCTTGACTGCTGCAGAAAGGATTTGCCAAATAGCTTGTTCATTTTCAAATTTAATCTCTGTCTTCGTCGGATGGATATTCACATCGATATCGGAAGGCTTTACCTCAAAGTATATAAAATAAGGTATTTGTGTACCAACAGGTATCAAACGCTCAAATGCCTGCATAACCGCCTTGTGGAAATAAGCGTGTTTCATGAAACGCCCATTGACAAAGAAATAGTTATGTGTCCCTTTCTTTCGTGCAGTTTCAGGCTTACCCACAAAACCTGTTATCTTGCAGACAGAAGTCTCTACCTCTACTGGTAGCAAATCCTGATTAAAGCGTTTGCCGAACACATCCACGATTCGTTGACGAAAAGAACCGCTTTTCAGGTTCATCAACTCTTGTCCATTACTAAATAAAGAGAAGTTTATCTCGGGATAGACCAGAACAATTCGTTCAAAGGCAGTAAGGATATTATTCAGTTCCGTGGCATTCGATTTTAAGAACTTTCGACGAGCGGGCACATTAAAGAAGAGATTCTCCACTTTAAAGTTACTACCAACAGGACAGTTTATCGGTTCCTGAGTATCCACTTTTGAGCCAATGATGGTTAAACACGTCCCAAGTTCATCTTGCTCCATTCGAGTCCGTAACTCCACTTGAGACACTGCGGCTATCGATGGTAACGCCTCTCCTCGGAATCCCATAGTGGTCAAAGCAAACAAATCATCTGCCTTTCGGATCTTGGAAGTCGCATGTCGTTCAAAAGCGAGACGGGCATCCGTTTCCGACATTCCCTTTCCATCATCAATCACCTGGATAGAAGTGCGACCTGCATCAACAATCAATACCCGAATAGTATGTGCATCAGCATC
>Ga0310690_10006307_pt1 | contig 15622 bp, 12 predicted proteins | sample AusTroGonzalo_MG_2_FD_207661 | JGI IMG/M metagenome (GOLD analysis project Ga0310690, IMG submission 207661) | Bovine rumen microbial communities from tropical cattle in Woodstock, Queensland, Australia - Gonzalo_04 (v2) (version 2) | ecosystem: Host-associated > Mammals > Digestive system >... | reverse complement strand
CTGCCGCATGCCGTCATCATGCTGGGCTACGACTTTGGCCACGGCTGGAGCATGGGCACCGAGGTGGAGTTCGAGCACGGGGGCGTGGAGGCCGCCGTCGAGAAGGAGACCGAGGAGACGGGCGAGTTCGAGCAGGAGGTGGAGCGCGGCGGCGAGGTGGCGCTGGAGCAGTTCTGGCTGCAGAAGAGCTTCGGCAAGGCCCTCAACATCCGCGCCGGCCACATCGTGGTGCCCGTGGGCATGACCAACAACGGCCACCTGCCCACGCAGTTCTTCACCGTCTATCGCCCCGAGGGCGAGAACACCATCATGCCCTGCACCTGGCACGAGACGGGCCTCAGCCTCTGGGGCCGCGCGGGGGCGTGGCGCTACGAGGTGCAGCTGCTGCCGGGCCTGAACAGCAACCTCTTCAACGCCTCGGGGTGGGTGCACAACGGGAGCGCGTCGCCCTACGAGTTCCGCCCCGCCAACAGCGTGGCCGGGGCCGTGCGGGTCGACTGGACGGGAATCCCCGGTTTGCGCCTGAGCCTCAGCGGCTATGCGGGCAACAGCTTCGCCAACGACATCGTCACCGAGCAGTATCCTGAGACCTCTAAATATTATGGTGCGCGCGGGACGGTGCTCATCGGCTGTTTCGACTTCGCCTTCCAGAACAAGTATTTCATGGTGCGCGGCAATGCCGACTACGGCTACCTCACCGACGCCGCCCTCATCTCGACGCGCAACAAGAACCAGACCACCATGACCGGCAACCCCTACCAGCACACCCCCGTGGGCCAGCGGGCCTACGACGTGTCGCACGAGGTGGGAGTGGACCTGCTGGCCTGGAGTCCGACCAGCCAAAAACTGTACCTCTTCGGACGGGTGGACCGCTACGACAGTTTTCTGCCCGCTGAAGGGTTTACCGACATCGAGTGGACGGGCCGCACGGTCTATACCGCGGGCGTGAACTGGTTCCCCCTGCCCGAGGTGTGCATCAAGGCCGAGTACGGCTACCGCCAGCTGAGGCCCCAGTACAACTCCGAGCCGTGGGTCGCCGTGGGCGTGACCTGGGCGGGAATCTTTCAAACTAAAAGGTAAAAACTAAAAACTAAAAGGGCAGGAGCCGCGAAACATATCAACATTAAACATATCAACAACAACTATGAAAAGAACATTTATCAGACTTTGCATGGCGGTGGCCGTAACGGCCACGGCCTTCGCCTTTGCCGCGTGCACTGACGAGAACAAGGACAATCAAGGAACCCAGCCGGGAGACGACAGCGACCAGCGTGCCGCCGCCGTGGCCACCCAGTTCGTGGACAACACCGTGGCCCCCACCTACACGGCTTTGGCCGAGCGCGCCGAGCTGCTGGCCTTCCAGCTGGCGGCCCTCAAGACTGCCCCCACCCAGCCGGGTCTTGAGGAGGCCTGCAACACCTTCCTCGCCGCCCGCGAGGAATGGGAGAAGAGCGAGGCGTTCCTCTTCGGCGCCGCGGGCGACTTCGGCATCGACCCCCACATCGACTCGTGGCCCCTCGACGAGGATGCCTTCGCCACCCTCATGAACAGCCCCGCCATGCTCGCGGCCCTGGATGCCGAGGACGGCGATGTGGTGGCGGGCGAACGCCTCGGCAACGCCCTGCTGGGCTTCCACGGCATCGAGTACATCCTCTTCGCCGACGGCCATGCCAAGAACGTGTCCGACATCAGCGCCAGCCAGTGGACCTACGTCGCCGCCGTGGCGGGCGACCTGCGCAACCGCTGCTACCAGCTCGAGGTGGGCTGGATGGGCGGCAAGGCTCCGGCCTCGCACATCGCCAAGCTCGACGACATCGAGCTGGCCTACACCGTGGCGGGCAGCGGCAACAGCTATGGCGACAACATGAAGAACGCCGGCCAGGCGGGCAGCACCTACATGAGCCGCAAGGCCGCCGTCATGGCCATCGTGCAGGGCTGCAGCGACATTGCCGACGAGGTGGGCAGCTCGAAGATCTACAGCGCCTGGCACGGCGAGGACATCACCTACATCGAGAGCCCCTACAGCCACATGTCCATCATCGACTTCCACAACAACATCGTCAGCATCCAGAACGCCTACCTGGGCGGCGTCGAGGGCCAGCGCGACGACAGCAAGTCGGTGCATGCCTTCGTCAAGGCCATCAACAGCTCGCTCGACGCGCGTGTCATCAACGCCATCGAGAATGCCCTGGCCAAGATTGACGCCATGCCTGCCCCCTTCGTGCAGCACTACGCCGACCCCGCCAATGGCCAGGCCGTGGAGGCATGCAACGCCCTCAGCGAAGTCCTCGACGAGGTGATTGAAACGATAAGGAAGAACTAAGAATTAAGAAGTTATGAAAAAGACCTTTCTCATCATTGCGGCGGCCATGCTGACGCTGGCTGGCTGCAAACCGGACGACAATACAGTGACTCCGACCCCTGACAACCCCGCCGAGGGCGTGGCCGAAGAGACCTACGCCGGTGGCCAGCTGGGCACCACCTTCAACCAGTCGGCCTCGGCCTTCGAGGACCCCACCCCCGCCGTCGAACAGGCGGGCATGGTGAACGCCTTCAAGTACGGCGAGTTCTTCTTCGAACACACCATGACGCAGAACAACCCGCCCTTCATGGGCCTCGGCCCCCTCTATGTGCGTTCCTCCTGCGAGGCATGCCATCCCGGCTACGGCCACGGCCGCCGCATGGAACGCTACCGCGCCGACGACTGGGCCAACGGCTACCTGCTGGTGGTCTTCAACAAGAACACCGGCGCCTACGAGACCTCCGTGGCGGGCATGCCGCAGACCAAGGCCGTGCCGCCCTTCAAGCCCTCCATCGACGAGGAGAAGATCAGCATCGCCTGGCTCGGCTACGTCGACGAGTGGGGCAACCGCTTCCCCGACGGCGAGACTTACGACCTCATCTATCCCGAGGTGACCATCCCCGAGGATGCCTTCTACGCCCCGCTGGCGACACCCTACGGCGAGCTGGCCTTCCGCCTGGAGAGCACCATCGGCATCTATGGCACGGGCCTCCTCGATGCCATCCCCGACGACTCGCTGAAGGCTCAGTACCAGAAGGAAGAGGCCGCCGGTGCGCAGCTCAACCCCGCCATTTGGGCGGGCGGCGACTGGGCGTCGCTCTACGGCAACACCAACCACCCCAAGCGCTTCACCTATGCCCTGAGCCGCGGCCCCCTGCAGGATGCCGCCGGTGCCAACGCCATCTGGAACATCCCCAACGTGACGCGCAGCGACCGCCGCAGCCACTACCTCAGCCTCAACAAGAGCATCTACGCCACCGCCGCCTCGCAGGACCCCGAGGTGCAGTCCCTCTTCTACCACTACTTCCCCCAATGGAACGTGAGCGGCGACCCGCAGACCGACATCTACAACTACCTGATGTGCGACACCTTGCCCGCCGAGATGACCGACAAGGACTATGTCGACTTCATGGTGTGGCACCGCGGCCTGGCTGTGCCTGCCGCCCGCAACCTCGGCGACAGCACCATCCAGCGGGGCCGCAAGCTGTTCCGCGAGATGGGCTGCGCCTCGTGCCACCGTCCCGGCTGGACCACGGGGGCCGACAACTTTACCGACCCCAACGGCTTCTTCAGCGACGCCGACGCCCGCCTGCCGCGCTACCCCTACCAGAAGATATGGCCCTACACCGACATGGTGCAGCATAGGCTCTTTATGGTCAACGACATCCGCACCGGCTGGTGCCGCACGACACCTCTCTGGGGCCGTGGCCTCTCGCCCATCTGCAGCGGCCATGCCGACCGCCTGCACGACTGCCGCGCCCGCAACGTCATCGAGGCCATCATGTGGCATGGCTGCCCCGGCTCCGATGCCCGCTGGACCGTCGAGAAGTTCCGCAAGCTCTCCAAGGCCGACCGCGACGCGGTGGTGAAGTTCATCAACGCCATTTAGAATTAGGAATTAGGAATGAGGAATTAGGAATGATGAGGAAAGTCAATGTAACGCTTTTGGTGCTGACGGCCATCGCGATGGCCGTCGGCACCTTCCTCTCTGTGGACGGCTACTACGGCGCGTGGTGGTTCGTCGCCCTGCTGGCCCTCGATGCCGTAGCTGCCGTGGTCACCATCGTGCAGCGGAAATATTGGCGCGAGCCGCACAACCTGCTCATATACGCCTCGGTGCCCGTCATGCTGCTGGGCGGCGCCCTCACCATGTTCACGGGGCAGCACACCTCGCTCGCCCTGCAGCCCGGGGAGGAGCGCGAGGGGGTCACGCTGGAGCGCTTCGAGGTGGTCAACTACCCCGGCACGCAGACTCCCATGGACTTCGTCAGCCAGGTGACCATCGACGGGCAGCCCTACACCGTCTCCATGAACAACATCGCCCGCCACAAGGGCTACCGCTACTACCAGGAAGACTATGACGGCCAGGGAGGTTCCACCCTCCGCGTGGCCCACGACCCCTGGGGCATCGGCGTGACCTACGCGGGCTACGCCCTGCTGGTGGCAGGACTGCTGTGGATGTTCCTCTCGCGCAAGTCGCGTTTCCGCCACCTGCTGAAAGGGACGGCGGTGCTGGCCTTGCTGTTTCTCGCCCAGACGGCCACGGCGGCACCCCGCACCCTTCCCCGCGACGTGGCGGCGAAGATGGGCGAGCAGTATGTCCTCTACAAGGGCCGCGTCTGTCCGCTGCAGACCCTCGCCAAGGACTTTACCACCAAGCTCTACGGCAAGGCCACCTACCAGGAACTCACCTCCGAGCAGGTGCTGGCGGGCTGGATGTTCTACTACGGCGACTGGGCCGAAGAGGCCATGCCGCAGGGGAAAAATCAGCGCGCCACGGAGGAGAAACAGGCCTTGGTGCAGTCGGTTGCGGGCAGCACGCTGCTGAAAATCTATCCCCTGCGCGACAGCACGGGAGTCTTGCAGTGGTACTCGCAGAACGACCCGCTGCCCTTGACCGTCGGCGACGACGAGTACCTCTTCGTCCGCAAGCAGCTGGGCTACTGCCAGGAACTGGTGGTGGAGGGCGACTTTGAGACCCTCGCCCTGGTCTTCGCGAAGACGCGGGAATATCAGGAAAAACAGGCCGCCGGGCTGTTGCCGTCGGCGGGACGCGTGAAGGCCGAGCGGCTCTGCAACGCCCTGACCACAGGTCGCTGGCTGCCAATGGTGCTGCTGGGCCTCGGACTGGTAGCTTTCGGCCTGTCAATGAGGGGCAAGGGGACGAAAATCAAGGCGGTCGTACACGGGGGTACGACCCTACTGGTGGCGGCGACGACCCTCTATGTGCTGATGCTCTTTGTGTTGCGTTGGGTGGTCGGCGGGCATGTCCCCCTGGCGGGCGGCTACGACACCATGAACTTCCTCACCCTCGTCATCGGCGTGGCGGCCGTTTCAATGGGCGTACACGGGGGTACGCCCCTACTGGCGATGGGATTCTGTCAGCTGGTAGCCATGATGAGCGGTGCCAATCCGCCCGTCACCAACCTGATGCCGGTGCTCAACTCGCCGCTCTTGACGGTGCATGTGGCGGTCATCATGATGGCCTACGCCCTCTTCCTCTTCGTGGCGCTCAACAGCGTCGCGGCCCTGCTACGTCCTGCGCAGCGCGAGAAGATGCGGCGCACCACGCTGCTGATGCTCTACCCCGCCGAGGCCCTGCTGGCCGTGGGCATCATCATCGGTGCCCTTTGGGCCAACATCTCGTGGGGATCCTACTGGTCGTGGGACCCCAAGGAGGTTTGGGCGCTAATTACGCTAATTGTTTACCTGTATCCCTTGACCGCTTCATCCAAAAGCACAACCTGGTTCCACGTCTACTGCCTTGTGGCATTGTTGAGCGTGGCCGTCACCTACTTCGGCGTCAACCTCCTGCTGGGCGGCATGCATGCGTATGGGAATGTGTGAATGTGACAATGTCTGATTGTGTAGATGAACATTTCGGCTGTCAGATAGTGTACTCCTGGCGGTGCCTCTCTTCGCCACACTCTTTGAAGATGAAGGTGTAGGTGCCGTGGGCGAGGCCGGTGATGGTGAAGCCGTTGTGCTTGTCGCAGATGCAGTCCACCTCACCGCCTTCGCCGCACTCATTGATGGTCACTACGGACCCGTCTAACTCGATGCTCACCGTCACGTTATGCCAGTCGCACGGGACCATCCAGCCCGTGTGGTGTACCAACAGCTCGCCTTGGGCCCAATACACATGCCACGACTCCTCGTCCTCCTGGACTTTCGACTGCAAACAGCCTGTAGTGTGCACGTTGGTGACACCAAGAGTCTCGATGTCCTTGTTGTCGATGTTTTCGTTGTTTTCTTTTCCGCAGCCCGTCAGCAGCATTGCGCCAAAAGCGAGGGCGGCGATGGATTTGATGATGTTGTGTGTCATATTGAATCTGTTTTTAGTGGTTAATAATTATCGTGACTTCAGCCAATCCTGCAAGGCTTCACATTCTTGCAGGAATACTTCTCGACTCACTATTGAGTGTTTGTGATTGCGGTATAATTGCCGCAAGGCGGTGCCCACGGTCGCCGAATCCTCAAGGGCCAAGCGATATGGTGCAGCATGGTAGATGGCAATGGACTCGTCCTGCGACTCAACGCTGTGGATATCGGCGATTGGCAACGATCTCTCGGCACGCTCCATCATCGCCTTGTAGTATTCCATCTGCTCATCGTAACCACGCCCGCGGCTTTTGAGGAACTGCAGCTTGATGTACTCTGTCAGGCTTTCGCCGAGGGCGTAGTCGCGATATTCGAAGAAGATGCCGTCGCCCCACCATTGGTGCGCTACCTCGTGAGGAATCCACGAGAAGTCGGGTATCATCGTGTAAACATCATAGAAATAATGCCCGAAGATAATCATATCGCGCAGCCCCTGGCACATCACAAACTGCGGGTCGCCAATCTCCACGATGTTCATCGGCTTTGACGACAAGGAATCGCCGAAGAAGGAGCAGTAGAAGTTGTAAGAATCCACGAATTCGCGATAATAGGCTCCTGGATACTGTGTTGTATCGCTCACAAGGCGGTAGAAATGGAAGGGACGAATGGGCGAATCGATCACCTTGCAAGCGTACTTGTCCTTCGGCAAGAGGACGAGATGGATGTCGAAAGATGGGACCCATTCTGTGCCTCCAATGATATAGTAGTCGTCTGCTTTGATGTGCACCTGTGCTGTCAGCAGCTCGCCATTGCGATGCGGGTACCAGTTGCCCTCACGTCGCAGCACGATAGCACCGTCGGCTGTGCGGTAGTCGGCAAGCGGCAGAGAATAGGCAGTATCGACCTTGATGGATTGTCCCGAATAGGTGGTGGCGTCGTAGGGAATGAGATAAAAGCCTGACACCCGCAGCGTGTCGCCCTCGATGTGGAGGTTGAGGCTGTATTGCCTGTAGTCTTTGTAAGTAGGCGTCTGAGCCGAGCTGGCAACCGCTAAAAACAGGAGCACCAAGCATGCTATCAATGTTTTCTTCATGTTGTAGTTTCTTTTCGTGTTTATCTTGTTGTCGGCAGACATGCTGCGCGGCGACGGTCGTTGAGAGTCTTCGGTTTGGCAGTATGGATATGCTTGTCGGATGCGGCAAGGCTTCCGTACCAGTCTTTGCCATGGAGGCGGTAGTAGGTGTGGTCGTAGAGCGAGGCGTAATCTTCGGCATGGATGTTGCCACGCTCCACTTCGCGCCAAAGAAGGGAAAAAAACTCTTCATAGTTGCCTTTGGTTAGCTCGTCGGTCATCTTCTGCAGCAAGGGATAGGCGTGGTTCCATGCGTCGAGTTCGTAGCGATGGTAATTCTTGCCACTCCGAAGCAGGGCCTCGAAGTCGGTGCGGCTGGCAAGGGCGGCAGTGAGTTCGGCATCGTCCTCGTGGTTGAGGTAGCGTAGGTACTCATCGCGCAGGTTGGCGTAGTCGGCCCGCAGGGGCACAGTAAGCGTGTCAGGCAGCGAGTCGAGCCATGCATCCGGCTCGTAGCCGCAGAGCACCATGCGCTCCAGCACCTCATAATGGCTAATGTAGCAGTACTGGTCCCCTACGCACTCGCTGTGCAGAAGGCATTCCAGGTAGTGCTTCAGGTCACGTACAAAGGGATAGAGGTGCGAGAGTCGTGAGCAGAAAATGGGGATTGCAGCGCAGTAATCGCCTGTGGTCGTGTATGCCACGGCATCCGTCACCCCCTCCTGCTTATCTATGGGCAGCAGCGAATACTGGTCGCCGAGGTAATAGTATCGCACATAGTTGTCCCCCATCTCTGTCATTGGGATGTCGCTGTCGAGCCGACCCTGTTCGGTCTCGGTTTTCAGGTAACCCTCAAGATAGTCCTCCAGCGGCGGCATGAGCATTTGTCCGCGACGGAGATTGACATTCTTGATGTCAGCTGTGGGACATTGCCACACCGTCCGGTTGTTCTCGCCGGTGGAAGTGAACTGTGTGCCATAAAGCTGTGGCAAACCGCGCCCTGTGCGCAGACGGTCTTCAAGGTAGGCCAGGTTCGACGGGTCGGCGTTGGTGTCCGCCACCGCTTTACGCATCTGCTTGACGTAGCCGTACTGGAACCAGGGGTGCGCATGTTGCGCGATGAGCCAGGCTGCGTGTGCGCCGTAGGAACAAACCCGATCCCATGAGGGGAAGCCCAGCGTGTCCACCAGCCATATCAGTCTGGCAAGGTTCACTGAATCTACTTCGTGCATACGTCTCGAAAGCGAATCCTCGACGGACTTCGTATGAGTGTGGTCGGGGTCGTTGGCTCCACTGACGGTCGCCGACCTTCGGTTGAAGGCACGCCGCACCGCTTGGTCTTCCTGTTCCATCTGGTACAATGTCTCCGCGTAGCTGTAGTCCTTCCTGCCGTGGATAGTCTGCTGGATGGAGTCCAGTTCCGGCCACCAGTCGCAGTCCTTCAAAAACCTGTATTGGTCTACGTAGTAGAACACGAGCGGGTTCCACCCCTTCCATCGGACCACGCGGAAAGCCAGACGCTTGAATGTCGCCGTGTCGCCGCACTGCAGGGCGGCCTCCATGTAGTTCATCTCTTGCTGGCGAACAGGGATATATTCATCGAACAGGGAATCCATTCGCGCATAGAGTTCCATCTTCTCGCATGGTGTCATGTCGGTACGGAACTGCTTGCAGATGTCCAAATAAGCCTTCCACTGTCCCGACTGGGTGGTTTCTATCATTTGCTGCAGCTCCTCGGGGGTGAAGCTGCGGAAGAGGTATTTGTAGCCGATTTCCAGCGGGATGTCGGGCAGCACTCCGCGGGGGCCTGTGGTGCCGATGTGGCGGAACAGCTTGTCGGAGCAGTAGAACGTCAGGCCAGAGTGGGGCAGCAGGATAGGATTGTGCCTGGTAAAGGTGGTGGTGAGGCCGCCCGTCTCTTCCCCTATTACCGGCCCCAACCGGTACTGCTTGGCCATGTTGGCAAGCAAGATGGCAGCGGAGTAGGTGAACTGCGACTGGATGAAGTATAGCTTGCCGCCGTACGAGGGGTTCTTGGGGTAAAAAAACATTTTTACACGCTTCTCTTCCGGATGGGCAATGGTACCCATCTCAGTGTCCGTCATGTCCATGGCCGCCACTTTGTCGGTGAGGCCGTCGATATGGCAAAGGAAGCGCTTGCAGAATGCGTCGTTGCCTCCGCTGTTGTGCGAGATGTCCACAAAAAGATGCCGGATGCCATAGTGGTTGACAGAGTCGATGCAGGCCGCCACAACGGAATCGAACTGTGGAAACTTATCGTTGGGACCACAAGAGTTGAATTCAAACAAGGCAACGCCGTGTTTGGGGAAGATGCTGAAATGCCAAGGTATATCGCGAGGTCCCGTTCCGCCGATGTTACCCTTGTCGCCCACCTGTACCAGCCATTCATAAAGGATTCTCCTGTCCAGTACGACACTTCGCTCGCCGCCTGTGGTGCGGTAGGCAAAGGTCATCTGCGGGCTGTAGCCGTAAAAAAGATTGTAGTAAACGTAGAGTGAGCGCAGGATGATGGTGCTCAGATAGGCCTCGCTCTCATGGCTGATGTACGGCAGAATGCTGTCGACAATCTCTGTCGCGGGATGCCCGTCGATGGACGTTATCTCGCATCCCTGCAGGCTGTCGGGCATACCGTCGTAGGAACTGAAGCGTAGTTTCCCGTCGCGATACTGCACAATGCTGTACGGCGGGAAAACCATCATGCCTTCCGGCATTCGCGGTGCCGTGGGCGGGAACCCCACCTGTGTGTGGCCGTCGAAGTACTGGTTCCACCGTGCGATGACTCTCCAAAAATCCAACTGTGTCATCGGGTGGTCGAGCTGCGCCAGCGTATGTTGATTCAACTCGTTGTACCGTTCACCTTCGAGCGACCACGTCGGGTTGGGGTGGACACGCTCATACTGCTTCATCATATAGGCAAAATCCTCCCGCATCTGCGCCGGAGTGAGCGTGTCCTGCGCCGACACATTTGCAAAGGATGCGAGGAAGAGGCTGCCGGCCAAGAGAAAGATTCCCCTGCTTGCTTTCATTTTGAACGAGGGTTTAATAATTACCGTGAAAAAATGTCCGATTGTTTCAGCAGGCGGACGGTGTGGGTCTTGCCGGAGGCGGTGGTCAATGTCAATAGGTAGACGGCTTGGGGGTGGGAGGTAAGGTCGAGGCTGTAGCGTGCTGGGCCGTTATTGTCGGCAGGGACACCCTGCAGGCACACCTGTTCGCGGCGGCCTGTGAGGTCGGTGAGCCAGGCGGTCTCGGCTAACGGCTCGATGCACTCGATGGTGACGCGTTGCCGGAAGGGGTTGGGGTAAATTGAGAATTGAGAGTCGAGAATTGAAAATTCGTGAATGCCTATGCCCGTGGTGTCGATGCCCGTAGTGTCGATGCCCGTAGTGTCGATGCCCGTAGTGTCGATGCCCGTAGTGTCGATGGGAGGCGCGACATACACATACGGGGTCATGAAGGCAGTGTCGACATACTTGATTATATAGCTCTTGTTGTTGCCGGCATAGAGGGTGATGTCGTCGAGGTAGGCGTTGCTGGCCAAGGCGCCGGTGAGGTAGAGTACGCTGTCGCGAAGCAGGCACTGGCCGGTGCGCGACTTATTGTCATCGTTGCCAAGGTCGATGACGTTCTGCAGATGACCCTCGTTGTCGTAGGCCAAGTACTGGCAGAACAGCACGCTGTCGAGATTGGGCGTGAGCTTCAGCATCTGTACATTCCAATTCTCTGCGCGGAACGGCACCTCGAAGTCGTAGATACGGCGACCGTCCACATAATAGCGCACACCGCCTACGCCGCCGTTCCAGGTGGCAAACTGCGTAGGCACGGTCTGGTTCTCTCCACAGGTGTCGCAGTACACCAACACCCACTCGTCAGCCCTGCGTGTCATAATTATGTTCCCCTCGCCGTCCATTGTCAGGGCGTTAGGCAGGAATTTATCGTCGACCAATATCTTCAGCGAGTCTTCTGGGTGCAGCCTGTCGGCACCGGTGAATGGGTTGCCGTTGGTGTCGAGGCAGGCACGCGTCAGGTAGTGGGTGGCGGTAATCTCGCCATCGAGCGTGAAAGTGGAGAAGCAGAGTAGATAGAGGTGGTCGAACTGCAGGCTATCCTTGCCTGTAAAGAGGCTGTCGAAGTCGTTGCTCTGCCAGCCATAGCGGGTGCCGAACACATCGATCCACTCCTGATAGCCTGGCGCGATGAGCCTGTAGCACACCATCATAGCCGTGTCGCCCATCGGCAACAGGCCTACGGCCGTGCCACCGGTGGTGCGGTAGCCGTAAATCTCCTTGTGCCACACCATCTCGCCCTCGGGCGAAATCTTCGCCACCACCATATTGCCGTTTTCTCCACGGTCGGGCAGGTTTACTCCGCAGAGCGACGCGCCCCAGCCGTACTGGGCACAGATATAGAGGTTGCCGTCGCTGTCGGTCATCGAGCCGACAATCTTGTTGGCGATATTACTTGAACTCTGGTCGTAGCCGTCGATGGTTTTTGCCCATTCGAAACGCTGGGCATGGGCGGCGAATGTCAGTACGACGAATGCCGCCAGCAGGATGATTCTCTTGCTTGTTTTCATGTTGAATAATGTTTTAATTGTCTTGGTCGATTGATTTCTTAATGTTATGGTAAAGGACAGCATGTTTCTCTCCGTCGTTTGCGATGTGGAAGATGCTTACGCTGCGGGTGGTGTATGAATAGGCGAGGACATCGTTCTCGGACGAGGGCGACGGCCTGCTCTTGGGAATCAGTTTGGAGAAGACCAGATTCTCGCCCCTGTCGATGAGCATCTGGAGCAATGGCGAGAGTTCGTCCATCTTGAAATCGCGCACGAGCACGGCCCAGGCGCTGTCGGTTATAGCCTCGAGGAGAGTGACGTCGAGGGTGAGGGTGTCGTTGACGGGGAAGTTGTGGATGTAGCTGGCGGCGATGCCGTCGGAATGCTCGTAGCGGCGGTAGATGTCGCTGACTTGGCGCTCGGGGAGGATGTAGCGCCAGGCAGCGACGGCGGAGACACCGAGGGCGGTGAGGAGCAGGAAGGCTAGAATCCACTTTTTCATAGGCTTGCCATCATTACGTTTACACGGCTACAGGCATCGTCGGCGCAGCACTGGAGGTTGCCGCTGACGTAGGTGTCAGTGCGTTCGGGCATGAGGAGCGCGGCGGTGCCCACGCAGGCGACAACGGCGACGGTCAGGAGGGCGGAACGGAAGAAGGTCTGGCGGCGGTGCTCACGACGGTCGGCCCAGTCGGCAAAGCCGTCGGTCATGAAGTGGAGCTCGTCACTAATGTGTGAATGTGTGAATGTGTGAATATGAGAGTAGTTATCTTCCATAATTCCTGATTTTTTTCATGATTCGGCTGATGCGTTGGTAGACAGCATCGCGGGAGAGGGAGAGGCCGGAGGTGGCGGCGAGGCGGTCGGCGATTTCCTGTGCGTCGTAGCCCTCGAAACGGAGGCGCATCAGCTGCTGCTCGTCGGACGGGAGGAGTGCGAGGAGGTCGAAGAGGGTGTCGGAGAGGTCGTGGTCGGGGATGGCAACGGTGTCAGCCAACTCGTCGGTGAGAGGTTCCATCTCGGGTCCCTGACGGCGGTAGAGGTCGATGATCACGCTCTCGGTGAGTTTTTCGAGCCAGCGGCGCTGCCGTGCTTCGGGGGCGGTGAGGTCGAGCTGGTCGAACTTGAGCCAAAGGACTATCCAGACCTCCTGTGCCATATCCTCGGCGCGGGCCTTGCGGTCTTCGTGGCTGCCGCGTCCGTGGCGGGTATAGCGCCAGCAGACACGCCATACCGTGGAGCGGTGGCGGCGCATGAAAGCGCAGTAGGCGTCGTGCCGGGAGTTCTCGAGTGTCATCACTTCTTATTGTTCATCGTATTCGGGTTCCTTTTCATCGGAGCGTCCCTGTTTCATCGGGAGGGTCCAGACGCGCTGGCGTTTGTCGTGCCCCTCTGTACATATATACGCAAATTGTGGGGGAAGTTTGACATGAGAGGTGAAATTTTTTTGTGGCACTTCGGATCTATCAACCGTGAATGCGGCAGCGGCGGAAGGAAAATATCCTACCTGCTGGGCGGCATGCATGCCTATGGGAATTGAAGGACACACACCTCAGTCAGCAGAGCTGCAGTTGACTCCACAAGGTCGTCGACCTTCGGTTCCCCTAACTTAGGGGAGCAGCCGGAGATACCACTTGCTTCTGTCCCTGCAAATGACCGCGGTAGCCACTCCTCCCCTAAGTTAGGAAGAGAAATGCCAGTGGCGTTTCGGGCAGAGTCTTGTGCGAAACGAAGGGCCGGAGGAGTGTGTTAATAACCGTCACTCCTCTAACAATGCCTGTAATTCCCGCTGGAGTTGGGCGGGGGAGACGTCGTGGTGGATTTCGCCGCCGACGGCGTAGGAGATGGCGCCGGTCTCCTCGCTGACGATGACGCTGATGACGTCGAGTTGCTCCGTCACGCCGATGGCGCTGCGGTGGCGCAGGCCGAGGTTGGGGTCGATGTCGGTACGTGCCGTCACGGGCAGGATGCAGCGGGCGGCGAGGACGGTGTTGCCTTGCACGATCATGGCCCCGTCGTGGAGGGGCGAGTTCTTGAAGAAGACCGTCTCGATCAGTGCCGACGACGCTTTGGCATAGATTCTCTCGCCCGTGGCCACGAGTTCCTCCACCTCGTTGTTGCGCTTGAAGATGATGAGGGCGCCGGTCTTGCTCTGCGACATGTGGAGGCATGCCTGCACGTAGGGGTCGAGGTTGGTGCCGGAGTGCTTGTCGAGGTCTGTGCGCCAGAACTGGAAGCGCTTCTTGATGGTGTCGCCCGTGAGTTGTGTCTTGGTGCCCACCATGAGGAGGAACTTGCGTATCTCGGGTTGGAAGACGATGACGAGGGCGATGAGGCCGATGCTCATCACGCCGCCGAGGATCTCGCCCGTGAGGCGCATGCCGAGGAGCACGGCGAGGCGCCAGGTGATGTAGATGATCAGCACGGCCCAGAAGATGCGCATCACGTTGGTGCCGCGCAGCAGGCGGTAGAGCTGGTACATGAGGAAGGCGACGATGATGACGTCAAGGACGTCGACGACATGGATGGTGGGGAAAGGCATGGAAATTGAGAATTGAAAATTCGGTTAGCGGTTAAGGGTTAGCGGTTAAGGGTTGGCGGTTAAGGGTTAGCGGTTAGAAAATCGCTACACGCTAACCGCTAACCAATTCTATGGCAATCCGCGAAGGGTAGGGGGTGTGGACGCGGAGGAGGCGGGCGCCGCGGTCGAGGGCGATGGCGTTGAGGGCCAGGGTGCCGAACTCGGTGGGCGGGAGGCCGCCGCCTGCGGCGGGGGACGCGGTCGTCAGCCCGGTCAACCGCTTGCTGATCATGCTCTTGTTGGAGAGGGCGGCGAGGAGGGGCCGCTCGGGGAAGAGGGCGACGAGCTCGTCGAGGCGGTCGAGGAGCTCGTAGTTCTGCTCCACGGTCTTGGCGAAGCCGAAACCGGGGTCGAGGATGATGTCTTTGACGCCGAGGCGCAGGAGGCTGTCGAGCTTTTCGGAGAAATAGAGTGCCAGGTCGCCGATGATGTCGCCGTACTGCGTGTTCTCGGGGTTCTGCATGGTGTCGGGCCTGCCCTTGGTGTGCATCAGGATGTAGGGCACCTGGAGGGCAGCGACGGTGGGGAACATCTGCGGGTCGAACTGGCCGCCGGAGATGTCGTTGACGATGTCGGCACCCGCCTCGACGGCCTTGGCGGCGGGAAGGGAGAAGCAGGTGTCGACAGAGATAATCGACTTGTCGCCCAACTCTTTGCGTAGCAGCTGCACCACGGGGACGAGGCGGGCGGCCTCCTCATCGGGCGACAGCAGTTGGGCCCCGGGTCGTGATGAGACGGCGCCCACGTCGATGATGTCGGCTCCCTGCGCCAGGAGGTTGTGCGCCTGCGCCACGATGGTCGCGGGTGTCGTGTAGCGCCCCCCGTCGTAGAAGGAGTCCTCCGTGACGTTAAGAATGCCGAGGATGGCGGGTCGGTCGAAAGTGACCAGCCGTCCTCGGCAACAGAGGGTGAAGGAATGGAATGCCATTGCCTTAGAAACGGTAGCGGACGCTGAAGGCGTAGGAATAGACCCAGTAGTCGTGGACCTCGCGGCCGAAGCCGAGCAGATCGATGCCGGGACGGGCGTCGAGGGCGAGCTGCAGCGGGAAG
>Ga0310690_10006306_pt1 | contig 15622 bp, 11 predicted proteins | sample AusTroGonzalo_MG_2_FD_207661 | JGI IMG/M metagenome (GOLD analysis project Ga0310690, IMG submission 207661) | Bovine rumen microbial communities from tropical cattle in Woodstock, Queensland, Australia - Gonzalo_04 (v2) (version 2) | ecosystem: Host-associated > Mammals > Digestive system >... | reverse complement strand
GGATGATACCATCGGCACCGGCACTGAGCACCTCCACCCAAAGGCGTTCGTTGAGTATCTCGCCTGTAAAGACAAGTATCTTCATGTCGGCATAGCGAGAACGCAACTGCCGACAGATATCCACCCCAACGGTTGTACTGCCACCCAGTCCGAGGTCGAGCAGGACCAAGTCGGGCTGACCTTCGCGCATCAAACGCCAAAAATCACTCTCGCCAGAAGTCGTACCGATGATTTCTGCCTCCGGCACTTCTGTTTGCAGTATCTGCTGAGTGCCCTTGAGCTCCAGCTTGTCGTCTTCGACAATGATTACTTTGAATTTATCCATAATATTTTGTTATGTCGATATGTCTTTATTTCGATGTTTCGTTATTTCGATGTTTCGTTATTTCGACCTTGCAGCAACGAGAAGGAGATTCTATATCCACACTCTGTGTTCTCGGACACAAGCCGAAGGCCAGGATGACCACAAGCCGCATCGTGTTCACGCACTATCTGGCGCATAACGAGGTATTCCAGCCGCCGGGTCTGAGGAGTAAAAAGACTCATGAGTTGCCCGGGCGCGAGTGTCTGCTCATAGACATCACAATTTACATATACCATGCCCCCCCTTTCTTCGGCAGACAATCGGCATGTCTTGGAAACAACAGAAATCAGTTGGTCAAGGAACAGCCGAAGCAGTTTCTCGTCGCCCAAGGCAATGGCAGTGGTAGGCTCGAACGACACATGATGTGTATTGGCATAGCCAAAGAGGTCATCTATAGCTATAGGCTGCACCCGCAAAGGGGTTTGGTCCATCTGCCCTTGAGCCTGCTCGTAAAGGAGCATGTAAATGTGGCGGTAATAGGTGACCAGGTCGAGAAGGTTATGGTTTGTCTCAGCATCGAAGCCCGATTGCTGCATGTCATCTGCCAGTTGCTTGATGCGCGATGGGAAATACATCGTCTCATGCTTGATGGTACTCAGCGAGTTGTCGAGTATTTGGTTCATGACATACAATCGGTCGTGCTCGAAACGCCAGCGCTGCGCCATCTCCTCCGTATCCCAAGCGTCTGTCTTCATCTCCTGTACTTGTGCCAATCCGGAAAAGAGCATTTGTCGCAACTCCCCGACTGGCTGCCGGAGTTGGGGCTGATTGAAGCCACGAACGATACTCTGCAGTTCGCTATCCAACGTCTCTGCATTTTCGGGAAAGGCTCGGAGCACCGATGTAAGACGCTGATAGAGATCATCCAGCGAAGCTCGATGACGCAAGCGATTACGCAACACTACCATATAGAACAGAGCCAAGGACGCGATGAACAACAATACAATCAAAACGTAGAGTACTCGCGAGTCGGCGGTCATCTTCTCCAGTCGCTGGCAGTCCGAGGCCAACGTTCCATCGGTGCTATAAAGGCGATGCAGACGCACACACTCGGCATTGCTACGGCGATATGTGTCCCACCTACCAATGGCCTGAGCTGCTATGGCCTGTTCATTATAGAGTGCGACAAGCAGGGGGGTATCAACTGGCACCTTCATTTGTCGGATTGCATGGTCGGCATAGAGACATGCTTCGGCATAACGCCCTTCGAGATTGGCCGCAAAGGTAGAGTCATAAAGCTCTCGTACACTCCTAGGCATCGCCGCGCTGGAGAAACCAGACAGCAACAGCAGCAGCACTGGCAATACCCGCGGCAGTCGGAACCAGAAGCGACTTCCTTGTCCAAGTCGGCTCTCCACACCGAAGTCACAGACACTGAAAAGGGAAGAGAGCTTACGATAGCTGTTAATAATGCCTTTGCAGTTCATGATTCCGAAGCCAAAGCCCTTGTCTGCATTCGGGGCTCCTATATGACTGGAGTCATAGACCTTGTTGTCGCACAGGATCTTCACATCCTCTGGCGAGAGGCCGATGCCAGTATCGCAGACACTCACTTCCACATAATCGTCGGTTGCATCTAGCTCGACAGAGACTTTTCCGCCCTCCGGCGTGAACTTACGAGCATTATCGACCAGAGTATTCACCATGAAAAGCGTCAAGGGCTTGTCTGCCTTGACGTGGAGTTCAGTCTCTGCTACCTGGAGCGTGAGTTGCTTCTTGGCAAAGGCATATCGCTGCATGGAGATAACTTGCAACACTTCGTTGAGCGGGAAACGTGTCACCTGGAAGCCCGGACGTCCCTGTTGCATCTGTATCCATTCCGTCAACCGGTCGTTGATGGTCATCATGCCGCCACATAGCTCCTGAATATAGGAAAGATGCTCGGACACGTCCCCTTCCTTTTTGTCAAGTTTCTTGACTTCGTGAGTAACACGATCCAAATAGGGAATGATGGCATAGACCACAGACAGTCTGGCGCGCTGAAGAATGTGTCGCTGTTGTTCATGGAGGAGGCGCTGCTGGATTACCTCACACTCTTCCCTACCCTCTTCCAGTCGCTCCTCACTTTTCTGAAGAAGCTCTTGTAGTTTTTGAGTGGCCTGCGCGCAAGCTTCGCTGGAACCTATCTCACGTACTTTCTGCTCGAAAGAACGGGATCGATGCCCCAGCTGACGATAGTAAATAGCGGAAAGTATGACAACGACAACAACGAGAAGCAGAAGCAGAATGAACTGTATCTGTTCGCGATGGGCCTCCTGTCCCAATAGAGCTTTGCGGCTGTCAAGCTCTCGATTCTGACGCGACTGGTCGAGGAGGTCAAGGTACTTGTTGCGGTGTTCGTCAGCAAGACGTTTGTTGCCAAGAGCACTGTAAGTGAGACTAAGATTCTCGTGTATGCCTGCCAGCCAAGGTATCACCTGATAGGGCGACCGTCTGTGGTCGGAAGCCAAATGCAACGCGGAGCGGAAACTGCAAAGTGCCGCATCATACTGCTCCGCTGAGAAATAAACTTCACCCAGCGTTCGCAAGGCACAAGCTGTCTGGAATAAATCACGATACTCTTGAAAAAGAGCCACAGAATGATGCGATAAAGCCGCGGCGAACTGATGCCTGGAAGAAAGAGAAGTATCGGACCGCCAACGCCGATGATGCTCATAAAGATAGCTATATGCATCCAGACGCTGCTGCTTGAGCAGACTGGCACGAAGCGAGTCGGTAATCATGGCCGAGAGCGACTGAAGGGCATTGGCTTCAAAGTAAGTAAAATGATTGGCTCGAGCCAAAGTATAGACACGAATAAGATGGTCGAACTCCGTAACAATTATTTCCTCTGGAGTTCCCTCCACCAAACCGCCACTGCCCAGCATATAATGATAGTAAAGCCACTGGGTTGTGTCTGTCTCCAGATTGACATACTGGGCGGCTTCCTGTATCTCCTGCTGGGCAGAAGCTTCTTGTCCGAGGTAATAATAATAAGTGGACGCGACGATATGGAACTCAGTCAAAGCATAATGCAAACGATGCAGTTGTCGATTGGTAAGACTACTCTCTTCAGAAAGGATACGGCTAATGCGCTTCCCGGCACGAAGGCGACTGTCAAAAAAAGACTTCCCGCGACCAATACGCTGCATAACCTTCATAGTAAGCACATCGGCACAAAGTAGTTCCAGCTGGTTGCGACTTTGTCCATAGACCCTCTGCAACAGATGAAGTGTCTGGTCATAACGCATCTGCTGATATGCCACATAGGCCATATTATTAATGGCTTCGGTACGACCGTCGGAATTTTTGGAAGAGAGGGAATAGGCTTCCTTTGCCGCTTGCAATGACGCCGAGATATCCGTATAGCGCAACCTATAAGACAAGTCGTTAGCCTCTTCAACAGCCATCATATCCCTTTCGGCAACTGATGAGCAGGCGACGAAGACGAGGATAATGGAGAAAAGGGCTGTTCGGACTTTCATCTGACTGGCATTATGGAGTAAAGGCAAATATCGTTGCCCGAATGATAATATAGACGAAAATCACGGGAAAAACGCCAAGAATAGGAAGCAAGTCCGAACGTCTGTAGCCCGTTACAGTATAGGAAGAACTGATTACATATGCAGGAGGACTGAAACGCTTGTTGAGCCAACGGTAAAGCATATAGACCATTACCCCGCACAGGATACCCCATAAAGCTCCCGCCAGAATATCAAGCGGGTAATGGACACCTAAATAGATGCGGCTGTAACTCGCAAGACAGGCGTATAGCAACAAAAGCAAACTGACTTTCCTGCTGCGTATCAAGAGCATGAAGAAGACACTCAAGCCAAAAGTGTTGGAAGCATGACTGGAGATGAAACCATACAATCCGCTTCGATAGTCATTAACAAGGTCTATCACTTCAGCTAAATCTGGGCTCTGTGAAGGACGCAGACGATGGAAGTAAGGCTTGCAAAAACCACTGGCAAACTGGTCGCAAAGTGTTATGAGCAAAGCCACCATAAGGATGATGAGCAAAGTGCCACGCCATTTATTGTTCCATATAACAGCACAAAGCAAACAGGCAAACAAAGGAACCCATGTGGATGTCTCAGTGATTGTCATCATGATGCCGTCGAGAAAAGGTGAGGACGAGCCATTCAGGGCTACAAGAAGATCCTTATCCCATTGGATTATCTGCTCAATCATAACACTTGACTTTTAAACTCTTTTAACTTTGAGACTATATCAGGTCAAAGGTCTTCTTAGGAATCCATCCTACCTTACCGTCAGCAATGCTCACTTCACACCAGTCCTTGAGACTACTGTCTATGATTTCCACCTTGGAACCCTCATGCAGAACGAAAAGATCATTGCCATTGTCCGCAGGAGTACTCTTCACGGTAACGGCAGGAGCGGTAATGATTCCACTCGTTTGGGCCTGTTTGAAGTTCTTCTGCTGCATTGCACATACATTGGAAAGTATGGAAAACAGGAACATGACAATGGCTAACGACAATGTGAGCTTCCTCATTGTTACACTACCCGAAGCCCAGAAGAGAAGCAATGATATAAGCATGAGCACAAAACCCAACAGAGCGATAATAGTCCAGGTGCGCAGACTGAACCAGTTCGTCATAGTGTGAAAGTAGGTAAAAAGGATAAACTCGTGCTGCGGCACTATTTTATCTATGGTCTTGGTGCGAGCCAACTCAAGATTGAAAAGGACATCTTTGTCGCTAGGACTCAACTTCAAGGCACGTTCAAACCATAGAACACTATGGGCAATGTCGTCGATACGATAGTAGGCACAACCAAGATTATAACATACATCGCAGGACATATTCTGTTTTGCAAGCGTGTTGTATAACTTGATTGCTGTCTCATAGTCGGCACGGGCGTAAGCGCTGTCAGCCAGAGTCTTCATCTCCGACGGACTATCGGCAGCCTGCATGAACAGAGAGAAAACGGATAAAAAGAAGAGAAGAATATTACGTTTCATCATCGACTATTTAACAATTTACAATTTTCGAACTGTTTTATTCATCTGAGTGATGACATCGGAAGCCTGCTGATAGATTTTTTCCTTTGCCATACTGGGGTCATCAACAGGAGCATAGCGAGCAAACTCACAATCACTCAGAACGGCAATAAAGGCATCCACAACGGTCTGCTCTACGCCACGCGCCGTAAGCTTGCTAATGACATTGTCCTTATTGAGTTCATTGGTGGGCAACGACAGTTTGTCACCTGCATAACCCAACAAAGCACGCATGACTTCGTCGTAAAAAGCAGCATCATCCTTTTCATGCATAAGCTTGGCTGCCTTTTTGAGACGACGCGATGCTACCTTGCCGGCCTTTTTGCCCTTGACGCTCCAAGAATTGGGATTCTGTTTTTGCCAACGCCTCAGCCATGCGAATGCCAACACAAAGGCAGCAAAAAGCAACACATAAGTCAGCCAATAGGCAGAAGTACCGAAAAAATCATCTGATTCTGCACTTTCCAACTGTCCCAATTTGATGAAGCGAATGTCATTGCTAAGTACATTGAGGTCTTCTTGCTCTCGAGTGTATGCTACAGGCTGCCCCTTGGCTTTGGCAACAGCCAAGCTGAAAGAATCAGTTTGTAACGTGTTGTATCGACCTGTTTCGGGGTCGAAATAGCAGAACTCAACAGGTGGGACGACATATTTGCCGCCATGACGCGGAACTACAACATAGTCATAGGTAATGTTACCCTTAACACCTGTGGCGGTATTGGTCGTCTTGTTGTTTTCCTTGGGATCATATACCTCGAAATCTTGTGGGAATCGAATGGTTGGCGCCTTCATCAGCTTCATGTTGCCCTGTCCGCTTACAACAAGTCGCAGAGTAGCGGCATCATTGGCGTTGATCTGTTCAGGTGTCAGAGTAGCAGAGATGCTGAACTTACCTACGGCACCAGAGAAGTTATCAGGTTTGGGAGAAGGCAAAGGCAATACCTCTATCTCGATAGCGGGTGCCGTAATCTGTTTGCGCACCATCTGCGATAGACTGCCGCCACCAAAGAAGATGTCGAAGGGATCCATACTATGGTTCTGCACTTCGACTTGTGTATCAAAGGTAATGCCAGGAATCTTTAGCTTACCCGTCTTCTGAGGGAAGAGAACATACTGCTTCCACACAGCCGTACCATAGTTGCGCCCGTTGACTCGTTCGTACTTGAGCGATAGCTGTGCCGGACGGTCCATTTCCTGAACATGACAGCCGTCTATCTGCGGCATCTCACCAGAAATCTGTTGTATGTTGACAAGCGTATAGAGCTTATATGTGAGCGTCACCGCTTCCTGCTCGTAAATCTTCTGACGGTTGGCTGTAACAGTCATATAAAGTTCTTTACCACTTATCGGTCCGCTGCTGGAAGCGTCTTGTTGCTGACGATTGCTGCTTCCTTGCTGTTGGCTTCCTGCTCCTTGTTGCTGGTTTGCAGGCAATACCTCAATGTCGGCTGTTCCACTTTTAATGGCTTTACCTTCAACCTTGATGGTGGCAGCAGGCAACTTGTAAGTACCCTGTGCTGTCGGCACAACGGTATAGGTGAAAGTCACTGTGCTGCTCTGTGTGGTGTGACCGTTGGTCATGGAGAAACTGCTGGAACGACTAGTACTGGGACCATAGAGGACATTGAAGCCCTGGAAATCCCCTACCTGGAAGTCCTCCACGTCTGCGGTATTGGCAACATAACTGATACGGATGCGTTGCCCAACCTCGGCCTGAGCCGGAGCCTGAATCTTTAGTGTCACCTGTGCACAAAGCGTGCCTAAGAATAGAAATAAAAGTAATAGGATGCTGTATATTCTTCTCATCTTATAATCATGCCTTTCCATTTACCACTGTTTCTGAAGACGTTTCTGCTGATGTTGTTGCTGAGACCTTTGTATTTTTTCCTGAGTAGCCTTCTCGTCTTGCATAGCAGCATTGAGCATCTGTTCCGCGTTCTCACGACTCATCTGCTCCGGCTGTGGCTGCTGTTGCTGCTCGTCTTTTTTTTCCTGCTCCTGTTGCTGTTGCTGTTGTTGTTGCTCCTGCTTCTCATCTTTCCCCTGCTCGTCTTTTTGCTGGTCCTGATTATCTTGATTGTTCTGATTCTTTTTCAGTTGGAAGAGACTCAGGGCATAGTTGTAACGTGTCTCGTTGTTGGTCGGGTCGTTGCGAAGGGAATTGCGATAACATGCCACAGCCTTGTCGAATTGTTTAGCAGCCTGAAGCACGACACCCATATTGTGATATATCTGAGCTAAACGGCCTTTGTCTTTTTCCAAACGGGCAGCCGTCTCATATTCTTTCATGGCATCCTCCGCTTTGTTCTGATAAAGCAGAGCATTGCCCAGGTTGTAATGCGAGATGGGATTGGTGTTGTCGCGCTCAATAGCCTTCTGGTACTCCACTTGCGCCTTATCATATATGCTGTCATGCATAAGGCGATTGCCTCGACGAATGTAGTCGCGGTCGGTCTGGGACATTGCTGCAAGGCTGAACAGCAACAGGCAAGAGGCAAGATGGGTGGAACGAGGAGCAAGAAGACGACGCAACCATGTTGACTTGCTTTCGCGTTCCATAATCAACACATCAGTCAACAACAGCAGAATACCTATAAGGACGAATCCTTGGAATTGTTCGTCGTACTCGCTGTATATCTGACTCTCCATCTTGGCCTTGGAGAGACGGTCTAGGTATTCCGAGAGCTTCTTTTGCGCTGAACTGCTATTATCGACATAAATATAGGAGCCGTTGCCAGCGGTTGCTATCTCACGACACATCCCCTCATTGAGTTTGGAAACCACAGTATTACCCTCATCGTCAATGATGTAATGACCAGAACCCGGAATGGGGATTGGGGCGCCACCAGGATTTCCGATGCCCAGCATATAAACATGGATGCCTTGTGAAGCAGCCTGTTTCGCAGCCTCAACGGCACGACCTTCATTATCTTCACCATCGGTAATAACAAAGATTGCACGGGAAACGTCATCCTGTTGCGTGAAACTGCGCATTGAAAGGGTGATGGCCTCCGCAATATCGGTACCCTGCACACTTATCATGGACGGAGAGGTAGTCTCCAGAAACATCTTGGCACTTACGTAATCACTGGTGATAGGCAACTGCACGAAGGCTTGTCCGGCGAAGACAATAAGTCCTATTTTATCGTCCTTCATACCGTCCACCATGTTACTAACCATCATCTTGGCTTTCTCCAAACGGTTCGGCTTCACATCCTCTGCCAGCATGGAGTTGCTGACATCGAGTGCGATAATGGCCTCAATGCCCATACGCTCGCGAGTATCAAGACGAGTACCGAACTGTGGGCGCGCCAATGCAACGATGAAAGATGCGAGGGCAGCCATCAGCAACCAGAACTTCACTTCCGGCCTCCAGCGAGATACACCGAGGAAGAGTTGTCGTGTCAGGTCAGGGTCACCGAAGCGCTTTATCTGCTGCTTCTTTTTATAATTAAAATAATAATGTATCGCGACCAGTGCCAAAAGCACTAGCAGAAGATACAAGTATTGTGGACTTTCAAAGCGAAACATCGAAACAATTTACAATTTGACAATTTACTATTTACGGTATTCTCTTCAATATTGTATTCTGCAACAGGAGTTCCAAAAGGAGGCAGAGGACGCTGATGAGCAAGAACATGCTATACGCTTCGTAGCGTTTAGAGTATGTCCGAACATTCATTTTGGTCTTCTCCAATTTATCAATCTCCTGATAGACTTCATGCAACTTCTGGTTATTGGTGGCGCGATAGAACTCACCATCTGTCTTACGGGCAATGGTGGCAAGTGTCTTGGTGTCAATCTCCACAGGCATATTGACGTACTCGATGCGTCCTCCCACAGGATAAGGATAGCGAGCAGTACCGTTGGTGCCGACACCAATGGTATAAACACGGATGCCGAAGCTCTTGGCAATGTCGGCGGCTGTATTGGGACTGATCTGTCCACAGTTGTTAGTACCATCCGTGAGAAGGATGATAACCTTACTCTTGGCCTTGCTGTCCTTGAGACGTGACAGAGCATTGGCAATACCCATACCGATAGCAGTACCGTCGTCGATGAGACCTCGTTGTGCCATATCGACCTTCATACCATTCAGCAAGTTCAGTAGAACTGCATGGTCGACAGTCATCGGGCATTGGGTATAGGCCTCACCGGCAAAAAGCGTCAAGCCGATATTGTCATCGGGACGTCCGCTGATGAATTCGAGTGCCACATTCTTGGCAGCCTCAATGCGGTTGGGCTTCAGGTCTTCTGCGAGCATACTGGTACTGACGTCCATACAAAGCATGATATCAATGCCCTCAGTATGCTTGCTGCTCCAGCTGTTGGAGGTCTGGGGACGGGCCAACGCTATCACAGCAAAGGCATAGCAAGCCACACGCAATAAGACTGGCAAATGTGCCAGACGCTGTCGAAGGCTCTTAGGAGCCTGAAACATAGCGGCTGTGCTGCTGACACGAATGGAAGGCGTTGAGGCCTTGTGCCGGAACCAGTACCATATCAAATATGGAATGGCCAGCAGCAACAGGAGCAGATATATCGGACTTTCAAATGTCATAGTTCAATGCTCTGGTGATTTTACATTAGCAAGTCTGCCGAACGCCAAACAATCCAAGCCAGCAAAGCCAAGGAGAGAGCGGAAAGTACGCCCATTGCAACCCGCATTATCTTTACTTGAGTAAGGCGCTTCTGGTCAGTCTCCTTGATGACTTCTGGTTCGGGCTTTGAATTCGGGTCAACTTCAATCTTGGTCTGATTGACGTACTCTATGGCTGAGACGAGGTTGGCATCGTTCTCATTGATGAGGGTACTCCACTTCGCAAACTTCACGAGGTCTGCTGTACGGAATATTTCACGCAGTTCATCCAGTGCTTCCTCGTTGTTCTCGGCGATGAGTCGTTCGATGATTTCAGAAGACGTCATCTCCATCGCATTGAAGCCGTAGCGGTCTCTGATGTAGTTGCGCAGGGTATCGGTGAGCAGAGTGTAGTACTCCTTGCTATCCTCCTCAGCCCACTTGCGCTCGCTCTTGATGCGCTCTATCTCGTTCATTGCCACTTGATGAGGTGGCAGCTTCTTCTTCCGACGGATGAAGCGGACGATGGGCTTGCCATGCTTAACATGATAATACAGCACACCAACACAGACGAGCATAAGTATCAAAAGCAGGCTGCCGAACATTACCATCTGCCATTCTTCCCAAAGGAAGGGAAGTTCCATGATTCCGTTGGGCGGGAAGAACTGATCCAGATGGAGCGTATCGATGTCGACGGTATAGACTTTCAGCGCCAGACTCTTGGAGTCGTACTTCTTCCCATCGACCGTTACCTGCATAGGTGGCAGATAGTAGAAGGCAGAGTCCCATGCGGTGATGGTATAGGCTTGGCTGACAGTCAGGCGTTTGCCGTCATTTAGGACAGCTGTATCGGGATCGCCTACCGTTACGACTTCAATGTCTGGGATAAGTTCTTGTCCCTTCTTGATGTCCGGCATCACAAGCTTCTGCTTGGCGTCGATGGTGACGGAAAGCGTAAGATCTGTCTGCTGACCGATAAAGAGCTGGAGCGAGTCGAGTTTCACATCGACCTGAACCTGTGCCCTGACTCCTGACATCAGGAGCATACAGAGAGAGAATATATATACTCGTTTTACCATTTACTATTTTCGATTTGCAAAAAGATTCATGAGCACACTCACATAATCCTGATCGGTGCGGACACTGACGGCATCTACCTGACTGCGACTGAAGGTGTCTTTGAGGTGCATGCTCTGCTGCTTCCACCATTTGGCTTGTGCATTGCGGACAGCGCTGCTACTGGTATCGATGACTCGTTCCTGCCCCGTTTCGGCATCGCGCACTTTCAGCAAGCCAATATTGGGCAACTCTGCCACACGCTTGTCGTAAACCTGAATTGCGACGACATCATGCTTGTGGCCAGCGATGGAGAGAGGCTGCAGGATAGGATGTTCGTCAATGAAGTCGCTCAATACGAAGGCGATGCAACGACGCTTGATGGCTTGTGTCAGGTACTCCAGGGCAAAGGCGATGTTTGTCTGCTGACTCTCGGGGTGGAAATCCAGAAGTTCGCGGATGATGTAGAGGATGTGCTTGCGACCTTTCTTGGGCGGAATGAACTTCTCGATCCTGTCCGAGAAGAAGATGACACCTATCTTGTCGTTGTTCTGGATAGCAGAGAAGGCAAGTGTGGCCGCAATCTCGGTCACCATATCGCGTTTGAACTGCTTCACGGAACCGAAGTCAAGACTGCCACTGACGTCAACGAGCAACATAACCGTCAGCTCTCGTTCCTCCTCGAACACCTTGACATAAGGCTTGCCGAAGCGGGCAGTGACGTTCCACTCGATGTCGCGGATATCGTCGCCATACTGGTACTCGCGCACCTCGGAGAAGGTCATACCGCGCCCCTTGAAGGCGGAGTGGTACTCACCTGCAAAGATATTGCTGCTCAGGCCACGAGTCTTAATCTCAATCTTCCTGACCTTCTTTAGTATTTCTGATGTTTCCACGATCAGGGCACTTCCACCTTATTGACAATCTTGCTGACAATCTCTTCGCTGGTGACGTTGTTTGCCTCTGCCTCGTATGTGAGACCGATACGATGACGGAGTACATCATGAGCGACACTACGCACATCCTCGGGAATGACATAGCCGCGACGCTTGATGAAAGCAAAGGCACGGGAAGCCAGAGCCAAATTGATGCTGGCACGAGGAGAACCACCAAACTCGATGTAGTCCTTTATTTCCTTCAACCCGTACTTGTCGGGATAGCGAGTGCAGAAGACGATGTCGGCGATGTACTGCTCGATCTTTTCGTCAAGATAGACCTGACGAACCACTTCACGTGCCTTTATGATGTCTTCAGCTCCCATCACAGGCTTCACATCCTGGTTCTCGCCCTTAATCTGCTGACGGATGATGAGCTTCTCCTCATCAAGCTTCGGATAATCGATGACCACCTTGAGCATGAAACGGTCCACCTGTGCTTCAGGCAGAGGATAGGTGCCTTCCTGCTCGATGGGGTTCTGGGTGGCAAGTACGAGGAAAGGCTTCGGAAGCTGGAAGGTGTTCTTGCCGATAGTCACCTGACGCTCCTGCATTGCCTCGAGCAGAGCACTCTGCACCTTTGCCGGAGCACGGTTAATCTCGTCGGCCAGCACGAAGTTGGCGAAGACAGGACCTTGCTCCACGACAAACTTCTCGTCCTTCTGACTATAGATCATCGTACCGATGACGTCGGCAGGCAGTAAGTCGGGCGTAAACTGTATGCGACTGAACTTGGAGTCCACCAGTTGCGCCAGAGTCTTGATGGCCATTGTCTTAGCCAAACCGGGTACGCCTTCCAACAGGATATGCCCATCGCTGAGCAAACCTATGAGCAGCGACTCTATCAGGTGCTTCTGCCCCACAATAACTTGATTCATTCCTGTCACGAGGTTCGTGACAAATCCACTTTGCTTCTCAATACGTTCATTGAGTTCGCGAATGTCGATTGATTCTGCCATATTTTGTTGTTTTTGTAAGTTTTCGAAGCGCAAAATTACTACATACTCTTCTATCTACCAAATTGGAAATGATAAAAAGAGTTATCGCAGCGTTTAAATCTGTTAAAATTGTTTTATTTGTATGATTTTCACTCCATTTTCTTGAGTTCCGGAAGCTTAATTTCGGCTCCAATTGGCACATTATCCGGATTGCGAAGGTTATTATGGACAATAATGTACCTGGCGGCATCCTTGTCACCATATTCCTGCACAGCTATCTTAGTCAGGTAGTCACCTGGCTTCATGATGTGCGTCTTCCGAGTACCTATAATCTGGTATTCCCCTCCTGGGACCTGAGCATACTGCACCTCTTCCTTTGGGGGTGCAGGTTCAGAGACAGGAGTTTCACTTTGCTTTGGTGCAGACGAAACTTCCTTTGCGGCAGGTGTGACAGACTTTGTATCTTTTTTTAATTCCGGATTCTTCTTTGTCTCCGCGTTCTGTGGAGCTGATTCCGATTGGCTCAACAGACGATTATAACCAATAAAATAACTCAGCAGGCAGAGCAGTATAATTCCCAAAGCCATAGCCCATTTCTCGGCAGAGGTCAGGGCACGCATTTTCTCTTCTGGCTTTTGCGACTCGTCGGGAGCTACCAAACGAACCTCCTCTGGCTTCTCTTCGGGGGCGACTATAGGCTGCTGCTCCTCTTCTTCCTCTTCCTGAACTGGTTCCTGCTCTACTTTAGGTTCCGAGTCTTGCTCCTCTTCCTGCTCTACTTCAGGTTTCTGGTCTTGCTCCTCTTCCTGTATTGGTTCTGGTTCCTGGTCTACAACTTGTTCCTGCTCTAGTTCCTCTTCTTCAGGAACTTTCTCCATATCTTCCAGACTCGTGCCCTCGTTAATGATGACGGTCTGGAAATCGGCGAAGGGCTTATTGATGGTATCCTTGAGTAGAGAATCGGGGATAAAGGACAGTTTTGTGTGGCCGGGTATGACGATACGTTCGCCGGTATTGACGTTGACGCTCTCGCGATCAAGCACTTCAATAAGCTTGAATGTGCCCAACCCTTTTATCTTAACCAATTTATCGGTGGTCACGTTCTGGATGATGGCATTGAAGAATTCGCGGAGGAATGCCTCAGCATCCTTCTGCGTCAGGCCTTTCTTTTGAGCCAATGTTTTGGCCAATTGCGGGAGGGTTATCTTGGTTTCCATCTTCTTTTTTTATCAGTTGTTAATTTTCAATTTCAAAGATGTGTTGGGTTTGAAGCTTACCACTATCTTGGGCGGGACAAGCATTCGCTGCTTGGTAGTGGGGTTGACCAGCACACGCTCCAACTTCTTCTTGACCTCGAAGTTGCCGAAGCCGGAGATGGTAATCGAGTTTTCTTCTGAAAGCTCGCTGATAATGGCAGAAACCGTAGCGCCAACCAACGCGGAGACTTCCTTGCTGTTATATTTGGTTCGGTTCGCCAAATCGGAGATAAAATCCTTGTTATTCATATTTGGTCGTTTGGTTGTATTGTCGTTTAGTCGTTTGGGATTCCATATAAATCAAATTCGTCAGCACTTTCAATCTTCACTTGCACGAACTGCCCTGGATGAAGGCACTCCCCATGGGGAGCGGGGAGGGGGCCTATAAGCACCTCGGGGTCAACTTCTGGGGAATCGTATTCGGTACGCCCGATGAAATAGCCGCCTTCTTTACGGTCGATGACAACTTGCATCGTCTGCCCGACTTTGCTTTGCTGCACTTCTTCGCTGATTTGCTGCTGTAGGCGCATCAGCTTGCTGAGGCGGGCCTGCTTCACCTCGTCGGGAACATTGTCCTCGTAGTGCTCTGCCCCGTATGTGCCCTCTTCTTCGCTATAGGCAAAGGCGCCCATTCTTTCGAACTTCGCCCATCTGACGAAATCCAGAAGTTCCTGGAAGTCCTCCTCCGTTTCGCCTGGAAAACCGACCATCAGGGTGGTGCGCAGGTGGATGCCTGGCACTTCGCGGCGGATGGTCTCGATGAGGTCGTAGGTCTGTTGGCGGGTGATATGGCGTCTCATCGCCGAGAGCTGGCTGTCGCTGATGTGCTGCAAGGCAATATCGAGGTATTTGCAGACGTTCTCGTGACGCTTCATCACCTGCAGCAATTCCATTGGAAAGTTGGCGGGATAGGCGTAATGGAGCCTTATCCACTTGATGCCTGGCACTTGGGCAATGCGGTCGATAAGTTCCGCAATCATCTGCTTGCCGTAAAGGTCGGTACCGTAACCCGTCAACTCCTGAGCAATGATCTGAAACTCCTTGACGCCTTTTGCCACCAAAGCCTCCACCTCTGCCACGATGTCCTCGATGGGACGGCTCTTCTGCTTGCCGGTAATGATAGGAATAGCGCAGTAGGCACATTGGCGGTTGCAGCCCTCACTTATCTTGAGGTAGGCATAGTGCGAGGGAGTCGTCAGCCGCCGGTCGTTCTGGGCTTCCTTGTGATAGGTCCCTCCCAGGTCGGTAATGATTTGTTCCCAGTCGAACTTGCCATAGAAGCGGTCCACTTCGGGCAGTTCCGTCTGCAGTTCCTGGAAATAGCGCTGCGAGAGGCAGCCCATAACGATGAGTTGGCGGAGCTTTCCCTGCTGTTTGCGCTGTGCGAGTTCCAGAATCATGTTGATGCTTTCCTCCTTTGCATCGCCGATGAAACCGCAGGTATTCACGATAGCTATCTCACCCTTGGGGTTCTCGGAGTCATGTGTCA
>Ga0310690_10006305_pt1 | contig 15623 bp, 11 predicted proteins | sample AusTroGonzalo_MG_2_FD_207661 | JGI IMG/M metagenome (GOLD analysis project Ga0310690, IMG submission 207661) | Bovine rumen microbial communities from tropical cattle in Woodstock, Queensland, Australia - Gonzalo_04 (v2) (version 2) | ecosystem: Host-associated > Mammals > Digestive system >... | reverse complement strand
TGGTTCAACATCTCCACCTATATGATCATGAGTTTCTATTTCGTAGTTACGGGCTGGTGCATCAACTACCTGTACGAAGCACTGACGAATGCTTATATAGGCTTGGACACCGAGGCGCTGACAGAGCATTTTCATGCCACTATCTCGAATACACCCCGGATGATCGGATTCAGTGTACTGCCTGTATTGCTGACTGCGCTTGTGCTGTGGTTTGATGTCAACAAAGGGATCGAGCGTTTAAGCAAGATTCTGATGCCGTTTCTGCTGATTATGATGATATTGATGGCGGGTCGGGTACTGATGTTGGACGGCAGCGATGTGGGCATGCGATTTCTGTTTCATATCGACTTCACGCGTATCACCCCCGAAGTGGTGATGAAAGCAGCGGGACAATGTTTCTTTAGTCTGTCGGTGGGTATGGGCATGCTCATCACATACGGCGCCTACATGCCCAAATCACAGGATGTGACGATGTCGTCTATCCAAGTGATTGTGGTGGATACGCTGGTGGCCATATTGGCGGGCATCATCATCTTCCCTGCTGTTTTTGCTTTTGGTTTTAATCCTGCAGAAGGGCCGGAGCTGGTGTTCGTGGTATTGCCGGCGGTGCTGCAGCAGATGTCTTGGCCGTGGTTCAGTGGAGTGCTGTTCTTCCTGCTCCTTTTCATCGCCGCGCTGACCTCAACGATAGCCTTGATGGAAGTGGCGGTGGCGAGTATGTGCGAGATGAGCAATAATAAGTTGGACCGTCATCGGAGTGTGTCTATTGTATCGGTTATCACCGCGTTTTTGGTGGCTGTATGTGTATTGTCAATGACAGGGGCGTGGAGTTGGCTCAATATCTCCGGTCATAACATGTTCGACCTGTCGGACACGCTCGTTACGACGATTATGATGCCGATGGGTGCGCTATGCATGTCGCTATTTGTAGGCTGGTTCATGCCGCTGCAGCATAAAGAGCTCATTCCTCGCAATCAGAAAGGCTGGAAGCACTGGCTTCGTCCGGTGTTTGTTTTCTCTCTGCGTTGGCTTGTACCGATAGCCATCGTGTTGATTTTCCTGCATGGTTTAGATGTTGTGTGATGCAAAAAAAGGGTTAGAAATGCAAAATCAATAGAAACAGAGAAGGGCATACATAGAACAGGCGAACGGGAATCAATAGATTGTTCCAATGATGGAACAAGAATGAATGATGTTTACCGCAGCGGAATCTGGGCGAGAAGCGGATGCATGCAGAGCACTAGAGCCCTATTGCAATAGAAACCGAAGGCGGGACAAAAAACCATTAAAAAGACGGGAAAGACACAGGACTAAGACGTCCGTAATGCTAACGAGGTGCAAACGAGATGCGAACGAGTCGCCGACATAAAAAATACGTGACCGGTTTATTTTTTCTTTTCGGGCTCCATGTGGACGGAGACATGGGTGCGGTTGCCGAAACGGTCACGGAGTTTATGTTCGATGAGTGAAGCGTGCTCGTGTGCTTCCTGCAGGGGTGTCGAACCTTTCATTCGCACGTGCACCTCGATGGCGATACGGTTTCCCACCCGTCGTGTGCGGAGGTTATGCGGGTCCATGACATCGGGCACCGAACGGATGATGGTCATGATCTCCTGTTCCGTCTCTTCGGGCAGGGAGCCGTCTGTGAGGTCGTTCATACTGCCGCGCATGAGGTCAACGGATGTCTTGACGAGCATGGCTCCGACGATGATACCTGCAATAGGGTCCATCACAGTCCATCGTTCTCCCAGCAACAACGCGCCACCTATACCTACAGCAGCTCCGATAGAGGAGATGGCATCGCTGCGGTGGTGCCAGGCGTTGGTGATCAAGGCTTGCGACTCGATGGCCTTGCCGCGGCGCACCGTATATTGGTAGAGACCTTCCTTGATTGCGATGGACAGCAATGCCGCCCAAAGCGCTATCTGTCCGGGTGCCTCGATATTTTCTCCTTTCCACCATAGAGCGAATTTCTGTGCCCCTCCGACGATTATACTGATAGCGGCAGCGAGCAGCGCGAGTGCGATGATAAAAGATGCCATGGTCTCGTATTTGCCGTGGCCGTAGCCATGGTCTTTGTCCTGCGGTTTGGCACTGATACGCACAAAAACGAGCACGAGGATGTCTGTCAGAAAATCGGACAGCGAATGCATAGCATCCGCTATCATGGCCGAACTATTGCCGAGAAAACCGGCGATGAACTTAAATGCGACCAACAGGGCATTACATACACTGCCCCAGATAGTTACTTTGCAGATTTCTTGTTCACGAGTCATAGGATGCGACCTAACACCAATCGGGGCGCAAAGGTACAAAAAAAATCTCATATGTGCAAATAAATTTGCATAATTCAAAAAAAAGCAGTACCTTTGCACCCGCAATTGTTAAACTGTTAAATCGTTAAACTGTTAAATCATTAAATCGTTCATCACAGCGATGTTAGAAATCTATAATTCTTTATCTCGTTTCAAGGAGACGTTCAAACCGCTTCATGAGGGTCATGTGGGGATGTATGTGTGCGGTCCGACGGTGTATGGTGATGCCCATCTGGGTCATGCGCGTCCGGCTATCACGTTCGACGTGCTGTATCGCTACCTGCAGTATTTGGGATACAAAGTGCGGTACGTGCGCAATATCACGGATGTGGGGCACTTGGAGAACGATGCGGATGCGGGTGAGGACAAGATAGCCAAGAAAGCGCGTATAGAGCAGTTGGAACCGATGGAGGTGGTGCAGTTCTACACCAACCGTTACCATCGTGATATGGCTGCGCTCAATGTGCTGCCGCCTTCTATCGAGCCGCACGCTTCGGGGCATATCATCGAGCAGATAGCGTTCGTGCAGAAGATTTTGGACAAGGGCTATGCGTATGTGTCGAACGGTTCAGTATATATGGATGTGGAGAAATACGCCAAGGACTATCCGTACGGTAAGCTGAGCGGCCGGAACCTCAATGATATCGTCACCGAGACGCGTGAACTGGACGGTCAGGACGAGAAGAAGCACAGTTACGACTTCGCATTGTGGAAAAAAGCCGCCCCCGAACATATCATGCACTGGCCTTCGCCTTGGTCGGAGGGATTCCCCGGATGGCATATGGAGTGCTCCACGATGGGGACGAAGTATCTGGGTGAGCAGTTCGATATCCACGGCGGTGGACTGGATCTCATCTTCCCGCACCACGAGGCGGAGATAGCCCAGAGTTGCGCGGCTTTGGGACACGAGTCGGTACACTATTGGATGCATAATAACATGATCACCATCGCGGGCAAGAAGATGGGGAAGAGTTATAATAACTTCATCACACTCGAGCAGTTCTTCAGCGGTCAGCATCCGCTGTTGAGCAAGCCTTTCGGCCCGATGGTCATCCGTTTCTTCATCCTTCAGGCGCACTATCGCTCGACGGTGGATTTCTCGTCCGAAGCATTGGAGGCGGCGGAGAAAGGATTGCAGCGTCTTCAGGAGGCCTATGCACGCCTGATGAAAATCAAGCCGTCAGCCGTCAGCTCTCAGCCGTCAGACAATATTCGTCAGCGATGCCAAGAGGCGATGGATGATGACCTGAACACGCCTTTTGTCATTGCGGCTCTATTCGACAGCGTGCGTGCCATCAACACGGTGTGGGACGGCAAGGGAACTATCAGCGAGGCCGACCTCAACGAACTGCGTGAGGTATGGAAGACGTATGCGATTGATGTCCTAGGTCTGCGTCTGGAAGCCGCCAGCGATCAGCCATCAGCCGTCAGCCAAATGAAGGCTTTCAACGGTGCGATAGACTTGCTGTTGGGTATCCGCCTGCAAGCCAAGCAGAACAAAGACTGGGCGACGAGTGACAAAATTCGCAATGAACTGACCGCCCTCGGATTCCAAATCAAAGATACCAAAGACGGGTTTGAGTGGAGCCTGTGAGAATTGAAAGGTGAGAGGTGAGAGGAGTTTTTCCGTTTATAGTAATGAGTGTGCTCGGCGTGGCTTTGTTGACAGGCTGCGCCGGGTGCAGTAATACGGAGACGCAAGACTCGGCTGTCGTCGAGGATAGCCTTGTCTGGTATCCCGGACGGACGTTTAGCTACAAACTGAAATTCAACGACTTGCAGTCCAAACAACATGAGGTAGCCAGTCGTATCGGTTTACCCCGGCCGCCGAAAGACCGATCCGATGCGGCATCTATGCGCAAACAATTGGTGGAGATCAAGACGAATGACAATTATATCGTGGACAGCCTGACGCACTCCGTGCCCTATCTGATTCCTTCTGCCAAGCGTGAACTGGACAGTATAGGTGCCGAGTGGGCGGATATATTGGCGCGAAACGGCCTGCCGCACTATCGCTTCTATGTGACATCCGTGCTGCGCACGCAAGAAGATATTCACTACCTGCAGCGCAGCGGGAATATCAACTCCGTCACGCAGAGCTGTCATTGCTACGGAACCACGTTCGACCTCGCGTACATGCGATACGATAAAGTAACGCGCTCGCGCATGTACATGCACGAGGACAATCTCAAACTGGTGTTAGGACAAGTGCTGCTGAACCATCAGCGAGCCGGAAAGATTTATGTGAAGTACGAAGCCAAGCAGAGTTGCTTCCATATCACGGTGCGGCAGTAAAAGCTGTCAGCTTTCAGCCATCAGTTATCAGAAGATTTTTTCTCGCAGACAGATAGCAATTCACACGCCGAACAATCTTCACTGCCCGCTTTCTCCTGCGGGCAGTTTTCTTTCGGTCGCTTCGCTTTGATACGTTCGTTAATCTCGATGAGCGTAGTTACCACGATGCCGAGAATAATAAATGCGATGAGAGCCCACACGATGGAAATTCAAAATTAAAAATTAAAAATTCAAAATAATTGAAAATTATTCAAATTCTTCCTCTACGCGGTCTTCCTCGACAACGAGGTTGTCGATGATGAACTGCTGACGCTCGGTGGTGTTTTTGCCCATGTAATACGCCAGCAATTCCTTCACGTTGTCGTCCTTGCGCAGGTTGACTTGGTCGAGACGGATTCCTGCTCCGATGAAGCCCTTGAACTCGTCCGGCGAGATCTCTCCTAATCCTTTGAATCGGGTGATTTCGGGGTTCTTGATTTTGTTCATCGCTTTCTGTCGCTCCTCTTCGGAGTAGCAATAGACGGTCTGGTTTTTGTCCTTCACACGGAAGAGTGGTGTCTGGAGGATATAGACGTGCCCTTTCTTGACGAGGTCAGGAAAGAACTGGAGGAAGAACGTGAGCATCAGTAGTCGGATGTGCATTCCATCCACATCGGCATCCGTGGCGATGATCACTTTGTTATAGCGCAGTTCATCGAGTCCGTCTTCGATATTGAGAGCCGACTGCAGGCAGTTGAACTCTTCGTTCTCATACACCACCTGTTTGGTCAGTCCGTAGCAGTTGAGGGGTTTACCTCGTAGCGAGAAGACCGCCTGTGTGCGTACGTCACGGCTCTTGGTGATACTTCCCGATGCCGACAGACCCTCGGTGATGAAGATACAACTCTCCAGCCGCAGGTCATCATCCGCATCCTTGGCAGACTTGACAGGTTTGGTGTCGTTGAGGTGAATCTGGCAGTCCCGCAGTTTGGGGTTGTTCACCAGGTTCTTCTTCGCCCGTTCCCGTGCGGCCTTGGTCACACCTGCAATCGCCTTACGCTCTTTCTCGCTTTCTTGAATCTTCTGCAGCATGATTTCCACAGTCTGCGGCTCTTTGTGGAGGTAGTTGTCGAGGTGCTGTTTGACGAAATCATTGACGAACTTATTGACGCTCACTCCGCCCGTCGGACTCATGTCTTTAGAACCGAGTTTGACTTTGGTCTGGCTCTCGAAGACCGGCTCCTCTACGTTGATGGCGATGGCACCCACGACGCCGTTGCGGATGTCTGCCAGTTCCTGATTCTTGTTGAAGAACTCCTTGATGGTGCGACCTATCGCCTCGCGAAAGGCAGCTTGGTGCGTACCGCCTTGGATCGTATGCTGGCCGTTGACGAACGAGAAATACTCATCGCCGTTCTGCTCCGTGTGAGTGAGGGCAATCTCGATATCTTCGCCCTTGAGGTGAATAATCGGGTAGAGCGGGTTGCCCGACATGGTCTCGGACAGCAGGTCTAACAGGCCGTTCTTGGAGACAAATTTCTTGCCGTTATAGATGAGCGTGAGCCCCGTGTTGAGATAGGCATAGTTACGCAACAGTTCCTCGATATAGTCATCGCGGAAATGGTAGTTCTCAAATAGCCCTTTGCTGTCATCGGGTACGAACTCGATGATGGTACCGCGTTTCTCGGGACCGTTGTAATCCAGTATTCCTGAGTCGCTGGTTAGTTTGCCTTGACTGAACTCCGCACGTCGTGTCTTGCCTTCGCGATAGGACTCCACGGCGAAGAAAGAGGACAGGGCATTGACGGCTTTGGTACCGACACCGTTCAGTCCGACGGATTTCTTAAAGGCCTTGCTGTCGTACTTGCCTCCGGTATTAAGGACACTGACCACTTCAACCAGTTTACCCAACGGTATGCCACGTCCGTAGTCCCGCACACGCACCATTTGACAAGGTCTTTCGTCTTTTGTCTTTCGACTTTCGACTATATCCACTTCAATGACCTTGCCTTCGCCCATCCGGTACTCGTCAATCGAGTTGTCAATACTCTCTTTGATGAGCACGTAGATACCGTCGTCGGAATGACTGCCGTCACCCAACTTGCCGATATACATACCCGGGCGACGCCGGATATGCTCCATGTCGTCCAGATGGATGATGTTCTCTTCACCGTATTCCACGGCGTTCACATTTATCTCGTCAATTTCTGCCATATTCTTCTACCATGTAGGTGTAGTTCGTATTCGGTTCGTGGAGCGGTTCCCACAATTGATTAAAGAAGGGGTTCTTGCGTGCTTCCTCATCCCAATTCCAAGGTCTCTGTTTGTCTTGCGGCTCGAAGGGATAGGGGTATGGGAAACAGTCGGGACACCAGTGTCCACCAAGCAGAATGAGTCTGCGGGAGGCAACAAACTTGTGCCCACGCGCGCATTGCCATATATTATCGCCGATATACTTGCCTCCGCGGAACGTTGCTGCTTTCTGCAGTTCCTTGTCCGTCAAATCCTCCACTTGTTTGCGCTCGTCGTAGCCATGGTCCAGTAGTTGCGGCGTCTCACTGTTATGACTGACGTCAAAATGCTTCCAGTCCGGGATGGCTTGGTACGCCTCCAACGAACCGTAGTACGCATGAATCTTCGGCTCGATATGATGCTTGATCCACCATTGGGTACCGTGGATCTTGCTATTGGCCATAAAAGCCATCGCCATTTTCACGCAGTGCGGGAACAGTTTGGCGATATGGGTTTTGGCGGCGAACCGGATACCCCATGGCAGGGACTTGGCTTTTGCCATTTGAGCAAAGTACTCTTTGACCGGCACGTTCGCTCGGAAATGCAGGTAGTTCTCCAGTTTGTCTCCGTCAATATACCACATGCCATGGAAATTGCGGGTGGTGAACCAGTTGGCGTTGAATATCTTCTCGGGTTTCGGGCATCCGATGGCGTCCAAGAGCAGGCACTCGAACTCGTAGTTGGAGAGCCGGTACTGCGCGCCCGAGCCGATATTATAGTAGTTATTCCAGAACTCAACCGGCACTTCGGGTCGGCAGACACGCTCGAGCAGTCGTCCGCTGTCCTCAACGGTAGCCCATTCGAGCACGCCACGGATGGGGACATGGAACATGATGGGGTCGTAGTTCTTGAGGATGGCCGGATAGAGAATCCCTGATTGACGAAGAGAGACCCAGGTCTTAATACCGGAGTCGGTGATGAGTCGTTCTGCGAGTGCTTTGGTCAGTCCGTAGTGGTCGTATGCCGAGACACAGATAGGGTCGCCAGCACGTCCCCAGTGCAACGGTTCGCGACGGTCGCCCATCTGCGCCACTGAACCGACATAGACCACTTTAGGTTGATGGTCTTCGGGTTGCGCGAGGATGGCCTTGGTTACGTTCTCCGCCGCAGTCATGTTGGTGCGCAAGGTGGCTTTGGGCCGATAGTCCGCCTGAGGAGACACCATACCGCCCACATGCAGCACGATATCTGCACCCGACACACCTTTGAGCACATCTTCGTAATTGGTCAGGTCGCCCCAGATGATATGGAGTGCATCATGTTTCGCCAAAATTGGCGAAAGTAATTCCTTGTTCTTCTTGCTCGGCCGTGCCAGGATACGCAATTCGTATTGCTCGGGGTATTTGAGGATCTCCATCATACCTGCGAAACCCATTGTGCCTGTTGCGCCCGTCAAAAAAACTTTTGTCATCTTATTTCCTGTTTAGTTTGTTAAATAGTTTGTGCCAGCGCTGTTTAGCCCGCTGTTTGACTCCTTCCCGCCATTGTGCCTCTTCTTCGGCTTCATTGGTCAGTTGGCGATAAGCAGCATCCGCATCATGGTCGCTGATAACGAGCAACTGGTCGCCGGTCTGTAAAGTACTTGTGCCGGTAGGTACGAAGAAATCTTCGCCTCTGCGCACCATGATGATGAGCGTGTGCGGCGGCATCTGCAACTCGCGCAGTGTACACCCGCTGATGAGCATGTCGTCCGTCACATCCAGTTCATGTGCCGTGGACTGAATCTCGTCCGGCAAGTCCAGATCGAAATGCACCAATCGCTTCGTTTCGTCCGGCGGTGTGGCCAAATTCAGTTTCTCCGCCAGGAGTGTCAGCGTTGTACCCTGCGCCAAAAGGGATACTAACGTACAGAGGAACACCACATTGAAGATGATATCCGCTGCCGGAACCCCCTCCGCCTTGCACATGATAGCGAAGATAATAGGCACGGCGCCTTTGAGTCCAACCCAACTGAGCATCAGTTTATCCCGTGTGCGGTAGTTTCTAAACGGCGCCATGGTCAGAAACACCGCTGCAGGACGGGAGATACCGATCATTACGATGCTGATGATAAGCCCCGGAAACCACACTTCCAACCGCAGCAGCTCCATCGGACGCACCATCAAACCCAACATGAGGAACATCATCAACTGGCTCAACCATGTCAGACCGTTAAAGAAAGACTTGGTCTGGCGCTTGCGTGTGAATTTATTATTACCTATAATCAATCCTCCGACATATACGGCAAGGTACGTATTGCCTTGCAGATAATAGGTGATGGAGAAAATGAAGATACAGGCTGTGAGCACCATGATTGGGTACAACGCTTCGTTGGCCAGTTGCACGCGGCGAAGCAGTAACACAAGTCCCTCTCCCAAAGCAAAACCCAGTGCCGTACCCATCACCAGTTGCACGATGATAGTGCGTATGATAGGCAGAACTGCTACATCATCCGATGTACCCGCTATACCCGTCGTCGCCAACACGATACCGATAAACGTGGTGGTCAGCACATACGCCATAGGATCGTTGGCGCCGGACTCCAGTTCCAAGAGCGGACGTAAGTTATGCTTCAATCCGATATGGCGGGTGCGCATGATAGAGAACACGCTGGCGCTGTCCGTACTTGACATTGTAGCGGACATCAGCAGCGCCATCCAGATAGAGATACTCGTCACGGCATTTAGCCATCCGAAGATATAATAGATGGTAACCCCGGTGATGAGGCAGGTGACCAACACCCCTATGGTTGCCAGTGTTATTCCCGGCGCGAGCACCGACTTGATATCGCTCAGTTTGGTGTCCATACCGCCGGAGAACAGGATGATACAGAGCGCTACCGTACTCAGAGCCTCGGCGTTTTTAGTGTCTATGGCACTATCTTCAGATACCAGTCCGAAACTGCCGAACAACATACCGACAAACAAGAAAAGAAGCAAGGCCGGAACGCCGAACTTGTAACCTATCTTGTCCGCCACGATGCTGACAAAGAACAGAAGCGATAATATCAATAATACAAACTCAACCTGCATCTATCCATTTACCATTTGGCCATTTACCATTTATTCCTTTTTCAATAGGAATTCCTCTATGATTCTGACAATCTCGTCTTTGGGATAAAGCCCTTTGAGCAACATTGGTTTGCCTTCTTTAGGGATATACAGCACCTGCGGGATACTGCTGATTCCGAACACATACGCCAGTTCGCGCTCACGCTCCGTGTCCGCTTTGTAGAACACCACGCGGTCGCAATAGGTCTGGCTCAGCTCCTCCATGATAGGTGCCAGGCGTTTACACGGTCCGCACCAAGTCGTGTAGAAATCAATCACACAGGGCTTGCTGCCCTTGTAGTTCCAGTCTTTCTCTGTCTTGTAGTCAAAAATACGCTCCCGGAACTGATCCGTGGTGATATACACCACATCGTCTGCCAACATCGGCATACTCATCACTATGAACAACAGTGCCAAGAAAGCACTTCTTACTTTTATCCGCATTTTACTCCAAATTAAAATCGGGTGCAAAGGTACAAAAAAAAACGCACATGTACAAATTTTTGTGCAATTTTTGTAAAAAACGTCTTTTTATTTGCGTATATGTAAAATTTTTTGTAATTTTGCACGCTAATTTGGAATACTATGGCAAGTTTTGAAGAGTTATGTCGTCACAGACGTTCGATTCGCAAGTACACGAACCAGCCGGTGGAGCAGAAAAAAATAGACTATATGCTTCGTTGTGCGCTGATGTCTCCGTCCGGGAAACGGCTCAATCCGTGGGAGTTCGTCGTGATACGCAATATTGATACGCTTCGTGCGATGGCTCCGTGCAAGGAGTACGGCAGTGGCATGTTAGAGACGGCCATGGCTGGTATCGTGGTGGCAGTGGATAGTGCGAAGACCGACACATGGAAGGAGGATGGTGCCATTGCAGCCGAGCACCTGTTGCTGGCGGCGGAAGATCAGGGACTCGGGGCGTGCTGGTGCCAGATATACGGACGGGAGGATGCGGAGAATATGGTTCGTTCGTTGACGGGTATCCCGGACGAATTGTCGGTGCTCTGTGTCATCACGCTCGGCTATAAAGCCGAAGAACGGAAACTCTATGACCTCGAAAAACTTAAGTACGAGAAAGTTCATAATGAAAAATATTAACAGTTTAACGTCGCGAAGCGACCATTTTAACTATTTAACTATTTAACGTTTCAGAATGAAACCTATAATCGCAATAACAGCCGGAGATACGAACGGCGTGGGATACGAAGTGATCATCAAGGCACTGCTCAACGGCTACGTGTTTGAGATTATGCGGCCTGTCGTCTATGGCAATGCCGCCGTGGCGAAACAACATATTCAGACCTTGAGTGAGGACTATCGGAATATCACCTGGAATCTCATTGATTCGCCGGAGCAAGCCAAAGACGGGCGATTGAACCTCATCACGTGTTATACGGACAACATGCCTGTTCAGTTGGGTGTGTCCACCGCAGACGCCAACAAGGCGGCGAAAGCATCGTTGGACCGTGCGTGCCGGGATTTGAAGGAAGGCAAGGTACAGGCACTGGTGACAGCTCCGATTAACAAAGAAGCCTTGAAGGATGTACAAAAGGACAATGTACAATGTACAAATGGGCATACAGAGTATCTCGAACGGATGTTCGGAGGTGATAGTCTGATGATGCTGTGCAGCGGCAACCTGCGGGTGGCTCTTGCATGCAATCATGTGGCGCTGGTGGATATACCTGCGCAGATAACAGAAGAACGGATAGTGAACAAACTGACACTGCTCAATAAATCACTTCTGCGGGATTTCGGACTGGAAAAACCTCGCATAGCCGTGTTGGCGCTCAACCCGCACGCCGGCGACCAAGGACTGTTGGGCAAAGAGGAGCAGGATATCATCATCCCGGCCATCGCCAAAGCCAAAGAGCAGGGCATATGGGCGTTCGGACCCTATGCTGCGGACGGGTTCTTCGGGTCGGAGCGGTACACGCAGTTCGATGCCGTTCTGGCGATGTATCATGATCAGGGACTCATCCCATTCAAGACACTCGACATGACCGGAGTGAACTTCACAGCGGGTCTTGATATCATCCGTACATCACCCGATCACGGCACGGGCTATGATATCGCCGGCAAGAACGAAGCGGACGAACGTAGCATGCGAAATGCAATCTTTATGGCGGTTGATGTCCTTCGTCAACGGACTGAATACGATGAACTGCGGGCTAATCCGTTGCCGTTTATCGAGCGTTCAGACGGTGAAGGCAAGCCCCGGAGAGAATTTATCGACTTCAAGACGACTGTTAGTCGTCAGCCATCAGCCGTCAGCTATCAGCCGTCAGATGCTGAAAGCTGATTTCTGAATACTAAAAACTGAATACTGAAAGCAAAACACAATATGACAAGTAAAGAAATTCGACAATCCTTTTTGGACTTTATGGCATCGAAGGGGCATCAGGTGGTACCCTCGGCGCCGATGGTCATCAAAGATGACCCTACATTGATGTTTACCAATGCCGGAATGAACCCATGGAAGGGTATCATCCTCGGCAACGACCCCATCAAATATCCGCGTGTGGCAGACAGCCAGAAATGTCTGCGCGTGAGCGGCAAACATAACGATTTGGAGGAAGTAGGTCACGATACGTATCACCACACCATGTTCGAGATGCTCGGCAACTGGTCGTTCGGTGACTATTTTAAGCAAGAGGCGATTGATTTTGCGTGGGAGTATATCGTGGATGTGCTGAAGATTGACCCGTCTAACTTGTATGCCACGGTGTTCGAGGGCTCGAAGGAAGAGGGCCTTGAGCGTGATAATGAAGCCGCTTCTATCTGGGCGAAGCACTTGCCGGCTGACCATATTCTGAACGGCAACAAACACGATAACTTCTGGGAGATGGGCGATACCGGTCCTTGCGGCCCGTGTAGTGAGATTCACGTGGACAGCCGTTCGGCCGAGGAGCGCGCCAAAGTGCCCGGACGAGATCTGGTCAACAAAGATCATCCGCAGGTGATTGAGATATGGAATATCGTCTTTATGCAATACAACCGCAAGGCGGACGGTTCGTTGGAGCCCCTCGCCAAGAAAGTGATTGACACCGGTATGGGTTTTGAGCGTCTGGTTAGAACGATTCAAGGCAAGACCTCCAATTACGACACGGATGTGTTCCAACCGATGCTCAATAAGATCGGCGCTATCTGCGGCTGCGAGTACGGCAAGGATGAGAAGACCGACATCGCCATGCGTGTGATTGCGGACCATATACGAACCATCGCTTTCGCTATCACGGACGGACAGCTGCCGAGTAACGAGAAGGCGGGCTACGTCATCCGTCGTATTCTGCGTCGTGCCGTTCGGTACGGTTATACCTTCCTTAATATGCGTTCGGCTTTCCTCTACCAATTAGTACCGCAACTGATTGCGGACATGGGTGAGGCGTATCCCGAACTGGTGAAGCAGGAGGCACAGATTACGCCGGTGATCAAGAGCGAGGAAGAGGCTTTCCTGCGCACGTTGGACAAGGGCATCTCGCTGCTCGACAAACTGATGGACGAGGCACGCAAAGCCAATAAGACCGAGATATCGGGTGTCGATGTGTTCACGTTGAAGGATACCTACGGTTTCCCCTTGGATTTGACAGAACTGATCCTCCGCGAGAACGGTTTTACGACCAACGAAGAGGAGTATAACAAAGCACTGGAGCACCAGAAATCGATGGGACGCGAGGCGAACAAGCAGGATTTGGGCGACTGGACGGTTCTTGCAGAAGGCGAGACGGAGTTCGTAGGTTACGATGAGCTCTCGTGCGACACGCAGATCCTCCGCTATCGCCAGGTGAGCCAGAAAGGCAAGACCTTCTATCAGGTGGTGCTGAGCAAGACGCCATTCTACGCCGAGATGGGCGGAGAGGTAGGTGATACGGGTTATCTGCAATTGGGAGAGGAGCGTTTTGAGGTTTATGATACGAAGCGTGAAAATGGCCTGCCGGTACATATCATGACAGAAGTGCCGTTTATTGGCGGCGGGACGCTTGGTAGCGGGACCTTGTACGCCACCGTAAATGGCGAGCGCCGCCAGGCGATCATGTGCAACCACTCGGCGACGCATATCCTGCACTATGCCCTTCGCGAAGTGTTAGGCAAGCATGTGGAGCAGAAGGGTTCACTTGTCACGCCGGACAGTCTGCGTTTTGACTTCTCGCACTTCCAGAAAGTGACACCGGAAGAGTTGCGCAAGGTGGAGCAGTTGGCGAACGCCATCATCCGTCAGAACTTGCCGCTGGAAGAGAGTCGTCACACGCCGATCGCCGAAGCGAAAGCGATGGGAGCCATGGCGCTGTTCGGTGAGAAATACGGTGATGACGTGCGTGTGATCAAATATGGTCCTTCGGTGGAATTATGCGGTGGATGTCACGTGTCTGCGACCGGTCGTATCGGATCGGTACGTATTGTGATGGAGACCAGTATAGCAGCCGGTATCCGTCGTATTGAAGCCGTCACAGCTGCCAAGGCAGACGAACTCTATTATATGGCGCAGGATATGTTAAACGGTCTGCGCGGGCTGTTTAACAACGCACCGGATCTGGCGGGTGCTATTCGGAAATATATCGACGAGAACGCCGGATTGAAGAAGCAGATTGAGCAGTTTATGGCAGAGAAGGTAGAGCGTTTCTGCGAAGATATCGTTCGGCGCGCAGAGGACTTCGGTGACATCAAACTGGTGCGTTTGCAAGGCGAAATGAATCCTGAGATGTTACGTGGCGTAATGCCGCTCTTGCGCGGCAAGTTCACGGATGTCAAGTTCGCGGTGATCGCTGCTACGCAATGTGACAACAAACCTACGATTGCTGTCTTCCTTTCCCAGCCGCTCGTAGAGGCCGGTCTGAACGCCGGTGCGATGATCAAATCCGCTGCCAAACATATTCAAGGCGGAGGAGGTGGTCAACCATGGATGGCCACTGCCGGTGGAAGGGACGTCAACGGTCTCAATGCCGCGATGGAGGAACTCATGAATGGTCTGAAATAAGAGCAAATCAGACTAACGAGACACAATCGAGACAGAATCGACACCTATCTATTACGAAGGTTTATGCGTCTTCCAACATCATATCTCCCGGAGAAGATCCGTAGCGCCGTCCGCTTTATGGTGGTCGGCACTACAGGGTCATTTGTGCAGACATGGTTCTTCATGGCCGCCATGTTATTGTTAGGCGAGCCGGAGAAAGGTGTGCCTTTGTATTATGTCGCGTTCGGTATCGGCTTTGTTTGCGAAATGATCCCGAACTATCTGTTCTCCAACTGGTACACTTTCGGTACTCGACCCAGTGTGAAGAACGCCGGCGGTTTCTTATTGGCTCGTGCCATCAACCTGGTCATCCAATTCACTTTGCTGCCGCTGATGATTGATTGGCTGCCTTCTTGGCGCGACGACTATATCAGTCTTCTGGTCATCTTCATCGCCGGCTGTATCAACTACTTTACCTGTTTAATCTTTTTTAAGAAGAAGGAAACATGAAAATCTACAGAGCGAACATCCTATTCACCCCCACAGCTGAGAAATTTGAGATTCTTGAGCGCGGGTATATCGTTGTAGGTGATGACGGCAATGTCATCAATACGTATGCCAACCTTCCGGAACAATATGCCGACCAGCCTGTCACGGATTTCGGCGACCAGTTGTTGATGCCGGCCATGAATGACCTGCATGTGCATGCGCCGCAGTACCGCAATCTGGGTATTGCCATGGACTTGGAGTTGTTGCCAT
>Ga0310690_10006304_pt1 | contig 15626 bp, 26 predicted proteins | sample AusTroGonzalo_MG_2_FD_207661 | JGI IMG/M metagenome (GOLD analysis project Ga0310690, IMG submission 207661) | Bovine rumen microbial communities from tropical cattle in Woodstock, Queensland, Australia - Gonzalo_04 (v2) (version 2) | ecosystem: Host-associated > Mammals > Digestive system >... | reverse complement strand
ATGAATATGATCACGCAGAGTTCGATATAAAAGAAGTGTGGCGCCCGCAGTCCATATATACCTTAGCAGATATTGATTTCATGATTTCCGGGAATAAGACCCCCCAGGAGGGTTGGGACTTGGTTTGGAAGAGAGAAACTATTATTGATTTTGATTCTGATGAGTTCATGGATACAATGCAGGCATTTTTAGAGCAAATGATTGAACATCCGGAGGAAGAGAAAGCGTTGTTTAAGCTAATGTGCAAGAAGGCTTTTGATGCAGAGACTGTTGAAGATGTTAACATTACAGCTAGAACCGTTACTTTATAGTAGCGGTTTTTGTTTTATAGAGTTCTTCGCTATTTGGTTTCAACTAAAACTTTCTGTCTGAGCCGTTATTTGATTTTAGGTAAAACTTTCTGTCTGGACCGTTATTTGGTTTCAACTAAAATTTTCTGTCTGGATTGGGGTGACCATTTGCGCAACCGGTTGCGCACTTTTTTCATTCCCAAAACGCCACCCCCCATCACGTTCATGAACATTCGTTTTTAACTACCTTGTGAACATTGAACATTTTTTCAGTGAACAAAAATTCATTCAGTGGGTAGCAAAAAACGTATAATTTTTAAAAATAAAAAATAGTTTTAATTCAATAAAATAATTTTATTTTTGTTTATTTTGAACAACAAACAAAAGAAATAAATAATTATTTTTGTTAAAAGTAAACAAAAACAAAACAAAAACATTTATTTATTATTGTTTTTGTAGTTAGTATTAATTAACAACTAACTACAATTAAAACAACAACTTAAAAAAGTTAAATTTTTTAATTGTTATTTAAAGCAACAAAAGAAAAGAAAAATGTTAATTTATTCAATTTGGTGTGATTTAAAACAACAGGCGCAACAGTTGCGCAAAAGAAAAATTAAAAAATTACTGTTTTAGTTTTTAAAAAAGAATGTGATTTAAAACAACACAACAGAGTCAAAAATACAAAAGCAAAGGGAAAAATGTTATTTAAAACAACATTAATCTACTCACAACAAAACAGCGCGCAACAGTTGCGCAAAAATGTTACAAAAGTATTACAACAAACATCGAAAATGTAACATTTTCGTAAAAAATCCAAAATCAATTATAACACATGAAACGACATTTTGTCAAGTAGAAAATGATAAAAAAATACACAAAAAAATATCACAAAATTAATGTAAAATTGTACAATTTAAACAAAACAATGCTTGCGCAACCGGTTGCTCAAAAAAGTTGCGCAAATGTGCGGTTGCGCAACCGGTTGCGCAAAGAATCTAACTCAAGTTAGACTGATTTAATAAGAGTTAAAACAATTTAACCAAAGTTAGATTAATGTAACAAAAGTTAAACTGCTTTAATTCAAGTTAGTTATGTTTAACTACAGTTATGTGCATTTAATTGTTACAAAAATGTTACAATTCTATTATTGTTGTTTTGTAACACTTTTGTAACAAAATGTTTCACGTGAAACATTCTAATTCAATGATGTTGTTTAAAACAACATGATAAACATTTTATTTGTTTTATTAAACCAAAAATGTTATTTAAAACAACATTTTGATTAAAAAGAATTGTAAAAAAGAAAATAAATGTTTCACGTGAAACATTTTGTTACAAAAATGTTACAATTTTATTATTAAAATATTAATAATTTTGTTTTTATTTTTTGTAACAATTATTTAATATTTTATTAATTAGTTTTAATAAGTTATTAATAAAAATAAATCTTTTAATTAGTATTAATAAAATTGTTTTTAGATTATTAGTTTTATTAATAATAATATAATTATAATAATATAAAATACAATTAAAACAGTAAAAACACTGTTTGTACAAGTTGCACAAAAATTTTTTATCTTTTTGTGCAACTTTTTTTAATTTTTTTGTTGACAAGGGTTTTTGTTTGTTGTATGATTGAGTCAGTTCAAAGGAACGAACACAAAATTTTCATCAAAGTAAAGGAGATAAGATTATGAAAAAATTATTGAAAAAAAAGATTCATCGTTATATGGATGACCTGAAGTATAATGCGTATAGGTCGCCTATGAGTGTAGAACACAGACTTCACGGTATGCGTGAAGCCAGAGCCGAATATATGGGCATGGCTGCAGGACTCATGTTTGGAAATGTCTTAAACTCAGACGAATATTTAAAGGTTAGTGACTGGATAAGCAGAACCGAAAGAAAGTTTGAAAACTATGTAATAGAAAAAGAAAATCAATAATAATATAGCTGTCCTAACGGCTTGACGGGGAGAAGGAGCAAAATATGGAATATAGAGAATATAAAAATATTGATAAGAAATTTCTTGAGGTAAATGGACTTGACTGTCCAGTATTGGTTACAGTCACGTTTGACCATCCAGAGTATGGCTCTTTAGTCTATACTGCTGTAGGGTCAATAGATGATGAGATAGACAATCTCACAGTGGCAAAATACTTCTGGGAAAAATATAACTGTTATGGAATAATGTTTAGTATGAAAATACTATATCAGCTTGCATTAAATCATAACCTTCACGAATGGGTGATTTACGAGGGTGGAAATCCAAATAACATTTAATATATAAGCTGTCCTAACGGCTTGACGGGGAGAAGGAGAAAAATATGTATGAACTGAGAGACGCTTCATGGGAAGTTGAAGCAAGATATAATAGCTTATATTTAGCTATAATGGAAGCACGTAGAAGCATATATGCATTAACTATTGTTAATACAGTAACTGGAAAAGTTATTACAAATAACTGGGATTGGAGATAGGGCGCAAGCCCTACTCCATATAAGGAAAGGAGATAAAGAACAATGGCATTATATTATAAAGGGATGTACCTAGGAGAGATCGAACCGAATGAATATACTGTTCGTGAGTTAGAAGATGCAGGGTTTACAGTAATTATAAAATAATAATAATGGGAGCGGTTCACAAACCGCTCCTGTTCTTATGAATATAAATAAATATAATGAGTTTCCCATTTCTCATAAGGCGATAGCAGAATTGCTGTTTGGCGGGTGGGTTCCGGGCGTGAGCTTTGGGAGCCAGCCGCTGATCAGATTGCCCAGGGGGTTAGACATCTCTAACTCGAGTTAGAGGCATCTAACTGCAGTTAGTGAATCCTAATATTGGTTAGTCATATATAACGACAGTTATATATGACTAACTATAGTTGTATATATATAACATTCGTTATATACGTATAACTTCGGAGTCAACCCCAAACCATTATAACACACGAGGCGGCGCTTGTCAATACTAAATTTCTGTCATTTATGTTAAAATTCTGTCTCCTGAAATTTCGTCACTTTGCACAAAGAAAGGATCAAATTTTCGTCACTTTGCACAAATGATTTTAAATGTTACAAAACTGTTACAGAGTTGTTACAAAAATATTAATGACAGAATTTTGATATAAATGACAGAAATTTCTTATAAACTTGCCAGAATATTGATATTTATGACAGGATCTTTGTATAATTATTATCTCAAAGTGTTATAATAGTATCATCAAATAAAGGAAAGGCAAGTACAAAGGTACTTGGAAAGGTGGTAACTATGAAAAAGTGTAGACTGTTTGATGGAATTGAAGAGATGGATATTAGAGTATGGCACGTGCCAGCGCTTTATAAGTGTGGAGACCCATATCATCATATCTATCAGCATATCGGTATTACAGGCAGCTGGATTATAGATGGCGAAGAAGAATGGTTTCATATTCGCAAGTATGGTGCATACTATGCAATATTTACCGAGGATATGGATGATAACATATCCCTGACAATTCTTAAAAAAGACGAGAGTTACAGAGAAACTGTTCATAATAGAGCATTATATATCAGTGTTTCAGACCAGTACATGTTCTATGAACAGATTATGAATAACAATGATTTCATAAACGAGACGAACAATATCATAGAAAAATACATCCGAGCTATTAAACTTCATAATTATGACCTCGGAAAAGAGATAGAAAAAAAATTGAATTTTTATGAAGTTTTTGAAAGTGTGATTGATACTGATTGTCTGACCTGGAATATGGATTCAGCTATAGCAATAAAAGATCTGTATAACAACTAAAATATAAGGTGGAGCGATAAAAATATCGCTCCACCGGAATAATATGAAAAGAGGATTAAAAAAATGTATGAACTTTTTCCAAAAAGAGACTATGTAAAAAATGCTATTAAAGTATATGGCAAGGGCGGAGCTGGTATATACGTACAGCTTACCCTTATTGATAACACTGTTGTAAAATTTAATCTTAGGGCAAAGAATAAATGGACAGTCTTACTTGATAGAATGTATTCATAAAATAAAGGAGCGTAAGCTCCTTTATTATATGACTTTATGTCTTTATTAATAGATCTCTGTAAGTCGGCGGCTGGGTGGCGGGCGTGAGCTTTGGTGCCCAGCCGCTGTTTGTTTTATGTATATAGCCAGCTCCAGTTGTTTGAACTTGTTGGATCGAGGTAAAAAATTTTCATATCCCATAATTTTGACATTTTTGACAGATATTTGATATTGACTATTGCTGTTTTATAGTGTATAATAGACTCATAAAGTTAAGGAAGCCGACCGAGCCTACAGCCTTGAGGGTGTGTAAGAGTCTAAAGGAACCTACCCTATGAATGAAATGATACGGGCGATAAAGCGGTGCACCCTGTCTTGAGGGTACTCGGCATAAAGATAATCAAGAGGGTGGAGATGAGACGCCTACCAGAAAGAGCGCCGGTTTGTTAAAAGAGGGCATATCGCCCCTTTTTTAATTGGCGGCAGGTTTGCGGGCGCCCCATGCGCAAACCTGCCGCTATTTGCTTTCGCCCAGGGGTTAGACCCATTTAACTGCGGTTAGAGACGTCTAACCACTGTTAAATATCTCCCATAATGACAGAATTTTGATACTTTTGACAGAAATTTGGGATTGCAATTAGTGCTTATATGTGGTAATATATATACAACAGATAAGGAAAGGAACCTCACAAAGTGAGGTAAAGGTACAACAATATGTATGAATTAGTTATTAATGGTCGCACTGTATTTACTGCAAGTTCTAAGGATGATCGTCGTATGGCAGAGTTGTTTGACTTTTATAGAAGTCGCAAACAGTTGTTCAATATCTGGCATATCGCAGTGCTGAATGGCGATGAGCACTTCTACTTTGAGGGATAGCCCTCAAAGTAGCATATATCAGGAAAGGGAATAAAAATATGATTAATATAAGAACTCTTAAAAAAATAACAAATAATGGCGGACTTACCCTCAAAAATGGCAAGCCTATTGTATATAAAAGTGGGTGGCAAGTAGCAACTGAAGGCATGGAGACAACAGATATAGTGGAAGCTATGAAAATGATTAAAGCATATGGCGGAAACTGTGGAATCTGGTTTTCCGAGGGTATATGGTACATAGACAAGAGCCATAGAGTAAACACCAAGCGCGAAGCTGTTGAAATCGGCATAAAGTGCAATCAGATAAGTGTTTTAAGATGGCGTGATATGGGGCTGGTTTACTGCCAGCCTGTATAAAAAAAATAAAATATAGGCTTGACAAGTTCAAGCCTATATGATATAATAAAAGAAAAAAGAAAAGAGGTAAACATATGAAATATACTGTCTTATTTTTAAATAAAAAGGGTAAAGTAAAGAGTCGCGTAGGTTGTAACAAGAGAGTTACAGCTATATATATCAAAGAGATGTGGCTCAAGGATACAGAGAAAAAAGGTGTCTGTATCATCCAGAACAACGAAACAAAAGAAGAAGAAATTTTCAAGAAATGAAAAATTTCTTCTTGACAAAAAAGAAAATTTGTGATATAATTATTATAGAAAATGAAGAAAGAGGTAAAAGCGTATGAGTGAAGTAGTAAGTTTTGCAATTATTATGGCTTTGATAGGTCTTGCGGGGGTTGGCGCCCTGCTGAGTGAAGAAGTTGAGAAAGTAAAGATTGAACGCCATAAAAGGCGTGAGAGATTCCTTAGAGAACACCCGAACATCTGCCAGGACGAAAAAGGGAACCTCCATAAAATTTAATAGGTTTGCGCTCGTAACCTAATGGCTAGGTACACGACTTTTAATCGTGATTATGGGGGTTCGAGTCCCCTCGAGCGCACTAATACAGATAATATCTGAAATCCTCCTTTCCTTTGAGTAGCTGAATGTGTAAAAACATTCAGCTACTTTTCGTTTTGGACGGGGCGCGCGCGGACGCAACTTCGCGCGCGCCCCGAAAAATTATACCACACCGCGAAGCCACTTGTCAATAACAAATTTCTGTCATTTATGTCAATTATCTGTTGCCCAAAATTTTGATATAATTAGCAGAAATTTGATATTGACTTTTGTGTATTACCATGCTATAATGTACACATAAGATAAAGAAAAGGAGATAACAAAATGAAGAACACAAACTACCGCAAAGAGCATGAAATTACTGTATGGGGTATTGCTGATAATCACAGAGACCCTAAGAAGCGTGTAAACCGCCGTTGTAGACGTGCAAATAAAAAAATCTGTAAAGATTTTGAAAAAATGCTTGACATATGATACCAAATGTGGTATCATATATATAACAACAGAAGAGAAGCTCTGATAGTTAAGAGTAGGTGCTGTGGGTTTTCGGTAAAAAGGTCTGTGGCACCGAGAAAGCTACCTACCTTCTCACGTAACCCGTAGAAAATATGAAGAAAGGGGTTGACAAATGGTCAACCCCATGATATAATAAGTATATCAAAAGGAAATGAGGTAAGCATATGGGATACACAGTAATTGGTTATAGTACAGTAGGACAGTATGCAGAGCATACAAGACATATAACAAGAGCATATGAAATGTTTGAAGAGTTCAAAACCTGGGCAAATATGGTGGAAATCGTAGATTGTTCAAATGATGAAGTCTTTGAAAGATATGAAAGCGATTTTTAATGCAGAGTTAATTCTTAAAATTAGGGGTTGACAAATAGTCACCCCTATGATATAATAAAGAAAAAAGGAAAGAGAGGTAACATTATGACACCAACAGATACATTTTTAACCCAGGTACATCCTTATACTGTTATTGGATATTCAACGGTAGGCACTTTAGAACGCTATTGTACAACTATGAATATCGCAAAAAAATCATATAATGAATATAAACAGTGGGCTAACATAGTTGAACTAATTGATAATTCTGATACAAAGGTTCTTGAAAGATGGGAAAGCGAGGTATAAACTATGGAAGAAAGACGTGGCGGAATTAACATAAATATAGGACTTATAGTTCAGATTGTTTTAGTTGTACTAAAACTTGGTGGAGCTTTAGATTGCAGTTGGTGGATTATTTTTACTCCAATTTGGGTTAGCTTAGGAATAACAGTTTTATGCTTTATAGTCTTAGGAATAATTGTTACAATTTCATATTTTAGGGGGTTGACAAGTTCAACCCCATATGATATAATAAAGAAAAAACAAGAGAGGTAAACAAATGATAATTTTAATAATTCTTTTAGTTTATACATGGGTGGGAATACTAATCAATAGTGCTATGTTAGGAAAAGAAGGCAGTTGGGTATTTGGAATAGATTTACTTATTGGTCTTCTCTTATGGGCGCCTCTTATAATTATAAATATTTTAACAATAATTTTTAAAAAACACCCTTGACAACCCCTAAAAAATATGCTATAATATACTTACAAAAGATGAAAGAGAGGTACAAAGTATGGGTACAAAAGAACAGAGAATAGAACTCCTCAAGGGAATGAATCAGTATATTATAGACCTCGGAGATGAAGAAGTATATGATACTTGGTTTGCGGTTGGGGTGCCTGACGAAGCCACAGATGATGATTACGACTTCATAGCCGGCGACCTTGAAGAATGGATTGACATCTGCAAGCTGTTCGGTAGGCTGATAGCAGAGTATGATGAGTAGGCGCGAGCCTACTCTTTTTGGCGGCGCGAGTGCGATGGCTCTGCCCGCACGAGCGCCGAATTACCATTATACCATAGCCGCGACCATTTTGTCAAGCTTTTTTTGTTGTGCAACCTGCACAAAATTTTCCCGTAATCTTTGTGCAATTTGTCTATTGCAATTAGGCTTGGGGTGTGGTATTATAATACTTGTAAGGGAGAGATAACAGACCAGACGGCTGAAAACAACCCCTCGAAAAAAGTTAAAAAAGTGCTTGACAGAAAGCAAAAAATCTGATATAATAAATACATAAGATAAAGAAAGGATAGGGGTTATGAGAAGTCCGCCGAAATAAATAAATGAAAAGCATAGTACCACGAAAGGTGGGGCGCATGAGGTCGGGAACCAGTGTGGCGCCAAAGAAATTAGACCGTAGGTGGTGGAAGTTCCCACTGCTACCAAAAAAATAAAAAAAGTGCTTGACAAACACTTAAAAATTTGTTATAATAAACTTGTAAAAAATAAAAAATAAAAAATATTTAAAGAAAGAAAGAGGTGTTCTTTATGGTTACTAAGAGAGAAGTTCTTACAAAGGTTGTTAATGGTGTTGCTCTTAATGAAGAGGAGCTTGGAGTAGTTAAAAAAATGATCGAACAGCTTGATTACAAGTCTAGCAAGCCTACTAAGGCTCAGAAAGAGAATGAGCTTATCAAGGTTGAACTTGCAAAGTTCATGGGAGATAATACTCTCACAGCTCGTGAAATCGCAGATGGCACTGGCTATTCTGTAAATAAGGTTTCTGCTCTCCTTAGAGCTATGAACGTAGAGAAAATCCCAGGCGAAAAGTCTAAAGATGCTCCAAAGTACAAGCTCATCGCTGAAGATGACCCTACCGAATAGGTAGAGTAGTCTAACTGTTACTCCCCTACCCAATGGGGTAGGGGTTGAAAAAAGTTCTTGACAATAGCTGAAAAGTTTGATATAATAAATACATAAACAAGGGGTATGAAAGTAGCATCAGGGAAGCTACCGAGGTAAACCGAAAGGTGATTACGTATAGTATAGTTGCAAAAGTTATACTATGGGGTTCAAATCCCCCATGCTCCACTCAACAAGATGAAAACCGAAAAACCTCCTTTCCTTTGGGACACTCTGAACGGGTGTCCCTTTTTCCTGTCGGCGTGGTTGCGGGCGCTCTGCTGGCAACTACGCCGAAAATCCATTATACCACACCGCCGCCAAAAAGTCAAGTAAAATTTAATATAAAATTGCACAAATATTTCTCCCAAAATTTGTGCAATTTGCCTATTGCAGTCCGCATCAGAGTGTGTTATACTTAGTACATCAAATGAGGAAAGAGAGGAACTAAAAATGATATACTGTGGATACCAGGGAGTAGGCAAGTCTACTTATTGTAAAAAGCACCCAACGTGTAGCTATGATTTAGACAGCTCTATGTTTACTAAAATAGATGGTTGGGAAAAGAATTATATAAAGTTAGCAAGAGAGATAAGCGAAGGCGGTAAAGATGTATTTATCTCCGCACATCAAGTAGTAATTAACTACTTAATAGCAAATAAGATTCCGTTTGAATTACTGTTGCCTGCTCAGAATGAGAAAGCGTGGCGGTCGCGCCTTGAGTTCCGCTACAATATCAATCCTATTCAAGCTAACATGAACGCAATACTTGATTTTGATAAAAACTTCAAAAAAGACATGGAGTTTTATGAGAAGTTATCTGTTACAAAGCACTATGTTAGCGCAAAGGTTGTTACAGATATTGAAGATTTTATTGAAGAATTTGCAGATTAGGGGTTGACAAACTCAACCCCATGTGCTATAATAGATTTATCAAATGAAAGAGAGGAAATAAAAAATGGATAAAATAACGATTGAAATTAAAGAGGAACTTAAATTTGAAACGATTATTGATGGAATGACACTAAATCATATCGCAGACTTTTTTGTTAATGAAATTATTATACCATACATTGAAGATGAATACGGTTATAATGATATAGTTGGTGAAGCTCTAATTGATAAACTTAATAATATATCTGATGATGATATAAGTGTTGGTATGTCTAAAGCGATTCTTAAGTTTTTTGAAGAAAAATAAAATAAAGGGTTGACAAATAGTCAACCCTGTGGTATAATAAATACATAATAAAGGAAGAGGGAGTAAAAATATGACAATTCTTGAATTAAAAAAATATGGATTTATCTATAAAAGAATTACTGATAAAGTTTATCTGTGTAGGTTGTATGCAAGTAAAAAAGACCACCCGATTTTGTATCATGTAATTATTCCAATTTATTTTAAATAAAAGGTTGACAAGTTCAACCTTTTATGATATAATAGATACATAATAAAGAAAAGGAGATACAAAAAATGAAAGAATATACTATTACTGTTGAAGCTACTGGAACTTATGTAGTCGTTGCCGATAATGAAGAGCAGGCTTACGCTTATGCTGATGAAATGTTTAGGAATGCAGACCATGATATGTTTATTGAAGATGAAAAGGAGATAGACTAATGATAGATTATTAAATCATTAAAGATATATTATAAAATTGGTATTAAAAAGTGCTTGACAAAAGTCAAGCACTATGATATAATAGATTTATCAAATGAAAGAGAGGTAAATAGAATGGCTCAAGTTGAACTAGGATTTGAAATCGTATCAAACTTCTTTACCACGATTGATACAGATGATTATATTGATTCTGAAGAGTGGGAAAACATGACAAAAGAAGAAAAATCTGAATGGATTAGAGACCATGAGGTTGAGTTTCAGATGGATGCAGAGAGAGAAAGCTCTGATTCTCTCGGACCGCTTGAACAGTGGAAAGACCTTGACACTGATGAAGAAGAATTTTTCATTTAAAAAATGCTTGACAAACTAATAAAATTATGATATAATAAATATAGAAAATGACAAAGCAAAGTCATAAAACTCGGTGTAGATGGGATACCGTTATGAAACCTCTGACTTCAGGGCATCTAATACTTATCCCTTGGTTCAAAAGGAACTTAAAAAACCACGTATTAGCGTAAGAGAACCAAACCCTTTAGTTCTCTGCCTACGTGAAGGTAAATAGGGTACATTGCGCAATGGAACGAGTAAAAAATATTTTCTCAGCGGAAGCGATACCTGTATCAATTCCGTTCTCTTTTAAGCTATCAGCGCCCGACACGCCTCTTAGAAATGCGTACCATGTCGGGTTTTTTGTCGGTGGGTTTTCGCGCGCGAAAACCCAAATTTTCATTATACCATACCATTCAGTTTTTGTCAAGTAAAAAATGCAAAAAAGATGCACAAATCTCGTTCCCGAAATTTGTGCATTTTGACTATTGACAGATCAAGTTTCAGCAGATTGCACAAACTTTACTGTGAAAGTTTGTGCAATTTGTCTATTGACTACTCTGCGTCTACTGGGTAAGGCTCTGCGCCTTCAGTAGCTACGTACTTAGGAGCGTCCTTAGCCTTCTCGCCAGGAACCTTTTCAGCCTTGCCATCAAGAACGATAGCACGAAGCAGAGCAGATACCTTGTTAACAGTGTAACCAGTTGCATCAGCAACCTCACGTGCAGTTCTTGCACGACCATCAGCAAGCAGAGCAAGAATTTCATTCTTGATACCTACATTTTCCTTTTGAGCCTTTGTAGGCTTAGATGTCTTAGCATCAAGCTTGTCAACCATGTTCTTGAGAACAGCGATTTCATCTTCTGTGAAGATACCTTCAGTTGCGATTGCCTTTGTGAGAACTTCTCTCTTAGTAATGTTTGCCATAATTAGCACCTCTTTCTTAATTTTTTATTTGATTTATCTTACATACTTATTGTAACAAATTTTTATTAAATTGTCAAGAACTTTTTTTAGAAAATTTTCAAGATACGGTTTTTCATTCCAAAGCCTGACTCACGCGCCCAGTCCATCGACCTCTGTTTGTATCTCTCTCACTTTCTGATATAATTATAACAAAAAACTTTTTGATTTGCAAGTAGAAGAAACTGCGGAAATCCATTAAATTTTTGTGCAATTTGCACTATTGACAAAGAGATGAAAATGTGCTATAATGATGGCGCGCAAGCAGCCGGAGGTTGCGCAGCGCGCCAAAATTCCATTATACCACAGGTCGCACCTTTTTGTCAAGGGTTTTTTGAAAAAATTTTGCACAAAAAATTTCCTAAAATCCACGTGATCTTTGTGCAAAATTTCATGCGATTTTGCTTGACTTTCTCGCCTTATGGGTGTATACTATAATTACAGTAAAGGAAAGGAGTACAAAAGCCTATGGAAAATAAAACACTTGTATTTGATATGGATGGTACAATAGCTGACTTCTATGGAGTAGCTAATTGGTTAGAGTACCTTATGGAAGAAGATACTACACCTTATGAGGTTGCTAATCCTTTATATGATATGGAGTATCTTGGAGCGATTTTAATAATTCTTAAACATCAGGGTTGGAAAGTTGTTGTTACAACTTGGTTAAGCAAAGAGGGTTCAAAAGAGTATAATGACCGCACTCGTAAAGCTAAGCTTGAATGGTTAGACAAACATAATTTTCCATATGATGAAATTCATCTTGTAAAATATGGAACTACAAAAGCTAACTGTACTAGAAAGATTGGCGGCTATCAGATACTTTTTGATGATAACGCACAAGTCCGTAAAGGTTGGAATCTTGGAGCTACTGTTGACGCAAATGAAAATATTTTGACAGAACTTGAAAAATTAATAAATTTTAGTTGACAAATGCTGTAAAATATGGTAATATATAAGAGAAGTCAAGGCAAGGTAAGTGGACAAGCTTGTAAAAACACTTAAATATAATAATAAGAAAAGGATTAATAAAAATGGATAAAAGAAAACATTATATTATTGTAATTGATACAGAAACTTGCCCACTTGACCGTGACTTAAATGGAGTTGTTCCTTATAATATGTTCGTATATGACATAGGTTGGGCGGTTGTTGATAAAAAAGGAAATGTATATGAGACTAAGTCTTATGTAAATCGTGACATTTTCTTTGAAGAAAAATTATTAATGGAATCAAGCTACTATGCTGAAAAACTTCCACAGTATTATGCAGATATAAGGTCTGGCAAGCGTAAGGTTTCAACATGGTATAATATCAGAAAAGATTTAGTTGATACCATGAAAAGATATAATACTCATACAGTGTGCGCCCATAACGCAAGATTTGATGATGGAGCAATTAAGAATACACAAAGATGGATAACAAAGTCTAAGTATAGATACTTCTTCCCACGCAATACTGAAATTTGGGATACAATGAAAATGGCACAAGATGTAGTAGTAAAAACACCAACTTATATCAGATTTTGCTTTGATAACAACTTTGTAACAGCACACAAAACACCAAGACCACAAGTAAAAGCTGAAACTCTTTACAGATACATTACAAATAATACAGATTTTATTGAATCACACACGGCTTTAGAAGATGTATTGATTGAAAAAGAGATTTTACGCTATTGTTTTGCAAAGCATCAAAAAATGCGTAAAAAATTATACGAAAGTGCTTGACAAAGCACTTTCGGTATGATATAATAAGTACATCAAATGAAAGAGAGGTACGAAAAATGAAGTACAAGGGTTTTGATGTAAATGATGAAAAGATTGATGAGTATGTAGAAAAACTTGATTTGTCTATCGCAGAAGCTTGTGAGCTTATCCTTGAAGAAAGTGGTAAGATTGAAGAATCTGAAGAAACCACAAAAGCAATCAAGCAAGCTGAAAAAAATGCTCCAAGACGTTATGAACATAGCGAGCAGAAAGAGCGCAAGGCAGTAAAGAAAGAGCGCAAGGTTGATGAAACCAAAGGTCACTTGCTTACTTGCGTAGCAACTCTTCTTGATGGTATGGGAGCAGAAAACCTTGCTCTGAAAACTGAAACCGAAGTTAAGTTTGTTTATAAGGGTGATAGCTACACCTTTAAACTTACAAAGCACCGCCCACCTAAAAAGTAGGGCGGTGGTAAAAGTCAGACTTGACATTTGAAAAATTTTTTGATATAATATATATAGAAAGTGAGAGAAGAAAAAAATAAAAAATCTCTCATGAGTATATTAAATATCGTCAACCCCTCCATCCATTTTGGTTGGGGACCTCCACCCCTGGATTAATCCGTCAATTATCCAGGGGCTTTTCGTATCCATTTTTGGCGGCAGTAGATGCTAAAATTTCGTCATTTTTCACAAAATTTTCTTCATATACGATAAAATATTCGTGAAAACTGCCGAAAATGACAAAAATAACAAAAAAAGCTTGACAAATAGCGCGAAAAGGTGTAAAATCGGCGCGGTTTCATGCGAAACCCGCCGATTCTACCATAAAATCACCCTAATGTCAAGTTTTTTTTGAAAAAAGTTGCACAAAAATTTACTTATTTTTTCCCAAAATGTGTACATTTTGCACAATTAACAATAGTTAGAGGTCTCTAACTCCAGTTAGACGCATCTAACCAAAGTTAGTCGTAACTAACTCCAGACGCGCAGAACTTCCTCCAGGTAGACATGACCAACGGCTCGCGCATATGGCTCATGTCCGTAGTTATTTGAACCATCAGCCGCTCCATATGGCTGATGATTCTGAATGTTTTGGTCGGGCGGATGGCGCCCGCACCCGTGAAGTCCGACGGCCGCTCCAGTTGTTAACAAGAGAAAGAATATATGGGAGCGGCCGCTGGTTATTCCTGAAACACTGGATTTGTGGAGCGGGATGGCAAAATCACGACCCGTAAGGTATATTAGTAATCGAGGACCGGAGGTCCGATGATTACTAATATACCGACCTATAAAATATATATATTATATTTTTTTCTTTTATTATACTATAAATTTTTATAAAATTCAAGCTGATAGCGGTCGTCATGCCGGTAAATGGGGTATGGATGGCGGTCGGTGGCACCCAAACTCAGAGTTTAGCTTCCTCAAGATGAGAGTTTAGCTAAGTTTAGCTTAATCTTACCTTCGAGACTATATAAAAATCAACTACTTTAAGCAAATTTATAACCTCAAAATCCGCCTTAATAAGCAAAAAAAAGTGATATAATTACATAGAAAAAGGACTGAATAGCTAAAAGTTCACCAAAAAATGCAACCTCTCGTGCAGATTTCTTAACGAATAATAATATATATATTCGTTAAGAAAACATCATCCTTTTTAGCAAAAGCTGGTGAACTTTAAGCATTATTCCCTAATTTCTGAACAGCTCTTCGATTCGCCTCATATATACCATTTAATTCAACATTACTTCCTATACATCTCTCATAGGATACATATGCACGAGATGTGGTAAATAATTCATCTTTCTCTAATACCTTCTTACTCTCTCTAATCTGATATGCGGAAAGCCCTGTTATAGCACTTAATTCTGCAAGAGTAAAAGGTTGTTTATCATACATATATTGTACACCGATCCATGTTTTAAGAAGCGGTACCCAGCTTTGTTTATTATTCTCTTTAGCCAATCTTTGACATCTCTCTGCCATATCTAAACTAATAGCCATATCATCTCTCGTTCTTTTAAAAAGGAAAGCGCTAAAGTAATTATCATTAGTTTCATCAACAGTATAATTAATATATTTAGCTGCGGAAAGCATGGTTAATGCCTCTTTAAGGTTCTGAATATTGTCTTTAATCTTCCGTACTTCTACATAGCCCAAAAAATCTTCATATGAACCATAAAACGCT
>Ga0310690_10006303_pt1 | contig 15628 bp, 14 predicted proteins | sample AusTroGonzalo_MG_2_FD_207661 | JGI IMG/M metagenome (GOLD analysis project Ga0310690, IMG submission 207661) | Bovine rumen microbial communities from tropical cattle in Woodstock, Queensland, Australia - Gonzalo_04 (v2) (version 2) | ecosystem: Host-associated > Mammals > Digestive system >... | reverse complement strand
CTGGAGAATGACTGCCGGAAGCATCCAGTCGGCGTCGGCGCTTACGGCAGTCATTCTCCAGTTGCAGTCCAACCAGCAGTACGGGGGAATTGCATCGGATAACTTCGATTTTGAACTTGCCCCGTTCGTCGACATATCGTTCAGGAAGAACCTGGCAAGGGAACTGAACCGATACGCGAACTATACCGGAAACCCGGTGTTGGCTGAATGGGGCGGCGAGTTCAAGAAGGTAAAGAAGCAACTTGTCAAGAAGCTCCAGACCATTTCGATGAACCAGCCGGAAAGCTACCTGTGCGAACTGTTCCCGTGCATCTGCGTCCACGACGCCCTGGACGCAACCGACGACGATACGCACCAGGCGATGGAGGCGCTTGTGCACAACCTCAATTCCCTCCAGAGCCGCTCCGGCAACCAGGTCCCGTTCAGCTCGCTCAATTTCGGCCTGGATACTTCCAACTGCGGGCGGATGGTCAGCAGGACTATCATGCGCGCCCAGTACGAGGGAATGGGCGACGGGCTCACTGCAATTTTCCCTATTCTCATTTTTAAGCTCATGAAGGGCTATACCAAGAACGAGGGTGACCCGAACTACGACCTGTACCTGCAGGCGGTGGAGTGCCTCGCCCGCAGGTTCTACCCGAATTTCGTATCGGTGGACGCCACGTTCAACAAGCCGTATGTGCGCTATAATGAACAGGTACTCGAATTTACGGCTGGCACCGAGCTCACCTTCAAGAAGCGCGGGACCGGAGAGACGGCAAAGTTTTCTACGGTCGACCCGGCCGAGTACACCACGTGGGAATACGAGGTCTCTCCCGGGGATTTCTGGGAAGTTACGGAGTACGGGGAAGGCAAGCTGTCACTTCGCAAACTCATTCCGAACACTACGATTTCGACGATGGGCTGTCGTACTCGGGTCATCGGCAACATAAACGGTCCGCAACAGACCACGGCACGTGGAAACTTTGCGTTCCATACGATGAACCTCCCGAGGCTTGCCATAGAATCCCACATTTCCGAAAGCGACATCGAGAAGCGCAAGAAGATTTTCTTCGAAAAACTGGATTCCCTGCTGGAGGACGCCCGGGACAGCCTTGTCGAACGTTTCAATCTCATTTCTCGCAAGACTTACAAGAATTTCCCCTTTACCATGCAGCAGGGACTGTACCTGACGTCGGACGACGCCCCGCATAGCGTCAACGACACCATCGCGGAAGTGCTCAAGCAGTCCACGCTGTCAATCGGATATATCGGCATCGCCGAGACAATCATGCTGCTTACCGGGAAGACCTACGGCATTGACGCTGACGCGGGGGAGCTGGCGGTTTCCATAGTGAAGCACATACGCGAGTTTACCGACAGGTGCCAGAAGGAAACCCATCTCAACTGGAGTACCTTCGCCACGCCGGCGGAAGCGGTGGCCGGACGGTTTGCTACGATAGACAAGAAGAAGTTCGAAAATGAAAAGAAACTCGGCGATGTCGACCTTCAGCGCATTTTCGGGAAGGGATACTATACCAATAGCCACATGATGGACTTTTCGCTCGACACTAGCCTTGAAAACAAGATTAGGGTGGAGGCCCCATTCCATGAGCTGACCAATGCGGGGCATATATTCTACTACAAGGTGAACGGGGACCCGGCAAAGAATCCTGCCGCACTCAAGGCGGTGATAGATGCGATGTATGACGGTAACCTGGGATACTTCACCACAACGTTTTCACTGGACGACTGCCTCAAGTGCGGCTTCCACGGAGTGATAGACAACGGGTGTCCCGTGTGCGGGTGCAAGGACGAAGACTACATCGTCCGCGTACGGCGGATTACGGGGTATCTCACCGGGGCGCCCCGGAAGAAGCTTACCGATTCATGGAATTCGGGCAAGCTTGCGGAACTGAAGGACAGGCATAACATCTGATGAACTATTCCAAGATTGACCCGATGTCTATTGTCGACGGGGAGGGATGCCGGGTATCCCTCTTCGTTTCTGGTTGCCGTAACCACTGCAAGGGATGCTTCAACGAGGCCACCTGGGATTTCAACTACGGAAACCCGTTCACGCCAATCGAGGAGAACGAGGTCATCGATGCATGCCGCCACCCGTACATTGCCGGGCTTACGATTCTAGGGGGCGAACCGTTCGAGCCAGAGAACCAGGCGGCCCTCCTCCCGTTGATTACCAGGTTCTCCCGGGAGTTTCCCGGGAAGACACTGTGGATGTATACGGGGTACGTCCTCGACAGGGACCTGTTGCCCGGGCAGCGGAAGCACGTCCCCGCGGTCACCGGCCGTATACTCGACGCGGTCGACGTACTCGTGGACGGCCCGTTCGTCCTGGAGCGGAGGGACCTCACGCTGAAGTTCCGCGGGAGCGGGAACCAGAGGCTGCTGGGGAGGGACGACATAGCCCGTCTGAGGAAATAAACAAAAACCTTCACGCCGGTGAAGGTTTTTTCGTATGCAGCGAAGGTTTCCTGGCTAGTGCAGTCGGCAACTGCACAAATCCACTGGCTTTCCGCCTATATCGACTTGATTCTCTGTACGAGTAGCTCGGCGTTCTTTGCCGATACCGGCGCCCCGGTCTCGAACGCCCGCTTTACGCCGGCGCTCTGCTTGGTGAGCCGGATTACGGCCCGGAATCGTCCGAGTTCCGATATGGTCACCGACACGTTCTTGTTGTTGCCACGGAACGCCATCGAGTACGGGGACGTCCCGATGCAGCAGTAGCCCTGCCCCGTGAGGCCTTCCGTCACTATTTTCCTGAACTCGTCCAGCTCTCCCATGGCCATCGACCGCGCGTTCTTCACCTCGCTGTACATTTTCTGCACCAGCGTCGACAAGGATTCCGCGGTGATGTCCTTGAATCTCCGGGAACCGGCGACGCTCCCGTCGGCGAGCATCAGGTTCAGCTTCACGCTGAAGTGGCCGCGGGTGGACGGGTTCCTGGAATTGGATGCCCTCAGCGAGATGTCGTAGTGGCAGAAGTCCTTGAGCTCGGGCTCGCTGTACGACACCCGGAAACTCCGGGGGGACAGCCGGGTGACCTTGGCGTCGGGCACCATGATTCCGGCTATGGCGTCGTCGACGAACTTGAGCGCGTCGACATCGGACGCGTCGGCGTACCTGTAGTAATCGTGTTCACTTGTCATGCTTAACTTCCTTTCCGTATGCGGCGACCTGCTCCTTCTTGGTCATGGCGTTGCCCAGCAGGGCGCTTACCTTGTCCGCCAGCTTCACCACCTGGTCGTGGTACTTTTCCGGCATCGGCAGCACCCTGAGCTGTCTCAGCAGCTCCTCTATCTCGGCGTACCTCTTGGGGACGAACTTGGTCGCCTCGAGGAACAGCTGGTACTCCTGGGTCACGCGGTTCAGGAACTCGGTATGCGTCCTCCAGTCGATGTCGCACCATCCCATGTCGGCGATGCAGAGGGTTATCTTCATCACGTCGTAGTGCTGCGGGTCTACCTGTCGTACCGTCCACCCGAAGGTTATGTCTCCGTAGGCGTCGCCCGACGAGAACTGCCCCCGGGTGTAGAAGTGGTCGAACCCGGCGATGCTGCGCATCTTGACCGCGGGGCCCAGTTCGACGTTGGTGTCGCACTGGGTGACCATCGAGAACACGCTGATTGCCTCCTGCCTGAGTTCGGCCAGTATGTCCACGTGCATCTTCTCCACCTGGCCGGTGGCGTAGTTGTATCTGTCGTCGATAACCGGAATTTTCATGGGTCCTGTCCTCGTACCTAAAATTAGTCTATTCTTCGCGACATGTCGAGCAAAAGTATTAGTTTAAATCGTGAGCCGGCGGACGCCGGACTAAATTTGTGTTAACCCTTAAAGCCGGAAGCAGGAATTATGCGGTCAAGGGACGAAATCAAGAAATTTGTCAGGACGGGGATACCGTCCGGGATGGGAATGGTTGAGCGCGCGGTGAAATTCGCCGAGTTCGCGCACGACGGGCAGGTCGACAAGGGAGGCCACCGGTACATGGAGCACGTGTCGGCCGTAGGGAAGGAAGCGGCCAGGAGATACCAGGACGACAACCTGACGGCGATAGCCTACCTCCACGACGTCGTGGAGGACGGGGGGTTCACGGTGTCGGACCTCACGGTGTGGTTCCCGCCGGTCGTATGGAAGGTGGTGGACATACTCACCAGGAGGAAGTCGGAGGAACGGGAGGCGTACATCGACCGCGTCGCCGAGAACCTGCTTGCCGCCAAGGTGAAGCTGGTCGACCTGGACAACAACATGGACCTGGCCAGGATTGCGTCGCCGAGGCAGTCCGACTACGAACGGCAGGACAGGTACGCGATGGAACGGGCCAGGATACTCGACGCCGTAATCCACATGGAACGGCACATGAGCGAGAAGGAAACGAAGTCGGACGCCTACGCGGCGCTCGTGATGGGAGTGTAGCATGGAAAAGAACGGGAACGATATTCAGGAAACCCCGGAAATACCCACCGCCGGGGCGATGGTGGAGCGGATAAAGGCCGACGTGGCGGAAGACGGGAAAAACTTCAGGAAGGAGCACCCGGACCTTGTGCGGAGGCTGGCCGAACTGCTGGCCGGCGTGAAGTGCGGTACCGAGATATACATCGACAACAGGCACGGTGAATACAACATCGACGAGGTGACCAGGTGCCTCCACGGGCTCGGGTACGCGGTAAAGCCGGCGCATCCCATGGTGTCCAACCCGCACGGCGCGTTCCGGATACTCTGGTGGCCGGACGACAAGCCTGACCCGTATCTCGGGTAGGGAATTGAAAAGGGCCGCGGCTGCGCGGTCCTTTCCGTTAGTATCCGGTGTCGGTTTTCGTGTATGCCCCGGTGTCCGGGTTCATGTGCCGGCCGAATATGCCGGCGAGCTCGTCGCACTGCGCCTCGGTGGCCGTGCCGAACTTCTTCAGTATCACCGTATGACGCCGCCCGTCGAGCATCCTCATGTTGAATCCAATCCAGCGTTTCCCGGTATCCCGTCCGAGCCCGGTGTTGAACGTCATGCCCGCGAGGCGCAGGTCCTTGTCCAGCGTAACGGGAAGCGCGCCGTCCGAATCGCGCAGCGAACCCGGGAGGCACATGCCGAATATGTCGGCGCCGCCCCTGCTGTACTTGTGCGTGGGAACCGATTCGGGGGCGATGTCCCGACACTGCTTGGCGTATTCGCGTGCCAGGGCCAGCACGTCGTCCGCATATACCATGTTTCCTTTCTTCCACGGCTTCGCCAGCGTGTACAGCGCTGAACAGTCCCTTGCCGAGCGGCGGCCGATTTCGTCGGCCAGGAGGCTACGCAACAGGGTGGACGGGTCCTTGGTGTTCTTGGCGAGCCAGTCGTACTGGCCGTAATCGAGTTCTAGCTTGATGGTAGGCATCCGTGTATACCTGGTTTGAAGGTGTCTTTCCCGGGAATCGGCCCCGGGAATACTCCAAATATAGCAAAAATGCGCCTTCCGGGCGCATTTTGCAAGTTTGTAGGAAATTTCCTATTTTTCCCGTTCCTTAATCATACGGTCGTGGTCTTTCTCGATGTCTGCCTTGGCCGTCCGGTATCCCTGGTTGGCCCCCTTGTAGCCGCCCTTGACCGCGCCTACGACACCGCCGACCAGCCCGGAGGCAATCTCGCCGCCCTTGTCGACGGCCTGGTGGGCGAGCCGGTGCAGGGTATGCCCGATTCCCTCGGATTCCTTCGGCTCGGGGGCGGAACATTTTCCGTTGTCGCCGCCACCGGCCTTCTTCCCGTTGCCTACGCCGGACTTGGCGTCAGCCTTGACCGCGGCCTGCGTCGCAGAACCCTTTCCCTGCTTCTGCTGGACCTGCGCGGAGCCCTTCCGGTTTTCCTGGCCGGACTTCGGTTCGGCAGTCTTCTTGGGCTCGTCGCTCCCTCCGGAGACCACGTAGTGTGCCGGGAGGTTGTTGGCCATCTTGTAGGTTACGTAGTCGTCCGGGGTCAGCTGGTAGGTAGTCCCGTCGCTGAACTTGACCGACGCGGGGTCCTTGGCGTTCGGCACGCCGGAACTGCCCTGCTTCTGGACGGTGTTCGACTTCTCCTTTGCGGTCCCGGAAACGGCCTGCTTACGTTCCGCCTTGAGGTTGGCCTCCTGCTGCTGCTTCTGGAACAGCGGGGTAGGCGACTTGGTGGCGTACGGCGCCGATTCGGCGGTGGCCGCGTTCGCCCCGCCGAGCCCCAAAGCCGTGGCGAGAGCGATGTTCTTCATCGTCCCTTCCATGACGGCCTCGGCCTCGAACACGGGCGCCGGCTTGACGTAATATACCGCCTCGTTGGCGGCGGGCTGGGCGGGCTTCCGTTCCGGCTTCTTGTCCCCGCCGGTGCACTTGCGGAGAATCGTGTTCGCTATGTTGTCGCACACGGCCTTCATGGCCTGTTTCGGCAGCGGGGCGTAGTTCTTGTTCTTCATGAACGCCTTGACGGCATGGGCTACCTCCTGCTCGAGAGGACCGATAAGGTCCTTGACGACGCACTTGCCTCCCGGGAACCTCTCCTTCATTGCGCCGATTACCCGGGTGTAGACGTTGTCTTCGCCCTCGGCCAGCTCGCGCAGCAGGTTTTTCGGGTTGATTGCCCCCGGGGCGCCTTCGCCGGCGTTCACCTTGTCCGCGGACGGGGCATCCCCGGGGTTCCCGGTGATTTCGCCGAGGTCGCTGTCGCCGTCCAGGTCGGAAGTGTCCTGTTCCTGGCCGGATTTATCGTCATCCCCGGAATCCTTTTCGGCGTCGCCGTCGGTTTCCTTGTCCGGTTCCCCGGATTCATCCTTCCCGTCGCCGTTGTCGTCCTTCCCGTCGCCGCTGGTCGCCTCGGCGAGGTCGTCGTCGCTGGATTCCAGCAGGAAATACTGTTTGAGACGTTCGCATTCGCTCTCGAATGTAAGATAATCGCGCATCTTGTGCCCCTGACGCATTTTTTTCCTGAAGTTTATATTGCACTTCGCGATTTTTGCTATATTTGGTGTAACGCAATAACATTCTGAACAGGAAAAACATGGCTGAAAACAATTTTCTTGACCTTTTGAAGGAGCTCGGGAGCCAGATTCCCCGTTTCTCAACTGATTTCATCACCCCGGAGGGGCTCGACTGGAAGAAACTCAAGCGTACCATCCGCGGGGCGAGCTTCAAGAACATCCTTCCCGCATGTTCACTGGCGACGGACCTGGCGTCCAAGCTGTTTGAAAAGTCCAACAACATGTTCGTGAAGGACTTAATCGGGTTCGGCCGCAACGCAATCGCCCTGTACTACGTCCTGGACAACATACACGCCAACGTGCAGCCGTCGAACAGCATGGAGAACCGCGCGGAAATCGTGTTCTGGAAGGACATGGCGAACAAGTTCAACATCGAGATTCCCATCTGCGACCATTATTCCGGCGCGTGCGCCGGGCCGATTCCCCTCGGCGACATCCTCATGTATCTCACCTACAAGATGAAGGTGAAGACGAGCTACGAGTTCTCCTCGGACGACAACTACTACGACTTCAAAATCGAGGGCATCGAGGGCAACCCGCCGACAATCAACTCCACCGGGAACATCATCATCACCAGCCCGCTGTGCGTGCTAATCCGTTGCCGGAAGCTCAAGGCCGCCGGAGGGGAGCCGCTTGTCGAGACGCTCTACGTGCTCAAGATGGATAAGTTCACCGTCGACGACGCGGTCAAGGAAGGCGGCATGACCGCCCTGACCTCCGACGGCGACGGCTCCAAGTACATCGGCGGGCAGCTGCTCACCGAGCACGCCGCGTTCGTCATGGAACACCCGACAATCGCCAACGAGGACCCGGTGCAGGCCTGCCTCGCGTACATCTACCGCGAGCTCGACCCGGTCAAGTACCACTACTACGTCGATTCCAGCCGAATCTACGTCCGCCCGAACGAGCCGCGCAGCGATTCCGAGTTCTGGGTGCGCTCCAAGACGATGACGCAGATTGCCGAATGGTGCTCACGCGCCGCCGAGAAGAACCAGTCGATGTCCTACGCGCTGGTCGGCCCGCTCGGCACCGGGAAGACGTCCACCTGCGAGCACATCATGGACGACCTCGCCGCCAAGGGCTTCATGATTATCAACTGCAAGCTCGAGGACCGCACGCTCGACACTACGCTTGACAAGATACAGTTCTGCATCAACATGACCCAGAAGGCCGTGATTCTCCTTGACGAACTCGATTCTCTCAGCATCAGCCAGAAGTGCTCCGAGACCAACCACCTCATCACTTTCTTCGCCCGAGTGCGCGAGTCCAAGTTCCCGACAATCATCATGTCGACAATCAACGACCCGCTCAAGGTTCACGAGTCCATCATGGAACGCTCCGGCCGTATCGACGAGACCATCGAGGTCGGGTTCCCGGACGAGGAGCTCATGGGTCACCTTCTCCACAGCTACTGCACGAAGGCCGGATACAACATCCCCGACGAAGTGTACGCCGCCACCGTGACCAAGCTGGTCGCGGCGAAGATTTCCGCAGCCGACGTGGAAAACTTCAGCCGCCAGATTTACGTCAAGAACGGGAAGAAGGACGTGTACACCCAGGACGACCTGAACATCGTCATCACCAGCTTCACCGGAAGCCGCTCGGCGTCCCGCAAGAACTACTACCAGCGCGAGGCCGCAATCCGCGAGGAAAAGAAACGCGCTGCCGGTTAAAAATTGCCATAATAGCCAATAGGGGGCTAACATGGAAGCCGCGGCAGGAATGCCGCGGCTTTTCTATGTCATGTGCATCTGCCCGCCGGCTATCTTCAGTTTCTTCCAGAGGCACCACGCGCCTAGCGTGTGTTCGGCCAGGTAGCCGTCGATGCGCCTGTTGTGCATCCCCAGGCCGGTTACCCTGTCGTACAGGGAAAGCATCGGGAAAATCCACGAGCACCAGCCGTCGAGCACATCCCTGCGCGTGACGAACATGTTGCAGATGTATACCAGGTTGCTGTTCAGGTATTCCGAGAACACCGGCATGAATTCCGGACATGCGCGGTCAATGCACATCAGCCACTTTTCCATGTCGGGTTCCTTCTGCGCGCCAACGAACCACTGGTAGGTGGTGCGCCTTTGCGAGTGGTGGTGCGGTATCAGCACTATGTCGTTTTTCTCCAGGATTTCCCGGGCGTCGTCACGGGAAAGCAGGCGGTTTCCCCGGTAGAAATAGCGCCTGTAGTGTTCCAGCCCGGCGATGTCGTCGGTATCGTGCTTCCACATGTAGTACAGCCCGGTCAGCTCGCAGTAGTACGGGTTGAGGCCGTCTATGTTGTCGCCGTCGTGCGGACGGTCGACCAGGAACTTGGTACGGAAGTCTCCTAATGGAAGGAACGTGTTTCTGCTCGAGCCTACGGTATAAATCATGGTGTCTCCTGTGCCGGTAGGACAAAATTAGTCCATTTTGGACAATCCCGCTGTATAAACTGCTGGTGACAATCCAGGAGTTTAGCGATGCCTAGAAACAATCTCATGAGACGTCAGGACATTTACCGTGACCCGGGGGAAATCCGGGACGACGGCAACCCGTTGAGCGGCGTGCTCGCCGTGCTCGACCAGTGCCATTCCGGGATAGCCCCGTCGGAGGCGCAGTTCCATGACGCCATAGGCACAATCCTGGGCATGATTGGCGAGGAGAAGCGCCGCCGCAATGCCAGTTCGCTACCGGGACAGCAGCCGGTCGACGTGCAGTACCCGAGGGCCGGCAGGGCGATAGGCATGGAGCTTCCGGGAGGAATCCCGGCGACTGACGCGCCTACCGTGACGGCGGAACGCGGCATGGAGCAAATCATGGACGAAATGGACGTCCCGCGGGAAGCCCGGGCGGTCGCCCCGCAGATTCTGAACAACGTGGTGGCGAATGCCGACGGCACTTTCAGCTCGGCGGACGGCACTGTGAGCATAGGCAACCGCGAGCAGCTCCTCTACATGATACAGCGAACGATGCAGGAAATCGGCGAGGAGATGGCCAGGTGCGGCGGCCAGGCGGTGGCCGACGTCGGTCCCGACCTGAGGACCCGCCTTACGACCAGGGGTGCCGACGGCAGGCGCAGGCTCGTTACGGTGAACCCGGAAATACAGAGAATCGGAAATGGCAGATGAGTGCGGCGAGATAGGCGGCCTCGTGATGGTCGACGGGCCGGGCTGGGACTGCAGCCCGCTCGAAGGGGAACCGGCGGTTTCCCGGTTCAACCGCATGGCCATGGACGACCCGATGTACGGGCACAACGACATCCTGGACACCATGAGCAAGTTCGACACGTCGAGATACTATGCCATGCAGGACGACGAGCCGGAACTCGACGAGTTCGTCCAGACACTGTGGCTGGACGGCGTGGAGGACCACGGGTACAACGTGGACGGCGACCCTTACGGGGAGTTCAAGAAGGAATACAAGGGGCCGGCTCCGGAATCGGGAGAAAGCATGTACCCGGAACTTGCCGCGCAGAACGCGGCCGATTTCATAGCGCAGTTCGGGAAGATTTTTGCTGCGCACTAGGTAGCCACCACCGTTTTTCCGTCCAGTCTAATTACTCCGCGTTGGCCGTCCTCGTACTCAATTTCAATGCAATCTTCACCATATTTTTCTTTGCTGACGTTGGTGTCGGCTACACCGTCCACTGTCTTGATGACGGAACCGTCAATCGGGTCGACTATGAAAACCCATCCGGTCAGCCCGCTTCGCAGCAGCACTGCCACGGTCGGATAATCGGAACTCCACGCCAGCAGTTCGGCATGCCATTTGTATGGCCTTCCCGTATTGGGCATTTTCCTGGGATAACCCGGGTCCAATGATTTGGCCAGCTGGTCGGTGTAATTGACGAGACGGTCCTTTGTTACCAGATACAGTATGTTGTCCTTGCTGAACAGGTTACCTGTCTGGATGTCAACGTATCCGTCGTTCGCGTCGGTATCGAACTCCATCTTCACCGTGTCGAACAGGTATGTCCCCTCGAAGGCAACATTCATCGTAAGTGCTATCCCGTGTATCAGCTGGTCATCCGGCCTGAAATCGTAGGTACCCGGTGCGGTACTGTAGCCTATCGCATCGTCGATATCCAAATCCTCAGCGCATCCTGTTTCGTATCCGTAAAAAATCTTCTTGGAAATGGCGGAATACAGTACGATTTCATCATCGCTGCCGTCGCGGGACGGGCTGCCATCTTCTTCGTCAAAGGTGACACAGTTAAATCCATCCGGGTTGAAGTGGCCGAGCAGTGTCACGTTATCGTAGAGCTTCCAGTATGTAAGGGGGTGCTTGAGTAACGGCGTGCCGTCCTTCGTGAGAGGAACGTACCATCCTATCCCGTCGTAATATACTTCCCACATGTCAACACCGGGTAACATGAAGTTACGGACGGGCATGGCGTACCGGGTTCCTGTCCAAGATTCTGGGTTGTTGATTATGTCCAGTAGGGTATTGTTGGCTGACGCGGTATGCGATTCGATTTCATCCTTTGTGTACGGCGGACATACATCGGATAGCTTCCTGACATTCAGCACCTTGCAGAGCTCGGCCTCGTCCATGGCCATGTCGCTGCCGCCATGCAGGTGGTTCCACCGGGTACAGCAGGTCTCCAGCGAGCCGTCCGGGTTCACTGATACGCCAAGCATCGACAATCCGTATTCGTCCAGGGGGCAGTTATCCCCGGGTACTCCCGGGACGTCCTCGAATCCGGGCCTGGTGCAGATGTACATCTTCACCGTGTTGCCCTTCATGTACCGGTTCCACTGGGAACGGTCCTCCGTGAGGCACCAGGTCTGTGTTCCGGACGTGTACTTGGCATACTGCTGCGCGGTCTTGAAGTCGGGAATCCAGGTAACCTTGTAGCGGCAGCCGGAACCGTCGGCGTCCTCGTTGACCGCGCCCGTATCGGATGAGCCGTGGGCGAACCTGGCGGACAGTTCATCGAAGGTCATCCCGTTCAGGTCAAAGTCGTAGTCGTCGGCATGCGACGACGTGATATTCCTCAGTATGGACGACAGCACCTTGGCCTTCGGCCAGTCGGGCTTATGGGATTTTCCTGTCCAGCAGGCCAGCCCTTCCGGCCACAGCCCGAGTTCGCCGTAGGCAATCCTCGCGACTCCCGGTTCGAACTTGGGGTTGCTCCGGCCGCCGTCATGGAAGAACGCGTTGCGTATGTTGTACTCCAGGCACTCGGCGAAGGACATAGGCCTCGAACGTTCGGATGTCAGTATCCTGTTGCCGCCCTCGTCGGTCGCCGGCGAGTCCCATCCCCCGGGTGGTTCCGGGAGGTTCCGGCGGATTTCCCGGCGGGTCTTCTGCGAAGGCGTAAGTCCCTCGAACAGGGCCGAATACGCCTTGTTTATTGTCTTTCTCATCATGGAGGACGATACCGACTCGTATACTATGCTGGATAGGCTGTCCATCAGAAGTTCTGCCCGCAGTCCGAATTGTTGAACCATATGTTCGGCGCGTCCATCCCCTCGGAGTTGGAAATGTCGCCGCGGATGTCGTGGGTGTCGAGGAACCTTGGGCCGTTACCCGTCAGCCCGAAGCCGTCGAACACGTAGCCGTGCGGGATGACCCCGGGCATCCCGTTGCGGAAATGCACCAGGTCGTACTTGCCGTCCCGGGAGAACCGCCAGTCCCGTACCTTCACCGGTCCCCTGAGAGGGGGCATGTCAGGTAGGGTCGGTACCGACGGCGGCACCGGGGGAGCTCCAGGGGGATTCAGGAAGCATGCTGGGGGACCGAACATTCTGCATTTCTTGGCCATGGCAATGTCCTTTCAGTTAAGGTGACGGGGCGGGGGGATACAGTGTCTGGTCGGGCTGGTTGAACGCGCCCGGTTCGTCCGGGGTCTTGAAGATGAGGTACTGCTTGTATACGGTCGCCTGGTACGTGGTCCCAGGTATGGTGTTAACGGCCAGCTTCACCGTCTTCACCTCGTCTGAGTAGTTGTGGACGATGAACGACGGGTTGGCGTATCCATTGGTCGATTCGGCATACACTATCGCTCCGTGGGAAACTGACAGTGTGCCAATCGTATAGTCGATATGGTGGTCATCGGTCGTCATCTTGCAGTCGAATTCGACAAGTGCCGTATGGGGGGTGTTGTCGTCCACCAGCGATGTCGATATGCACAGGGAAACTAGTCCCCAGTGGTGTGGCGGAATCCTGCATATGACGGTGTTGCTCGGTGAGTTTGTGGGGGATATCGACGAGATGTAGCTGGTATCGTAGGAACCGTCGTGGTACTCGCCTCCCGCAAGAGCGTTGAGATACGCGACGTCAGTTATTTTCCTGGCATTGAAGTAGCCGTACAGGGGGGATTGTTCGCCGATGGACCCGTTGACTATGCCAATCTTTGACGCTGTCACCGAGGCGCTTTCCATTACGGCGACTGACATCGGTACATCATATTGGTTGTAGCTGTGCAGGACAGTGGAATATCCGAACCCGTCTCCGAGATGGGCGCCCGCATACGGGGTCGGCTGGTAAGCGGATGTGTTTCCGGGCTCGTATAGTGTAAGGCACGGGTTTCCCCATCCGTATGAACCGTACACCAGGTTGACATTGAGCGACTGGCCGGGGTGTGCCGACGTGACAGGCGGGACAATGTTTCCTACCGTATTTCCGTCCAGGGTAACGCTGTACTCCCCTAGATAGGTAGAAATGGTCATGCTGGATATATCGTCCGTTACCGCCACCGGAGGTGTTCCGGCACTGTGATATGTATGCTTGATGGGGTTTTCCCAGGTTCCTTTCTTGGTCAGGAAAGCGGATGTTGTTGTGCCGTCGAACGACACCGACGAGCGCTTGACCTTGGTGTCGGACGTGTCTATGAGCACCAGCTTGTCGCCGTTTGCCGGAATCTTGTCGGTAGCCTGCGAGGTCGCGGTGATTGTTCCCGAGGTGGTTATCCCGCCGTGTGAGTGGTTGAGGGAAACCGCAGTGCTGCTCGTGTTGTTGGTGGTAAGCGCGATTGCGTTCTCGCTGTTGAACTTGACGTAGTGCTTGTGGTTGTCTATGTTGGTCTGCAGGCCGCTAAGGTCGTTGCTCAGGTTAGTGATGTCCGTTTCTCCCAGTTGGCGGAATACGCCTTTCTTGACAAGGACGGACGATGTACTGGACCCGTCGAAGGCCAGGTCGGATTTCTTTACCAGGTTGCTCGAGTTGGTCACCAGGATATTTACATTGCTTGACGCGGCGGACACGGCGGACTCGGTAATCTTCCCGTCGGTGGTGACCGCCCCGTGCGCGTGGTTAAGCGAAACGGGGGACGAGCTGCTGTTGATGGCCAGCGCGATTGCGGTACCGGAGTTGAAGCTGACGTAGTGCTTGTGGCCGCTGAGGTTGCTCAGGTCCGTGCTGAGGTTCGCGATGTCCGACTCGCCGAGTTGCCGGAATTCGCCCTTCTTTACCAGTACCGACGAGGTGCTCGACCCGTCGAAAGCCAGGTCGGATTTCTTTACCTGTTTGTTCGAATCGGTAACCACGAGGTTCACCCCGCTCGCAGCAGCTGTCACCGCGGACTCGGTAATCTTCCCGTCGGTGGTGACCGACCCGTGCGAATGGTTCAATGAAGTGGGCGACCCGCTGTTGTTCGCCGTCAGCTCGATTGTGGTATCGCTGTTGAACTTGACGTAGTGCTTGTGGTTGGAAACGCTGTCCTGTATGTCCGACAGCGCCGTGCTCAGCCCGGAAATGTCCGCCGTCCCCGGCTGGGCCATGCTTACCGACAGGTTGCCGGTGGTCGAGTTCTCGGTAATCGCCGTCACGAACTGGTGCGTACTGGCCGCGGCCACCAGGCCGGATATCCCGATGTTCGACCGGGCGGTCTCCTTGTTGGACTTGGTAAGGTCCTGTCCGACGTTCCACAATATCGAAGGTACTTTTGTATTGGCCATCTGGTCACCTGCTGCTCGTAGTACAATCGGTAGTTTATACAGGTAATCATTACGGCAGCGACGGGAGCAGGGCATCGAACCGGGAGGCCTTCGGCCTGGGACTGCTGTCGCATACCGTCATGCACTCCCCGGATTTCCTTTTCCAGTCGGAATATCCCCGGTACCTGCAGTGCAGCAGGCGGATGCGCTCGTCATCCAGCTCCCTCTCGGCAGGGATTCCGCACCCGAGGCACGCGCTGCCGTCGCACATCGCCGCCCCGTAGAAACAGGTGTGCTTCGGGACGTGCCCGCCCGCCGGGTTCTCCCAGGTCTCCTCGTAGTGGACCTCGCCGTACCTCTCCACTATGCACTTTATCCCGCGGTCGCCCAGCGGGTCGAACTGCCTCGCCAGTTCCGGTGACGGGACCGTGCAGTAGTCGAGGACCTTCCCTGTCCTTTCCGTATGGAACTTCCCGGGGAACATGTGCTTCCACCGGACGCCGAGTATCATCATGTGGGGGAACTTTTCCTTGTAGTGGCGGATTGCCTCGGCCACCGACGAAAACCCGTCAAGCCACAGGAACTCGTCGTCGTCGACGGGCATCACCCACCTCGCGTCGGAGTGCACGTTCACGTACGAGTCGTAAAGGCGGTACTGCCTGGGATGCCCGTGTACCCGTTCGTAGGATACCCTGGGCCCGTAACCGTCGCAGACGTCCTTAAGCGGGAGTTCCGAGTTGTCGAATACGTGGACCCGGTCGAACTTCACCGTGTACAGGTGGTGGTCGAGCCATTCCCGCA
>Ga0310690_10006302_pt1 | contig 15630 bp, 17 predicted proteins | sample AusTroGonzalo_MG_2_FD_207661 | JGI IMG/M metagenome (GOLD analysis project Ga0310690, IMG submission 207661) | Bovine rumen microbial communities from tropical cattle in Woodstock, Queensland, Australia - Gonzalo_04 (v2) (version 2) | ecosystem: Host-associated > Mammals > Digestive system >... | reverse complement strand
CACTTTTCCCTTTTGGGTTCGTTTACGATGCGGAGTTTAGGCAAAAGACTTTGCATTAACTGCTCTAATACGCCTCTATAAGTGTGTTCAGTGGCATTGCCTGCTCTGAATTTCTGATTGACGGTGCAAATATATTCTTTTAGGTCCATAATGATACATTATAAATTAAAGTGCATATCAAACGTAACCAGGTTCTTTGTTGTTCTTCAATTACATTTTAAGTTTTCTGCAAAGATAGGAAATAAAAATGAAAGATACAAGAAATTAGACGGAATTTTAATGAAATACCTGTTTTTGGGGGGCGGGAAATAAGATTGTTATTTTCTTGACTCATAATATACTAAATTGAAAAAAATAAAGTATAAAATGAAAAGTATACACTAAATTCAGCTAAAAGCATGATAAATGCTGGTGATTTGAGCATTTAAAGTATACACTAAAACTACACTAACTATACACTAAGTATACACTAAGTATACACTAAATTCGGGGTAAAGTACCGTTTTGCACGGAGTAAAATACCGTTTTGCTCCGAGTAAAGTACCGTTTTGCTCCGAGTGAAGTGCCGTTTTAGTTAGGGAAAGTGGGCCACTTTCGGGTACTAAGTGGGCCACTTTCGGGTGCTAAGTAGGCCACTTTCGGGTGCTAAATGGCCCACTTTTGGGGGTAAATGTGTAGGATTAGTGTATAGTTGGTGTATAGTTGGTGTATAATTAGTGTATAGTTAGTGTAGTTTTAGTGTAGTTTTAGTGTATACTTTATTCGTCTAAAACTATAGTGTTTATCGTGGTTTTGCAAGAAATTAGTGTATACTTTTAGAAAATTGTTTTCAGAAAAAAAAAAATTGCAGCAAAAACAGTAAAAAGATGGCACAAAAAAAATCGCCGCATCCAAGGATATTGCTCCTTAGAGACGGCGATTAATTGATTGGTAGAGGGGAAACTTTACTTCTTGAGGAGCGAAGCAACCCAGAGGATGGCGACGGCACCTACGATGGCAGTGCCGAGCTGGCCCAGAATGCCACCCCACGAGATGCCGACGAGTGAGAACAGCCAACCGCCGAGCACACCACCAAACAGGCCGAGTATTAAATTCATTACCAGGCCGAAGCCTCCACCTTTCATCAATTTGCCTGCACAGAAGCCTGCCAGGCAACCAATAATAATTGAACCGATAATTCCCATAATTGTTATTGAATTAATACATTCTTACTTAAAAAGTTGCGCATATTAGGATATGCGCAACTTCGGTACTGATTTACTCCCACTCTACTGTTAATATAGACTGAATATTAATAACTTGCACCACTTTCGACACTTGTAGAGGTCGATTTTGGTGGTCGTATTTCTTCATTTCGTTCATCCTCATTTTCAATTTGTTATGCAAAAGTAGCCTTTTTATTTTGAATTAAAAAGAAAACAGCCACTAAAACAACATCATTTAACAATCGGCCACCCCTCCTATATAATAATAAGGTGGTAAGTAACCTCATGCCTCTCTTGAATTGAACAACTCACGTGCATCAACAGTCTCATTGGCAAAAAAACTGAGGACCATTTCGCAGAACTGCTGAGGCCCCCTTCACTTATTCACCCTCCAATTTCAACTTTCACCGATGGGAATAGTCCGAAGCGATGGTACACTTGTTCAACGATGGCAGTCAGTTCACCAATAGTTACATGCTCGTTTTCCACAACGTCAAAGGCTACGAGCGCGTCATGCAAATTAACCACCCTGTAGCCTCTACTCCAACACTCTTTGAGTATCAGACGGAACAACATACTTTCAGCCCTCATCATCGTCAACGGCAACTTATCATCCGTTCTGAGTTTCATGCTCCTAATGACAGCCCAAACGTTCGGATAACGCTCTATGAACGCCTTGCAGAACTTGCTAACATACCTATCCGTGATGTGACTGTAGAACACTTGCGAGAACACACGCTTCTTTACCTCACTACGTTCCATGTCACCAAAGACCGAAACGAAATCATCATAGAACGTGCCTCGCTGTGTGTTTATGATGTACTCGACAACATCCTTTGGCATATCTATATTGTTGTTTTTCAATAGTTTGCAAGTATATTCCACATCATAATGATATTGGGCGTTAGCCTCTCTGATTAACTTAAATGGAATATGATAATATTTAAGAAGATAATGATTTAATAATAAAGGATGAGAATTGGATATATCAAGTTCATATTTGATATTGAAGTATTCTCGTAGTGAACGAGGCAACGAAGTGAGCGCATGATATATACGCCCTTGCTCGTCTATCTTGTATATCCTTATATCACTCTCTTTGAAATCATCAATACAACTTCGATGGTATTGATAACTGTGAGTTTGTTTGTCGGCAATGGTCTCGTCAATGTAAACAAGTGCATCGTCTTTCCTCGTCAGTCGTAAACAAGTCAATGACTCCATGTATTTACGTGTGAACGGTGTGACCTCTACTTGTTCAAACATCTTTCTCCTATCAGCCTCAACCCTCGCCCATTTGATAAACTTCACATTGTGACTGGTCATATAGCCAACGTTCCATTTCATCAGTGTGATGGTCGTGGAATGTTTACCGACTGAATAAGTGCCAATGTTGATGATGCCCAGATATGACAAGTTCAGCAGCATATCGTTCCAATGGTCGTGAAAGATGTGGTCACGGTAAAACTGAGCGTTGAGGTGACAATGCCCCTCGTCACTCTGCTTGCAACGTGTGATGATAACGTGCAGCAAGTATTGATACTTGTGCATGAGAATTGTCTTAGACGGTTTCCTCTTACCGTCACTGAAGGACAAGATATGTCGCTCACAAATGGTTTCAAGCGGTATGTCCTTCAAATAAGCAATGGTGATTTTCGGTGTATTCTTCTTCATAATGTTATCCCTTTGAGCAAATATATCAAAAAAAGTTGTAAAAAGCAAATCTTTTCACCATTATTATGATATTTATTGAATAGAAGTAAACTCATTTCTACTTCATATAAATATATGGAAGATAACAAAAGTATCAAACAGCGACCTTCAAGGCAAGGAGCAAACAACCCAATGTGGGGAAGAAAGCACAGTGATGAGGCTCGTAGAAAGCAGAGCGAGGCGGCAAAGAAAAGACATCAGCAGTACCAGCAGTGGAAGGACAGCCAAGCCCATATAACGATGGATGAATTTCTCGGTAGTCAGCCCATGAGGGAGTACATCAGTTCACTAATCAGAGAGCAAATAGACAAAATGATATGGAAGGAGTAAGACAACAGTACATCGACATGGTGGGGCGGTTTAAGGAACAGTCCAAACGCAGCGTAACACGTATCAAGATGATATTGGCTTTCACAAGTTGGTACAGACAAAAGCAAGATACACTCACCGAAGAAGAAAAAGAGTACCTACAGAGCAACATCTGTCAAATACGTGAAAGTGAGTACCACTTCTAAAACAAACACGGTAAGTAAAGCCACTTGTGCAGCCTCAATGTTGCACAAGTCCTTTATTTATGGGCGTTTCAGCACTTAACCAGTGCAAAAAACAACGGTTTTCCGTCTCTATCTTCACTCAACTTGTTCAGATTTGCGGATGCCTCTGCCACCACTCTTAGACAAAAGTACACCCTTGCGGATGATACACTTCTTGTTTTGGTAGGGGTGTTCACTCGTTAAGCCGTAGTTACGTAGGCTCGCATAAGTAATGCCAAGTTCCTCGCTCGTGTAGAACTCGTACATGTTGGCAACTGAGCCGTAGTAGTGGTGTTCACCGTTTATCTCCAAGTGAATGACCGTTCTTTCTTTCTCCATCTTACTCGAATTTTGTGCAAAGGTAGTCAAAATATTGCAAATACCAAATAAATGTAACCTTTTTAACTGGGTTTAACGCTAAAAAGTTGCATATATTGAATAAATGTCGTACCTTTGTGCCGTGATTAGTAAACAACATGTCAAACTTCAAAATTCATACGACAATGATACAAGCATTAGCAATCAGCAGCAGCACAGTAGTAAGGACAACCGTTATCGCCCAGCGTACCAACAGTGAGGAAATCGGCATCATCAAGGCCATGATGATTGCACAGTTGAAAGAAAAACTCGCCAACGGTGTGGCTCACTTCATCTTCATCAAGAAGAACGGAGAAGTTCGTGAGGCTTGGGGAACTACCAACCCTTCATTGTCAGCCAAGCACATCAACGGCAACGGTGTATCAAGAGAGGTGTATAAGACAACAGCCTACTTCGACATCGAAAAAGGTGGGTGGCGGTCACTCAGATGGGAGAGCATCGTTAAGGTGTTTTGAGGTCAAGGAGGGGTAACACCCTCCACCTCCAATGTACTCAAAAAATGGGGTGTACTCAAAAAACTCAAATATATCTCTCAACAAGTTCAAAAAGTAATACGAAACGTGTTCACAGATTTATCAAAGACTAATATGAAAACAGCAGTTATCTATTCTCGCACAAGTTCAAGCGGCTACCAACAGAACCGTCAAGACACGACAAGACAAGTGGCAGACCTCAAAGCGTATGCCAAGTATGCACAGATGGAAGTTGTGAAAGTGTACGAGGAACATGTCAGCGGTGCAAGCAAACAAAAGCCTACACTTGTTGAGGCTATCGACTACTGCAAACGTGAACATGTTGACACTTTACTCGTCAGCGAGTTGAGCCGTGTAGGTCGTAATGCTTTCGAGGTGCTTGCAACGGTGAAGGAGTTGGTCGATAACAAGATTAACTTGTTCATGCAGAAGGAACAGTTGACCCTACTCGATGAAAAGGGTGAGCCGACACTCTTTGCACCGATTATGATTGCAACACTCTCAACATGTGCCCAGTTGGAGCGTGACAGCATCAGTTTTCGCCTCAATAGCGGACGCAAGCAATACGTGGAGAATGGCGGTCAGTTAGGACGTAAGAAGGGCAGCATCAAAACGAAGGAACAGAAGGAAAAACAGTACAAAGAAGTGCTCACCTACTTACGCAAAGACTATTCCATCCGTGTGACCGCCAAACTCTGCAACGTCAGCGTTGCAACTGTTCAAAGACTGAAAACAGAGTTTGAACTATGACAAAACGGCTGATTTTCGCCAAAATTATGTAAAATTGTCGCTTTATTGAGCGTTCTTCCAGAAAAAATGTGTATCTTTGTACCGCAGTTCTGAAAAGGGCTGTGACATATTGAGAAAGCGCATTTCGCTTATTCTGACCGTGTGAACTTGGACACTTCACATTCAGCCGCAAGGCTGATGCTAAATCAGAATAATGGGAAGAACGCTCTCTTGGTTTGTATCTCGTATAGCACGAAATACACCAAGTGGGGCTTGTTCATTCTCCTTATCTGTTTAGCAAGGGAGTCCAAGCCCTACACGGAAGATGAGGCAGATGGAGGCTCCACTTTTTATATATGTCATTGGTATCATATATTAACCGCACTCACTGAGCCAAAGGTGCTATAAAGTATTATGGCATTTTGTAGCAATTGTGGAAACAAATTAAATGACGGAGAAAAATTCTGTTCTAAGTGTGGTACTCCATGTGGCAACCAAAATGTTGTGTATATTCAATCACCACAACAGGACATATATGTCCACGAAAGGAAAAGTAAAGGACTTGCAATGACACTTTGTTTCTTTGGTGGTTGGTTTGGCTTACATTGGTTCTATTTACGCAAATATTTAAGCGGTAGTCTTTACTTGCTTTTTAGTTGGACATTAATACCACTATTACTCTCGATATTTGACTTTGTTGCTTTTTTCATAACTCCCAAAAGTATATTTCATCAACGATATGACAAGTAATAAAATCGTATATGTTTAACATCTAAAAGTAAATAATTATGGCATTTTGTAGCAATTGTGGAAATGAATTAAAGGACGGAGCTCAGTTCTGTCCTAATTGTGGTCAACAAGTAAATCAGCGACCAAGTACAAGTGAGCAACCCAAAGGGTTTGTAGAATCCTTTAAAGAAACATGGAAAGAATTGGAATCTGAAGAAAAGAACAAAAGTAATCTTCAAAGTGAATCAAAGAATGAAGACAACAACAAACTGAGCAAAGGACAAAAAATCACTTTGGGTATTGCTGCATTCTGTGCATTATCAGGTATCTTCGGTGGCATGTCTGATGGAATGTGGCTTGCTGTCATAGTCTCTTTAGGTGCTATGGCAGCTATCTGTGCAGTTTTCATGGGCAAAATTGACAGAAAATATGCATGGATAACGGCAATCGGTTCGCTATTTGTGGTAATAATGGCAATTGGCGCATCGGCTTCCGATGAAAATAAGAAACAAAACAATGTAGAGTCAACTTCAGTTGAACAAAAGCAAGATGCTGAAGAAAAACAGGCAACAAGTGAAGAGAAGGAACAAATTGAGACAAAAGAATCAGATACAGAGGTAAAAGAAGAACAAGTTCCACAAAAGAGCAAAGAAGAAGAAATCAGAGAATTAGGATATAGGGATGGAGTTATTTGGGGCAAAGAAGACAAAGGTCAATATTTGGTTGAATACATCCAAATGGGATTGCCAATGTCAAGTGCATTGGAGAGAGTCAAGCAAGTTGCAAGAATGGGATATAAAGAAAACTATGGTTCAGACATAAGCGATGAACTTCTTGAAGAATTTGCCGAACAATTCATGGAAGGGTATAAAAGCGTTGTAGTAAAAGAATAAAATAGGGAGAACGTGCCCACAAACACGTTTATGTGAACTGAATGGTGTTGCTCGTTTAATTGGCATTTACACGAGAGAACTGAGGTGGCCGACATCGGCTACCTCAGTTTGTTTTCGAGTTCGGCTATTTCCTTATCGTACTTCGCTTGTTCTGCCTCGTACTCCTTCTGCTTCTGTTGACGTTGGAGTTTGAGACGTTCAAGATGTTTGCGGTTGTTATCCTCAACAAGTTTAACACACTTGTCACAGTAGCCGTCCAACAAGTCACTGAAAGCCTTGATTTTCTTCTCGTCAGTCCAGAGTTTCTTGTCAACACACTCCAGCCCTTCAAGTATCTCTCTGTATTGTTTGTAATACTCCAAGGCTTTAAGACGTTCCCCCTTTTTACCCTCGTTTATCTCTCTCATGTAGCGTTGAGCACACTTGTAACGAGCATCCACATTCTCTTTACGTTCAAGGTATTCAACTTGTTCCTTACTAAAGCTCTTGTACATGTTTTTCATCATAACGAGCTTGTCATCCTTTGATAATCTTTTTGACATTTTTGTATTGTTTTAAGTAAATAATTGAAAGAACTCATTGTAAACAACATGTTTACATGTGCAAGAGTATAGAAAAAAAAATTATATTCCAAATTTTCAGAACACAAATTAACAAATCAAGCCCAAATTTCCGAAGAAACTTGGACTTGTTCCGTGTTTTGCTTGCACAAGTGAGGGTTGAGGCTACTTGAAGAACTGTTGCATCAGTTGGGCGTTTTCCTCTCTCGTTACCTTGATATACTTCATGAAGTTTGCTTCGGTCGTGTGACCAGTCAACTTCATTATGCTAATGGTGGGTGCACCCTTCAAGTAGAGATTGGTGGCGAAACTCCTACGTGCCGTATGGCTCTTGATTAACTGATACTTCTTGTATTTGATACTTGTCACCTTACCACCTCTATTCTCCTTGACAATCACTTCACAGTCAATTTCTGCAAGCCGACCCAACTCCTTCAGATGCTCGTTGAAACGTGACTTGTCACGCATCTTGGGAAACTTGCCATCATACTTGGCATACAGTTCTTTGATGTAGGTGTGCATGGGAATCTTCACCTTCTCCGATGTCTTTTCAGTGACCACCGTGATAGTTGGCTCATCAGCCTCAACATCAAACAAAGCCTTCTCCAAGTGGTTAAGGTCACTCTGTCTGAGCCCAGTCCAACAACCTATAACAAAGAGGTCTCTCGTTTCCTCGATGGTACTCTTTGCGTCAATGACACCCTTACTTTTAAGCATGGGAATATCCAATGCATACAGACGTGTTATTTCATCCTCAGTTAAGTAGATGTTATCCACCTCTACCGATTTACTCCGATAGGACTTGTACGTTTCATCCTTTATCAGTCCTTGACGTGAAGCCTCATTCAGCCACACCTTCAACAGCGAGAATGACGCTGGAATTGTGTTGTATTTGTAGTTTTTGCTTGTATAAGCCCAATCAATAAACAAACTTTCAAATTGTGTGTCAAAAACAGAGAAATCATCTTTTAAGTGTTTCTCGGCAAAAAAGTCTTCATATCGCTTTAATACCGTCTTGTGGTGTGTGATGGTACGGTCAGCAATGTAACGGCCAGTGTGTATGTCAACTTTCTTGTGCATGTTCTCCACGTATGAGCGGAAGAACTTCAACGGTGTGATGGCTTTCTTTTCTTCTGCCTCCCTATCAGCATTTACCACATCTTCCACCGCCAACTTCACTCGGTCTTTCACGAAGTTGGGCGTACCGAAATATGACTTGTCGTTTGGGTTAAGATAGATGTCACTCATATACTTGTTAATGGCAGCGTCCAAATCATCCAAGAACTTGTTCACTTTACGGCTTGCTCGGTTAATGCGGTCTGCAAAACTTGTTGAGATAATGCAGCGTTGTTTCTCACTATCCCATGTCTTGACATACACACTTTGAGTAGTAGATACCTTAAACCTTCCGTTAAAGTAGCCTATCAAATACACCAAAGTTTGCTCCTCCGACTTATCCTTCAAGTTGTAGTTCAGATTGATTTTTCCTTTCTTGTTTGCCATATCAATTTCAATTTTGGTGCAAAGGTACGAAAAATAATTGGAATTACCAAATCCAAGGGGTCGTATGGGGTCATATTTAGGGGTCGTTTTCGACCACTTTGTACAGAAAGACCACCACTTTGAGAACCAGATAGTTACACAAAACGGTGGCCTAAAATACTGATTTACTGTGAATTAAAAACACTTTTCTCAGAAATCAAAGGGGTACTGATTTACTCCCACTCGATCGTGGCTGGCGGCTTTGACGAGATATCATAGCAGACGCGGTTGACGCCTCGTACCTTATTAATAATCTCGTTGGAGACGCGGGCCATGAAGTCGTAAGGCAGATGAGCCCAGTCGGCTGTCATAGCGTCGGTAGAGGTGACAGCACGAAGGGCAACGGGATGCTCATAGGTACGCTCATCGCCCATCACACCCACCGAGCGGACTGTAGAGAGGAGGATGACGCCTGCCTGCCAAATCTGGTCGTAGAGCGACACTTCGATTTCTCCGTCAGTCATCTCTGCAGGCACTCCTGCGGCTAAGACACGACGGGCTTCCTCGCCAGAAAGTTTCACCTTATAATCACGCAGTCCGCGGATATAGATGTCGTCGGCATCCTGAAGGATGCGAACCTTCTCGGGTGTGATGTCACCAAGGATGCGAACGGCAAGGCCAGGGCCTGGGAAGGGATGACGGGTAATCAAATGCTCGGGCATTCCCAACTGTCGTCCTACGCGGCGCACCTCGTCCTTGAAGAGCCACTTCAGAGGTTCGCAGAGCTGCAGGTTCATCTCCTTGGGTAGTCCACCCACGTTATGATGGCTCTTAATGACCTTACCTGTGATATTGAGCGACTCAATGCGATCGGGGTAGATGGTGCCTTGGGCTAACCAACGGACAGCACCCTCTTGATTTCCCCCGGCAGTGGAGGAATTGATAATGGCCTTGGCCTGCTCGTTGAACACTTCCACGAAGTCGCGTCCAATGATTTTGCGTTTCTGCTCTGGGTCGTCCACTCCAGCAAGGTCGGCGAAGAACTTCTGGCTGGCATCGACGCCGATGACGTTAAGGCCAAGCACCTTGTAATCCTCCATCACCTGCTGGAACTCGTTCTTGCGGAGCATGCCGTGGTCGACGAAGATGCAGGTGAGACGGTTGCCAATGGCCCGATTCAGCAATACGGCAGCAACTGATGAGTCTACCCCACCCGACAGGCCGAGGATGACGCGGTCGTTGCCTAACTGGGCCTTGAGTTCGGCTACGGTAGAGTCGACAAACGAGGCTGCACTCCACTCCTGGCGACTTCCGCAGATGTCGACAACGAAGTTCTTCAAAAGCTGTGTTCCCTGCAAGGTGTGGAACACCTCGGGGTGGAACTGCACGGCCCACACCGGCTGACTGGTACTGGCAAAGGCAGCATTGACCACATCGGCCGTGCTACCAATAACCTTGAAGTCGCTGGGTATGGCGGTGATGGTGTCACCATGACTCATCCATACCTGCGAATGTTGCTCAAAGCCCTTGAAGAGCGGATTGGAGGTGTCGACCGTTTCGAGGTTGGCACGACCATATTCTCTGGAGTCGGCCTTCTCGACCTTACCGCCCAGTGTATGCGAAATAAACTGTGCTCCATAACAAATGCCCAGCACAGGAAGACGGCCAATGAACTGGCTGAGGTCGACCTTGAACGCCTCCGGGTCGTGGACTGAGAAGGGTGATCCACTCAGGATGACACCAATGACCGATGGGTCGTCGACTGGGAATTTGTTATAGGGCAGAATTTCGCAGAAGGTATCCAGCTCACGCACGCGGCGTCCGATGAGCTGCGTGGTCTGTGAGCCGAAATCCAGGATAATAATCTTCTGTGTCATAGAAAGATTTTCTTGACTATCTTAGGAATTATCCACCAAAGTTATCGTACATGATGCTTTCGGGCTCTACGCCGAGCGAGTCGAGCATGGAGACAACGGCCTTTGACATGGGGCCAGGTCCGCACATGTAGAACTCGATATCCTCGGGAGCCTCGTGGTCCTTCAGATAAGTCTCGAGCATCACCTGATGGACGAAGCCTGGGGTGTACTTCACACCTGCAGCATCGGCTGCGGGATCGGGACGGTCGAGGGCGAGGTGGAAGTGGAAGTTGGGATACTCCTTCTCCAAGCCCAGGAAGTCGTCGAGATAGAACACCTCGTTCAGAGCGCGAGCACCATAGAAGTAGTGCATCTCGCGATCCTTGGTATGCAGCGTCTTGGTCATGTGCATAATCTGAGCACGCAACGGAGCCATACCGGCACCACCACCAACCCAGATCATCTCCTTCTTCGAGTCGAAGTGCGGGTGGAAGTCGCCGAAGGGGCCGCTCATGATCACCTTGTCGCCAGGTTTCAGCGAGAAGATGTAAGACGAAGCGATACCCGGGTTGACATCCATGAAGCCGCTCTTGTCGGCCTTGAACGGTGGCGTAGCAATACGAACCGTCAGCATGAAGACGTCGCCCTCAGCAGGATAGTTGGCCATTGAGTAGGCACGGATGGTGTCCTCGGGGTTCTTACACTTGAGCGGGAACAGTCCGAACTTCTCCCAGCTGGGCAAATACTCGTCGCCAATCAGGCTCTTGTCGAAGTCCTTATCGTAGTCGATGCAATCGAACTTAGGAATCTTGATCTGTGCGTAAGAGCCAGGCAGGAAGTCCATGTGCTCACCAGCGGGCAACTGCACCTTGAACTCCTTGATGAACGTAGCCACGTTCTTATTGGAGATAACGGTACACTCGTACTCCTTGACGCCAAGGATGCTTTCGTCGACGTGGATCTTCAGATCGCCCTTCACCTTGCATTGACAACCGAGGCGCCAGTGGTTCTTAATCTCCTTACGGCTGAAGTGAGGTTTTTCACTGTCGAGAATCTCGCCACCCCCTTCAAGCACCTGTACCTTACATTGTCCGCACGAAGCCTTACCACCGCAGGCAGAGGGCAGGAAGATGCCGTTCTGGTTGAGCGTTGCCATCAGGTTGTTGCCCTGAGGAACATTGATGGTACGATCACCGTTAATCTCGATATTCACGTTACCGCTGGGGCTCAGGTATTTCTTTGCCACCAACAGGATAATCACCAGGAGGATGATCACCAGGAGGAAAACTCCTATACTATATGCTATAAACTGTGCCATACCTTCGAATCAAATATTAAGTCCAGAGAAACACATCATTGCCATAGCCATGAGGCCGACAGTAATAAACACAATGCCGAGGCCCTGCAGGGGCTTGGGAACGTCGGAGTACTGCATCTTCTCGCGGATGGCACCCATAGCCACGATGGCCAGCGTCCAGCCGATACCCGAGCCAAAGCCATAGACCATAGCATCCCAGATAGAGGTAATGGCCTGCGAATTGGTGGGCTCCATGAGGATGCGCTGCTGCATGAACAGCGAAGCACCCATGATGGCGCAGTTCACGGCAATCAGCGGCAGGAAGATACCCAGGGCTGCATAGAGCGAGGGGCTGTACTTCTCGACAGTCATCTCCACCAACTGCACCATACCAGCAATCACGGCGATAAAGAGGATAAACGACAGGTAGCTCAGGTCGACACCCTCAGCGAGGCAGTCGGCACCTAAGACCTTGGTCTGCAACAGATAGTTCACGGGAACGGTAACGGTGAGCACGAAGGTCACAGCGAGTCCGAGTCCCAGCGAGGTCTTCACCGTCTTCGACACAGCAAGGTAGGAACACATGCCGAGGAAGAAGGCGAAAATCATATTGTCCACAAAGATGGACCTAAACAGTAATGATATTGCGTGTTCCATAACTTACTTCTCCTTATAAAAATATGCACGATGAACCCAAATCACACAACCAACGAGAATCAGCGCCATTGCCGGCATCGTCATCATACCGTTGTTCACGTAGCCGAAGTCGTAGCAGGCATCAGGAATAATCTGGAAGCCTAAGAGCGAACCGCGACCCAAGAACTCACGAACGGCACCCACGATGACGAGGATCATGGCATAGCCTAAGCCGTTGCCCACACCATCGAGGAACGAAGGCCAGGGCTTGTTCTGCATGGCAAAAGCCTCCAAGCGACCCATCAGGATACAGTTGGTGATAATCAGACCGACATACACAGAGAGCTGAACGCTGACGTCGTAGGCGAAAGCCTTCAGAATCTGCGACACGATGGTTACGAGAGCAGCCACAACCACCAGCTGCACCACGATGCGGATGCGGTTAGGAATGGTGTTGCGGATAATCGAGATAATCACATTCGCAAAGGCGGTGATTACCGTTACGGCGAGACCCATCACGATGGCAGGCTTCAGCTGCGCTGTGACGGCGAGTGCCGAGCAGATACCCAATACCTGTCCGAGAATCGGGTGATCGAGGTTCAACGGGTTAGTAAAAACCTCCTTATTTTGTTTACTGAATAGTGCCATAGTTTACTCCTCCTCTGCTTTAGGTTTAAAATTCTTCAAGCCATCCTTCAGCATAGCATCCACACCGTTGGAGGTCAGCGTAGCACCCGTCACACAGTCTACCTGCGACTCAGGGGCGTCCACCTTCTTCACAACAGAGAGAATCACATTGCCATTCTCATCGAAGATCTTCTTGCCGATGAACTTCTCCTGCCACTCCTGAGAATCCTTGATCTCTGCACCCAAGCCGGCAGTCTCACTTTCGTGGTTGAAGTAGGCACCATAGACCTTACCCTCCTTGTCGATGGCCACATAGCCGCTGATGCCACCCCAAAGGCCCATACCTTTCAAGCTGGCAACACAGATGTCCTGACCATCAATCTGGCACTCATAGACCTTCTGGCCTTCTACATCCTTCTCTTCCTTCACTACTTCGGCATATTTAGCCTCAGCCTCAGCACCATCGAGGTCGCGGATGTTGAGCGAATAGAGAATCTGTTTCTTCACGTCGAGGGCCACGTTAGCGTCCTGCATGGGCTTCAAAGCCTGATAGACGAAGGCCAGCAGGAAGGCCACGATGACCACGAGTATCGCACTATATATAATAATGTACGAGTTGCTGTTAGTATTCAGTTTCATTTGGTACCTCCTCTCTTCAAACGTTTCGAAATGTTACGAGCCACCACGAAGTGGTCGATCGTAGGCGCAAACATATTACCAAAGAAGATGGCGAGCATCATACCCTCAGGATAGCCGGCATTCATCACACGAATAATCACAGCCATCGCACCAATGAGGAAGCCGTAGATATACTGGCCACAAGTGGTGCGACAAGAGGTGACAGGATCGGTAGCCATGAACACAGCACCGAAAGCGAAGCCGCCGAGGATGAAGTGATGCCACCAAACCATCGACTGACCCGTCTGCTCAAAGATACAAGCCAGCACGGCACCACCCACGAAGACGCTCAGCATGGTACGCCATGAAGCAATACCCGTCCAGAGCAGCAGGATAGCACCCAGGGCAATGGCAATGACGCTGGTCTCACCGATAGAGCCCGGAATGAAGCCGCAGATCATGTCGCAGATGGAAGCATCGGGAGCAATCCCCTGCCCTATCTGACCAAGCGGCGTAGCGGCAGTAAAGCCGTCGGGCAAAGTATTGCCGAGTCCGAAGATAGAATCCTGTGCCACCCAGACCTGGTCGCCCGTCATCTTTGAGGGATAGGCGAAGAACAGGAACATTCGGGCTGCGATAGCGGGATTGAAGATGTTCATACCCGTGCCGCCAAAGATCTCCTTACAGAAGATGACGCTGAAAGCGCAGGCCAGAGCCAGCATCCACAGCGGACAGCCAATAGGAACAATCAGGGGAATCAATATACCCGAAACGAGGTAACCTTCCTGAATCTCCTCGCCCTTCCACTGTGCCCAGGCAAACTCAATACCCAGACCAACGATGTAGCTGACGAGAATCTTGGGCAGTACAGCAAGGAAGCCATAGCAGAAAATCTCGAAGAAGCTGGCATCAGCAAGGGTGCCTGCAGCGAGATAGTTCTGGTAGCCAATGTTGTACATTCCGAACAGCATGGCAGGCATCAGGGCGATAACCACCATACTCATAATGCGCTTCGAGTCGATAGCGTCGTGGATGTTGACGCCACCAGCCTTTGCCGTGTCGTTAGGCACGTAAAGGAAGGTCTCAAAGCCGTCGAATACCGAACGGAAGGCATGCAACTTGCCGCCCTCTTCGAAATTCGGCTTAATCTTATTGAGATAATTTCTTAATGCGCTCATAGTCCTTATGCGTTTTCTTTACGTAAAATATTCAGTCCTTCACGCACGATGCGCTGCAATTCCAGCTTCGAGCTATCCACGAACTCAGCGAGTGCAAAGTCCTCAGGACTAACCTCATAGATGCCCAGAGCCTCCTGGCGGTCAATGTCGCCGGAGATGATGGCCTTGATCAGATATTCACCATAGATATCCATCGGCAGCACCTTGTCGTATTCACCACTCATGATGATATGACGCTCACCACCCTTGATGCGGGCATCGAGTGCATACTGCTTGCTGCCACAGAGCCAGGAGAAGTAGCTGCGGTTCACGGAGAACTGCTTGAAGCGCGGCAGAATCCAACCCAGCATCTCGTCAGCATCATTGCCTTCGGGGATGACGGTGATTTCAGAAGTGTGCGCTCCCAGGAAGCCTTCCTTCGTAGTGGGCTTACCCGTCAGCACGTTACCATTGATAATGCGTACACTCTTCGAAGAGTCGTAGCTGTTGCTCAGAAGCGTAGCCAGCTCTTCACCCACCAACATGTCGACATAGGCAGGCGATTTGATCTCACTACCACAGAGAGCCACCGTGCGGGTCAGGTTCACTTTGCCCGAATTGAACAAACGGCCAATGAACAGCACAACAGTAGGATCGCCAATGGTCCAGACCACCTCACCCTTGTTCACCGGGTCGATGTTGTTCACCTGAACACCCACGTTACCAGCTGGACACTTGCCGTCG
>Ga0310690_10006301_pt1 | contig 15630 bp, 13 predicted proteins | sample AusTroGonzalo_MG_2_FD_207661 | JGI IMG/M metagenome (GOLD analysis project Ga0310690, IMG submission 207661) | Bovine rumen microbial communities from tropical cattle in Woodstock, Queensland, Australia - Gonzalo_04 (v2) (version 2) | ecosystem: Host-associated > Mammals > Digestive system >... | reverse complement strand
AACCACCACTATAATAAGAATAAGATGACGAGCCACTGGCTCCAACTAATGCACTACCGACAACAACAAATGTCAATCCTACACCTAAACAACACCAACCACCAATATTCAGTTGTTTGCCCAAATGATATTGTTTGTATGCCTGTGGGCAACTATAGCGAAGGAAAGCCTCATATGTCTTTTTATTCATAGAGTTTCCTTTGTACGAATAATGCTTATTGTCAATTTTGGTAATACTTCCGTCATATTGTATTGCTGGTTGAGTTGCTGCGGATGCCTGACCATATATGGTGTTATCTCCCTGTTCTAACTGAGCAGATTTATTGCTATTATTGCTGAATAAAATATTAGCTAGTGCCTCGCATCCTTTCTGTAACTCTAATGGAGACACCCCTACCATTTGATTATCTGTTATTTCTAACTTAGCGGTTTCAACATTTAATAATTTGGCAGTGATGAAAATATTCTCCTCTCCCATCATGGCTCCTTCGGATACTAAAATATATGCGACGCCTGCCATTTCACCCAAACGCTTGATTTGATCACCATTAACCAAACCTGTTCGCTGAAAATCATGTTCGCTCATAATGGCATCAATGTCTGTGCGATCGTAAGCTTCGTAGCCGGCAGTATTAGAAACGGCTTTTGCCAAGCTACTCCGAAGTAAAAGTTTGTGACTGTAGGATAAATTCCCTTCTTTGTCCACAACTTCCAGAATTGCAACTTTTTTTGTCTCTTGTGCAAATGTCATAACTACAGACAGCATCAAGCATGTAAAAAAGAATAACTTTTTCATATTTTATTGTTTTAATTTATGCCTACTCTTTATAGGATTTTCGGCATCCTCCATTTATTGTGTATATTTATTATACATGCATAAAAAAGCGGAGCTGCAATATTGCTGTTCCGCTCTTCAAGGCTCTCGCATTGCCCTCAATTCCGAACAAACAACACTGAGCCCACGCCGGTATATACGTGTGCATACGCGCATTACGCGTACACTGATATATACACTAATGAGCATCTTTGTGCTGCAATGTTTTGGAATTTATGAATTTGCGAGATTCTGAAGAGCCAAAACAAAGCGCGTAAGACGCTTTTTCGATATGTCTGCAATGAGTTTAACTCATTACGGGTGCAAAATTACAAATAAATTTTGATATATGCAAAAAAATCTGCATTTTTGTGCAGATTTAATGAAAATTTTGTCTTTTTGTGGAGTATAGCGGACTCGAAATAATCGTGCCCTTGTGGCTAAGAACTCTCACCGATCGCTCTAGCCAGATGAGCTAATACCCCTTTGCTCCATTTTTAACGTCTCAGAGCAGGGACGATGAGTTATAAATCTATTTAGGTTGAACCTTATAGATATTGATAGCACGTTGAACAAAGGCTTTATAGGTGGTTAAAAGTTCTTCATATTCAGGATGGTCATTACGCAAAATCATACCTGTATACACGATATAGCCTTCAAAGTCCAGTTCTTCTGCTTGTAGTGTTAATTCGTCATGTTTCGGATAGCTATTGAACCATCGTTTATATAGATTGTCACGAATAGCCTCGCGATGATCATACGGGTCGCAGATGTAGAGCATTACCGATTTATCCTGGCGGAAAAACTCTTCGATAACACATGTAATCACCTTATACACATCAACATCTTTCGGAGATATTGTATTCGTCTCGTTGGCTATAAAGAAATGGTAAGCACGGTCGCCCAAGAAATACTGATCTTTATAAAAGCCCACACGATAAATCACTCCGTTTTTTGTAACAAAACGGAAAGTCATATCATCCAACTGAATCACCCAATAAGGTGCAGTTTGGTTGATGTTATCCACAGATAGTCTCATCGTAAGCCTAATTCTTTTTCACGCTTATCGACAGAGGCCATCCATTCCTGCTTGAGATTCATAGTAGCAATCAATGCGTCTCTGAACTCTGCATCTGAATACTGTTGAAATGCCTTCTGTTCCATAATGCTGATATTTATTTGTTTCACCTTTGCGGCTGCAAAGGTAGTGAAAAAAATCTATATATGCAAATATTTTCATAATATTCACAAAAAAATCTGCACTTTTGATGCAGATTTATCTTTTTGGAAACATTTTGGGACCTTTTGGACCAATCGCAATAAACGCCTTTTATGTACTCACTTTTTTACACTGTTGAGCCCAGTGACTCCATTTTTAACGTCTCGGAGCATGGACGGTAGATTATAAATCTCCGGACCAGCCGTGGCCGAGATCCCAATGTTCGTCATAGCGGAACTCGAAATACGGCAGGGCAAAATATTTTTCCAATAGTGTCGTCAATTCGTCCTCAATATCCTGAGCCCACTGACCGACAAAAACTACAAAATGGTCTACTGCCCATGAAACACGACCACGCGGAACTTGTGTGTAATCCCCAGAGAACTTGGTTGGTTCGTGTTTCGCTAACGCACGGAAATATTGTTTTTGCCAAATCTGGCGGTGCAAAGTTTGATAGTTGATGAACGGCAACCCTTTTATTGCGGCGTCTTCTACCATTTTAGGAGTCAGTTCTTTCTTATACACACCAAAGAAATCATGTTCTTCGGGATCGTACCAGAAGATACCCACAGCCGGCATGGGCTCGTCAAAAGACTTCATATCTGCCATCATGGCTTCTTTTTCACTATGAGATAAAGTCGTCATAACTAATTCAAATCAATTTTGCTCGCAAAATTACAACAAATATTTGATATATGCAAATAATTCTGCTTTTTTCTATGACAATTGCTCTTTTTTGAGCCAGGCGAGAATCTCATCGACGACAACGGGTGTTTCGCGGATACCGTCATTCCAAACCATGAGGTCGCCGGTATGGGGTGTTTGCGCGCGCATGCGGGCACGTACCTTATTTATATTGGCTTCTGTCATCTTGCCTTTATAGTCCCGCCCGATGGTTCGCTCAATACGGATATCTTCCGGAGCATCAATGACAATGATTCGCTCGCAAATGGTGTCGATTCCCGCTTCATACAAGATGGCCGACTCTACGAAATCGGGGCGTTTGGCAACGATATCTTCTTTAACGGCAGGGTGAACAATCTTGTTGATGCCTTCTAACAATGACTTATCCTCAAACACCCGCTTGGCGACATAAGCGGTATTATAGATGTGAGAAGTGAGACCGTTGTCACTGTGAGAAGTGAGAAATGATTCTTCGCCCAACAAACTTATTATTGCCTTTCTGACATTCGGGTTTTCAACGATGATACGTTTGGCTTCGCGGTCACAGTCATAGACAGTGTAACCGCGCCGGATCAACTCCCGCGAAATACGGCTTTTGCCACTTCCTATGCCTCCTGTGATGCCGATCATATCAGTTTAACGTTTTTATGCAATAAAAACCATTTTAACTCTTTAACTATTTAACATATTTTCAAAATTGAAAATATATAAAAGGTTGTGCGTCGGCGACGACGAATTGATAAACCACTACGAGTGCGGCGCACACTACGATGACCATCAGCCATAAGGGTAAGCCGGCAAACCATAAGCGGTAGCGCCGTTTCCAGTTGGTGGGAAGCCAATGAATGACCATGCCGGCAATGAACATCAGTACCACCCACTTATACGCCCACACGAACTCAGGGATGATGGCATTACTCCATGCCCCGCCTATCTGGTTTACCATGTTCTTCGCTGTTGCCCATGCAACTTCATTCGCTGTCGCAGGGTCGAGATTGCTGCTGCTCCTGAAGAACAAACGCGTAAACGTGATAAAGACAAACGTCTGCAATATCGCCCAAGCCGTGCCTAATGCTTTGGTGAACGTATTATCTTTTCCTTCGCAGAGCCAATACATATACCGAATCGCCGTTCCGAGCCAGATAACTGCTGCCCACACGGCAAAAAGTCGCCAGGCGGGTAGGTTCGTTGTATAATCTAATACGCACAAACCAACCGTCAGCAGGGTCATTAGCGCAAAACGAAGGTGCCAGTTCATTGGTCGCCAGATCTTCTCCACGATCATTCCGATGCCGTTGATACCACCCCAGATGATAAAGTTCCAACTGGCGCCATGCCATAAACCGCCGAGAACCTGCGTGATGAAGGAGTTGAGGTTGGAATAGAAAAGTTTCAGTTTTTCGGAGTTCTTAATGACCTTAGGAATAATCAGCATAGCCGCTATCAGGACAGCGTACGGGATCATTATGCCTACCCACCAACCGGTTAAGGCCGCTGACACCAGCGCTATCACCGTTACCCAGAAATAAGTTCCGAAACCGATACTTCTGTTACCGCCCAGCGGGATATAGAGATAGGTCTTGAGCCAACGCCCGAGCGACATATGCCAACGCCGCCAGAACTCCTGCGGATTCTGCGACTTATAGGGCGAGTTGAAGTTCATCGGCAGATAGAAGCCAAGCAGCATCGCGATACCTATCGCAATGTCTGTGTAACCCGAGAAGTCGGCATAGACCTGCAGCGAGTAGGCAAAGAGCGCAAAGAGGTTTTCGAATCCCGAGAAAAGTAACGGATTATCAAACACGCGGTCAATCAGGTTCACTGCCAAATAGTCGGACAGGATGATCTTCTTCGCCAGACCGTTCACGATCCAGAAAACGGCTATACCGAATGCCCTGCGGCTTAGGCGGAAGGGCTTGTACAACTGCGGAATGAACTCCTCAGCCCGCACGATAGGTCCTGCAACCAGTTGCGGAAAGAAACTCACATAGAACCCGAAATCTAGGAGATTCTTCACCGGTTGGATTCGTCCGCGATAGACATCTGCGGTGTAGGAGATGACTTGGAAAGTATAGAACGAGATGCCGACGGGAAGGATGATTTTGTCCACTATTGTATAGCTCGTTCCGAACAGGTCATTGAATGCGTCCGTAAAGAAATAGGCGTATTTGAAGTAAGCCAAGAAACCCAAATCAATCGCGACCGACAGACACAACCAAAACTTGTTTTTCGTTTTATGAATCCTTTGTGCGATCAACCAATCACTCAAAGTCACAAATGCAAGAAGACACAGAAATATGCCGCTTGTCTTGTAATAGAAGAACCAGCTGACGAACATCAGATAGACGTTGCGCAGGTGTAGTTTCTTATTGCCGAGCCGATCCGGTACGCGCCCCATGATCAACGCAAAGAGCGCATAGACCAACGCAAAGAAACCCCAGAAATAAAACTGGGTGAACAATAACGGACTCTCTGCGTTATACCCTAATATGCTTTGCCAAAACGTCATTCTTTGCTTTCTACTATTAACTCTTCATTCTTCGCTTTTAACTCTTCACTATTCAGTATCCACTCTGCTACGGCATTACCGGCTTTGCGGGCACCGCTGCGCATGAAATGTACACCGTCTGAACCGGCAAGTCCTATCTCTTGCCAACGCGCCATGCTCCCTGCGCCGCCCATCCAGCGGAACAAACTGAAATATGCGATATGCTCTTCCAATGCCATCTTGCGTAACAGCCGGTCCATGTACGGGATCATCTCATAGGTCTTCCATTCGCCGTCTGTCTGCGTCAGCATGTCGCTTGGTCCGATAAAGAGGATACTGGCGTCCGGTGCACAACGCTGCAGATAGCGCACTTGTTGCCTTAGACCTTTCACGATTGCTTGTATAGTACCCGGGTTCCTGTTGGAGGGAATGGCATTGCCACCAAACTGCATAATGATCAGTTTGACATTCTGCTCGCGGTAGAACGCACTCAGTTGTGCGCTGTCCATCTTCGTGAAAACCATACCGAGACATCCTCGCATCGGGATATTATCCACGATAACACCGGTCTTGCTCTCTTGCGAGAGGCCGTATACGTTTCCTCTGCCGTTCAAGCGCACGGTGTCGCCTGACAGGCTGTATTGTATGCTTGAGTCGGCAAAGACCTGCCAACGCTCGTATAGCGCACTGTTTACGATAGGATGAGCGATGAGTTCGATATCCTCACTTCCGCTCACCAGGCTGTCATTCATCTCGCTCATCTGCCCCATCGGACCGTACAGACCGTCTGGCCGCTGGTCGCGTTTGTAACTATAGACCAGATAGCGTCTCGGGCCCTGCTGAGGCGTGACATACTTACCGCTCATATAGAGCGTCTGCTTCACCGTCAAAGAGGGGATCGTCTGCGCCAAAGGAATAAGGCCTACGCCTTTACCGCCGTAACGACTCTGCAGTGCCTCACGGATCTGCATGGTGATTCGGTCTTCTTCTATCTGGCTGTCGCCGTAATGGAGCACGCGCACCTTGCGGTTTCCTGTTTCCGCCAACGAAGCATAGAAAGAGCCCAAGAAAACGCGGCTGTCGGTAGTGGAGTCCACCGCTACTTTCGGCACAATGATCTTCGGTTCTTCCGGCACGATCGAATCTGTCTCTTCTGCAAAAACAGGGAACTCAGCGATTGTATCAATAGTCTCTAAAGACTCTAAGGACCCTAAAGACTTTAAGGACCTTAAGGATCCTTTGGGAACGGCCCAATACAGTCCTCCCAACACTGCCATGACGGCAGCAATGAATATGAGTACTTGCCACGGCTTCATCACTTTTTCCAGAGCGCGCGGCTGAACAACAATAATACAGTGAAAATCTCCAGACGACCGATGAGCATCACGAACGTAGCTACCCATTTAGCCGCGGCAGGCATCGCGGCGTAACAACCGCTTGAACCCCACTGACCGATGGAAACACCTACATTGCCGATCATCGAAGTAGCTATACCGAACGACTCATCGAAACCGATGCCGCAGCCGCAGAACCACAAGGTGGCCGCCACGATGATCATCACATAGAAGAACATGAACGCTACCACGTTACTGGTCGTCTGCTCGCGCAGCGTGCGTTCGTTGAAACGAACCGGAATAACGGCATTCGGGTGTATACGCCGTTTGATCTCGGCCAGCGCTGCTTTTGCGAAGATAGCGATGCGTACCCATTTCATACCTCCGGCCGTTGAACCCGACGCGCCGCCGGTGAACATCAGGAAGAACACGAGCACCCACAAGACAGGAGGCCAGATCATATAATCGGCTGCAACAAAACCGGTACTGGTGATCGTGGCTATCGAGGTGAAGAGTCCGATACGAATACTCGACCACATATGCGTATGGTACAATAGTCCTGCCGCTAACACTATTCCTGCTGCCAGGCACGCGCCGACGTACCAACGTGTCTCTTCGTCATGGAACATCCGCTGAGGCTTACCGCGGAAAAGATAGATGAGTTGGGTGAAGTTAATACCCGAAAGGAGCATAAAGACCAGAATAATCCATTGGATCGCCGGGCTATAGGCTATCACGCTGTCATTATGTGTGGCAAAACCACCGGTAGAGATCGTACTCATCGAATGACAGACGGCATCGAACTTATTCATTCCGAAAAGCCATAACAAGACGCCTTCGCCTATGGTAAGACCGATATAGGTGATCCACATATGCTTGGCGGTGTCGGCGATTCGCGGACTTAGTTTCTCATAACTGACGCCTGTCACTTCGGCGCTATAGAGCTGCATGCCGCCGAGCCCGAACATAGGCAATATCGCTACACTCAGCACGATGATTCCCATACCTCCGATCCATTGACTCAACGCACGCCAGAGCAGTATCGAGTGTGTCTGCGCGGCTACGTCGGTGAAGACGGTTGAACCTGTAGTGGTGAATCCAGCCATCGTCTCGTACCAGGCGTCGTGGAGGTCGGGTAGGGCACCGCTGAGCCAATAAGGTAACATACCGAAGAGTGAATAAACGACCCACACAGCTGCTACGATGACATACCCTTCGCGTTCACCTACACGTTTCTCGGCTTTATGCCCTGCGCCGATCATCCACCAGCAACTGAGCCAGGTGATGGCACTCGACACGATCCATGCTCCCAAGTCGGCCTCGTGGTACCACCAAGCCGTGAAAGTAGGGATGAGCATAAAGAGCGCCTCGAGCATCGTGAGGACGCCCATCGTCTTGAATACTATGCGCCAGTTGAACGTTCGTGTCATTTGAAGAATCGCTCTAAGTCTCTAATCACGTGACTCTTGCAGAACACAACCACCAAGTCTCCTTGGATGATCTGCGTGTCACCGTTTACCAATATGCCTTCGCCCGCACGGACAATACCGCCTATGTTGGCTTCGTCCGGAAGGCGTACATCTTTCACTTTGTGTTTTGTTACTGCACTGCCTTCTTTGGCGTAGAACTCGACGATCTCTGCGTCGGCACTCGTCAGGTTGTGTACGCCGCGGACAGACGCGTCGAGTAACATCTGATAGATGTAGGAAGCGGCAATTGTCTTTTTGTTGAGCACTGTACCGATATCGAGTCCTTCTGCCATCGGGATATAATCGAGGTTCTCTACTTCGGCTATCGTCTTACGCACGCCAAAACGCTTGGCTGCCAGACACGCGAAGATATTCGCTTCGCTGCTGTCTGTTACAGCTACAAAAGCATCTGCGTCTTGGATACCTTCCTCTTTGAGGATGTCCATGTCGGAACCGTCGGCATTGATGATCAAGGCGTTCGGCACTTTCTCACTTAAGATATTGCACAACTCACGGTCTTTCTCGATCACTTTGACGTTCATCTCTCCGGTCAGTTCAGTAGCGGCCTTGCGCGCTATCCGGTCACCGCCGAAGAAAATGACGTTCTTGATTTCCCGTTTGTTCTTACCCAATTCCTCACGCATATATTCCATGTTCTCCTTCGGGCAGACGCAGTAAACCATGTCGTTCACTTCAACGGTGTCGCTGCCTCTCGGGATGATGGTTTCTTGTTCGCGTTTGATGGCTACTATACGATACTTGCCGTGGTTATAGACACCCGAGGCGAAGGTCTGACCGACTATTTTTGCATTCTCCCGCACTTTGATGGCACACAGCTCCAATGCGCCTTGTCCCAAATGCAGGTGATACCTCATCCAGTTGGTTCGCAAGCTCTCCTCTATCTCATTCGCTGCCAATACCTCCGGATAGATGAGGTGGTTCAGACCCATGTTCTCGAAGAACTTCTTATTGGCAGGCAGCAGGTACTCGTAGTTGTCAATACGCGCCAAGGTGCGCTTGGCTCCCAAGGCGTTTGCAATCAGGCAGGCGGTCATGTTCTCCGTTTCGTGTGGTGTAACGGAGATGAACAGGTCGCAGCCTTCCACGCCTACGTCCCGCAGGTCATGGATGGAAGTGGGGTTGCCCACTTTGGTCAGCATGTCGTAGTTGGCACTGAGGTCACCCAAGCGGTCTTGGTTCTCATCCAACAGGCTGATTTCCATATCTTCGCGACTTAGTAACTTCGCCAAGTGTGTGCCTACTTCACCGGCACCTGCAATAACGATTCGCATAGTCCTTCTTTATCTAATTTCAACATATGATAGAGCTCTTTGGTCGAGCCGTGTTCTACAAACTGGTCATTGACGCCGAGGCGAATGATGTGCGGGTTGTAGCCGTGGTCGGCCATCCATTCCAGTACCGCACTGCCGAGTCCGCCTGCAATCATTCCGTCTTCGGCTGTCACGATGGTTTTGTATTTCTTTCCTACCTCGTGCAGGATATCCTCGTCTAAGGGTTTGAGCCAACGCATATCGTAATGCGCAATTGAAAGTTGAGAGTTGAGAGTTGAGAGTTGAGAGATGGCTTCGCTCATGGCATTGCCGATAGAGCCGATAGTGAGTACGGCGAAGTCTTTGCCGTCCCGCAACTTTACGCCTTTGCCGTATTGTAATTCGGTCTGTACTCTGTATTCTGTATTCTGTACTCCCGGAGTCCTTCCCCTCGGATACCGTATCGCGACCGGGCCTTCGAGTGTCTCTGCAAGAGTGAGCATTTGCTTGAGGTCTTCTGCCGTACGCGGGGCACAGATCTGCATGTTCGGTATCGGTCGCAGGTAAGCGAGGTCTAACAAACCGTGGTGGGTCGCGCCATCGTTACCGACGATGCCTGCACGGTCGATACAGAGCACGACATGCAGGTTTTGCAAGGCTACATCATGAACGATATTGTCGTACGCCCGCTGCAAGAAAGTAGAATAGATATTGCAGTACGGAATCATCCCTGCTTTCGCGAGACCGGCGCTGAACGTCACGGCATGACCTTCTGCGATACCTACATCGAAGACGCGTTCAGGGATCTCTTTCTGCATGATGCTCATCGAACAACCGCTCGGCATCGCAGGCGTGATACCTACAACCTTCTCATTCTTCTTCGCTATCTCCAGTAGCGTCTCGCCAAACACCTCTTGCCATAGAGGAGTGGCGCTTTGTCCTGAATCCTGATTCCTGACTCCTGACTCAACATTAAACTCTCCCGGTGCATGCCAAACGGTCTGGTCGTTCTCAGCGGGTGCGTAGCCTTTGCCTTTCTTGGTGATGATATGCAGCACTTTGGGGCCGCGGTGGTTCTTGATCTCACTCAGGATTCGTACCAAACCCACTACATCATGACCGTCCGTAGGACCGAAATAACGGATGTTCAGACCTGTGAAGATATTATTCGGTTGTTTGCTGAGCATCGTCTTGAGGTTGTTGTTCCTGCGGACGAGTGCCTGACGTTTGCGTTCATCGATCAGGTGTAACTTAGCGGCTACTTGGTATATACGCCAACGCCATTTATTGTACATCTCGCTGGTCGTCAGGTCCACCAGATATTGTGTGATACCGCCTTTGAGCGGGTCGATCGCCATGTTGTTGTCGTTCAGCACGATGAGCAGGTTGTTCTTGTCCATCGAGGTGTTGTTCAATCCCTCAAAAGCCAAACCTCCGGTCATCGCGCCATCACCGATGATAGCAACTGTGTTGGGAACTTTAGCTTTTAGCTCTTGGCTGTTGGCTTTTTTGTTTTGGCTAACAGCTAACGACCAATGGCTAACAGCCACATCAATACCCAAAGCCGCAGAAATCGAGTTACTCGCATGTCCGGCGATGAAGGCGTCGTACTCGCTCTCCGCAGGGTTCGTGAACGGACTCAGCCCCTTGAACTGCCGGTTGGTATGAAAACGGTCGCGCCTGCCGGTAAGGATCTTATGCGCATAAGCCTGATGCCCTACGTCCCAAACCAACTTGTCGTTCGGCGTGTCAAACACATAATGCAAGGCAACGGTCAGTTCTATCGTGCCTAAGGACGAAGCCAAATGACCGGGGTTCTTGCTCAGCGCCTCGATGATAAACTGCCTTAATTCCGCACACACCTCAGGCAACTGCTCCACAGGAATCTGCTTCAAATCCTTCGGTGAATCAATCTTATTTAGATATATATATTCCATTTCGGGCGGCAAAGTTACTGCTTTTTTTTCAATTGTGCAAGAAAAAATGTAATTTTTTCAGTAATCCTTGCGTATTTCAAATATTTGTTGTAACTTTGCACGCAAATTGTGAGACGATGAGTGTTAAGATTGCGCATATTGATAAGTCGTTCGGGTCGCAGCAGGTGTTGCGGGACGTGACGCTGGAGATTCCGGAAGGTCAGGTGTTGGGCTTGTTGGGGCCCAACGGTGCCGGCAAATCGACGTTGATGAAGATCCTGATCGGGTTGTGGAAAGCCGATAGGGGGAGCGTCACCGTGCCGGAAAGGATAGGCTACCTGCCGGAGAATAATCCGCTGTATGAAGAGATGTATGTGGTTGAGTATCTGCGCTTTATGGCAAGTCTAACAGCAAAGCGGTCTGACAGTGACAACGGTCTGTCAGTGAAACGGTCTGTCAGTGAAACGGTCTCGGATCTTATAGATCGGGTCGGGCTCATGCCTGAGCGGCATAAGCATATACGGGAGTTGAGTAAGGGTTATCGGCAGCGGGTTGGTTTGGCGCAGGCGTTGTTGGGTGAGCCGCAACTGTTAATATTGGATGAACCGACCACAGGTCTGGACCCGAACCAACTGGTGGAGATACGCAGTCTCATTCGTGAGTTGGCGCATGGTGAGACTATAACCAATAACCATTCACCTCTCACCATTATCTTATCAACGCATATTATGCAAGAGGTGCGTGAGATGTGCGACCGCGTGGTCATTCTTGATCACGGACAGATACGCGCAGACAAGCCCATTAACGAGATAGACGATCTGGAACAGCTCTTCCACGAGAGTACGAATGCGGCAACTTTCTGATTTTGTTGAATATTTTTCTCCGTTTAGTCAATTTTCATCCTTTTAGTCAATTTTCATCCGTTTAAGTAATTTTCATTATCCAATTACGTACTTTTTACCTGCTAAACACCTTATTTGAGTGGGTGATTAGTGGGTGATTACTGTGTGGTTAGTGGGTTGATTGACTGACGTCAGAATTGGAACGTGCCTAAAAAAGCCGAATCTTGAAGCAGAATCGATCCCCTTCAAAATTCGATGCAAAGATACAAAAAAATTCTGGTATATGCAAATTTTTGGGGCAAAAATTCTGCAATATTTTTATTTTTTGCAAAAAAACTTGTATATGTCGAAAAAAAGCAGTAACTTTGCAGCCGAAAGTTGCAAAGATATGAACGAAGAGCAGCGATTACCGAGTTGCAGACAGGCAAAGTTGGATAAATAACCGTCCCCGCTCCGGGACGTTAAATCGGGGAAAGCGCAAAGCGTTGCGCAGACATATTGAATTTTCGCGTTTGCGATTTATTGGCATTTCGGAATGTAGGAAGTTTTGAATCAAGTCAATAATAGGTCAGCAAGCGTCCATATTGTATATGGGCGTGACTTATCGACTTGATGGGCAATTCCTACAGCCTCGAAATGGATAAGGAACGTCCATTTTTTTGTGTCTATTATTAACTAAAAATACTAACATTATGAAAAGATTTACATTTTTGTTAATTGCTCTGATGAGCATCACCGCCCTGCGTGCCAACATCATTAATGGCTCTTGTGGCGAAAGCCTCTCATGGTCGTACGACACCGAAACTCATGCACTTGTCATTACCGGAAGTGGTGATATGTGGGACTATGACAGCGATGAATGTCCATGGAATACAGTAGCTGAATCTATCACATCTGTTACGTTACCAACTGGACTTACACATATCGGCGACAATGCTTTTGGATGGTGTAGAAATGTAACTACTATTGAACTGCCTTCTACTTTAACATCAATAGGTAGATATGCATTTAGAAATACAAGTATAACATCCGTGTTAATTCCTAATAGTGTTACAAAAATAGGCTCTGGAGCTTTTTGTGAAAGCCCGGAACTGAAATTAGTGGTACTACCGAATAAGTTGCAAGTTCTTGAATATTATGTTTTCGGTGCCTGCTATTGGCTAAAATCAATAAATATTCCCGCTTCTGTATTAGAAATTGATTCATATGCATTATCTGAATGCAACGATGTTTTTTTTGAATCATCTTCCCCTGCAACCATCACATCGAATACCTTCAAATCGGACGTTGTTCTGCATGTTCCTTGTGACGCTGTAAATGACTATAAGAAAGCGCCGTATTGGCAATTCCTCACTATTCTCGGTAATTTGGATTATAACTTCAATCTCTACGCCAACGAAGGTGGAACGGCAAAAATCACCAATAGCGTTTGCTCAGCTAATACCGTGGTCATTGAGGCCTTCCCTAATGCCGGCTGGAAATTTACAGGATGGAGTGATGGCGGAAAAGACAACCCCAGAGCTCTGCTGCTCACTGGCGACAAATCCGTTACGGCACAATTTGAATACGCGCCCAACTACTATCAAGTAAACCTTTCCGGAGTTGATTATGTGGAAGGATACTCGGATGGACCAAGTTTTAGTGGAAAAATCATAGAGGGCACAACGCTTTACGTCCGCGCCATCAGCAGTTGTGGAACTTTTACCGGTTGGAGTGATGGAGAAAAAGATACCTACCGCAGTATTACGATTACCCAAGATACGACGATTTCTGCCATTTATACCGGCATAGAAACCTACAACATCAGCATTAGTGCCGGCGCACACGGACATCTGTCGTATGAAAAAACAGGCACAATTACTTCTTGTGAGAGTTATTTTTCCACACAAGCCATCCCCGATGAGGGCTACCATTTTGTAGAGTGGAGTGATGGCAATGAGGGTCGATACAGATATTTCGAAATCAACTCCGACATCTCTGTCTATGCCATCTTTGCGAAAGGAGAAGAAGGAGGCAAAATGGGGGACAATCTGTATTGGATGTATGAGGCAGACAAAAATAAAATGACCATTTATGGTACAGGCGAAAAATGGGAAGATTATGGTTTGGATAAATACTTTGATTCACACGATGATTTAAAAAGAATTGTGATAGAAGAAGGAATGCTTTCAATTCCTAAAAACATGTTTAATTTCTTGCTTTACCTCGAAGAAGTCAATATTCCATCTACCATAGAAGAAATCGGTACGAGCGCTTTTGAGGACTGCCGCAGTCTGGCGCAAGTGACATTTGCTGTCAATAGCGACCTAACATCTATCGGCAATTGGGCATTCTATAACTGCCATGAACTGTCTTCAATAGCCCTCCCGGAAGGCGTCACACAAATAGGCAAAGCGGCTTTCTACGGCTGTACATATATGTCGGATGTCAAACTGCCCGCTTCTTTGCGACAAATAGGTGACAATGCGTTTGCGCTCTGCCAAAAGATAGGCCGCATGGACGTAGATGCCATCACTCCTCCCGAGGTAGAAACCAAAACGTTCTATGCCGTTTCGCGTCAGGCGCCGGTTTATGTTCCTGATGAGAGTTATTCCTCCTATAAGAACCATCCGTTGTGGGGCGAACTCAATATCATCGGTCGTTCACAAGCGCCAACTTCCATTGACCAAACGAGCCAAGAGCCAATAGCTACCAGCCAAAAGCTTTTGATTAACGGTCAAATCTTCATCCTCCGTGGAGAGAAGACCTACACCCTCACAGGACAAGAGGTAAAATAAGGTTGAAAGAATGAAAGAGTGAATGAAATCAGGGCGGCTCGATGAGTCGCCCTGATTGTGCTTAGAAATACTCTCTAACTGCAAATTTAAAAAATAACACATTTTTATGCAAAAATGTAAAAGCCAAAAGAAAAATGACCGATTATTTGCATATGTCAGAAAAAAGCAGTACCTTTGCAGCCGAAAGTTGCAAATCATTAAATACAGATACAGATATGAAGAAACTTTTTACTTTCTTACTTTCAGTTATTGCAAGCATAGCGCTCGTGCAAGCGCAGAGTACTTCGAACGACTCCGATACAGCTAACGAGGCGGACGAAAAGGTTTATATTGTGGTGGAGAAGATGCCGGAGTTTCCCGGAGGTCAGCAGGCTTTATTCGACTATCTGAGTGCTAATGTGCAGTACCCGAAGATAGCTCGAGAGAATGGAATCCAAGGTCGATCTATCGTGCAGTTTGTTGTGAATAAAGACGGTTCTATTTCCGATGTGCAGATCGCTCGTTCCGGAGGAGATCCTTCGCTTGACAGAGAGGCCATCCGCGTGATTCGTTCCATGCCGAATTGGATTCCGGGAAGGCAAGGAGGCAAACTGATACGCGTCAAATATACAGTGCCGGTCAATTTCCGTTTAACCGGCGATGATAAGAAATAAGCGGAAAGCGGGAAGATATGAAAAAGGAGCAGCAATTTGCCGCTCCTTAATTTTTGCCCCTCAGGGGTGGAATGTGGGGCTCGAACCCACGACACTCGGAACCACAATCCGATGCTCTACCAACTGAGCTAAGACCACCGTAATCACAAAATCGGGTGCAAAG
>Ga0310690_10006300_pt1 | contig 15631 bp, 25 predicted proteins | sample AusTroGonzalo_MG_2_FD_207661 | JGI IMG/M metagenome (GOLD analysis project Ga0310690, IMG submission 207661) | Bovine rumen microbial communities from tropical cattle in Woodstock, Queensland, Australia - Gonzalo_04 (v2) (version 2) | ecosystem: Host-associated > Mammals > Digestive system >... | reverse complement strand
GCGCTGATCAGGCCCATGATGATGATATAGTCATTGCCTGAGCCGTAAACCAGATAGCTGCCGTTCAGCTGTGCCACCTGACTGACGATCTTTGCCGGGCTGCCGCTGACCGCTTCCAGCCCGCTCAGCTCAATCGCGTCGTATTCCTGCAAACCCTTCCCGATATTGCTTCCCGTCACTTTGACGTATGTCGTCGGCACTTCCACCCATTCGTCCGTACTCGCCGTGTACTGCCGCAGCACGTCCACGTCGCTGCTCTGGTCGATCCATAGCTTTCCGTTGGCCGGATTGCTCGGCGGCGTCGTCGATACCGTAATCTGGGTCATGTCGTAATCGGTTCCGTCCGCCCGGCACATGGTCAGGGATATGTCGCTGCCGCTCTTCGTGTACAGCCGCTCCATATCGCCGTAATCGCTCAGGTTGACCGTGTTGAAATACTTCTTGTCCGGCCAGATGCACACATATGCCCCGAAATTGACGATCTTTTTCGGACACATGCTGTCGTCTGCGCTGACCGTTAATCCGGCCACTTCCTGCAGCGCCCAGTACACTTTCGTCCCCAGCACAAACGTCAGCTGATCCCGCCCGTTGATCCCCGTCAGCTTTGCTGTGCTTCCGCCGGCGTCGAACGTCGTATACGCCCGCTTTTTCCGCAGGCTTAAAACAGGATACAGATCTCCGCTCATGTTTTCCGTATCGTACATCTGCCCGTCGTACAATACTTCCTGACGGTTGTATCCTGTGAATGTCGTCGTCATCTGCGTTTGCTTATTACCTGCTGTCATCTCCGGCAATCTGATCATATCCGCAGCTCCCTTACCGTCTGTCTCGGCATGTGCTTCCGCGTCCACCAGTCGCTCAGCTGTTCGTAGCTGGCGTTGAACATCATCTGGTCGTTGTTGTATTTCTCCTGCTCCAGCGTCTGCTCGTCGATTTTGGCCATCAGCCAGTACAGGTAAATGTTGTCATAAGGGTGTCTCACCAGCAGCACCTGGCCCGGATCCGTATCGCTGTCGTATTCCGGCGCGCTGCACATCCGGATTTCTTCCCCCGGCAGCGGATAATGCTTGACCGCCAGCTCGCTCCAGATCAGCCCGTCCAGCTCGCTCAGCCATGCGATTTTCAGCTCCCGGCTCTGCATGTTCGGCCGCATTTCGTCCACGCGGTCAATGGCCTGTTGCAATCTCATCTTTATCCTCCCTTTTTAACTTTCCCTTGAAGCAAAAAGGCGGAAAAGCCATCCGGCCTTTCCGCCCTTCCGTTCCGTCAATGCGGATTATTAACCGGATCCTTTACTTCCAGGGAATCCGCGTAATCCTGCGCCCGTTCCTCCGCCGTCAGCATGTCCATCAGCGCCACGGCCCATGGCAGTTTCAGTTCCTGCACCCTGTCGTTCGCCGGGATCTGCGCGGAAATACCGTTGATATTGATCCAGTACCATTGATCCTCCGTCGGCGGCCGCCGCGGAATCCGGACTGCAATCTTGATCTGCCACGGATCCGCGCCGCTCTTCGCCGCGTCCTCCGCCGCTTTCTGCACCCGTTTCCGCTCGTCCATCGGCGTCGCGTACGCGGCCCGCCGGTTCGCCTCCGCCAGCTCCGCCTTCAGCCGCTCAATCTCCGCGTCCTTCGGATCCGCGGCCAGTTTCCCGTTGATCGGCCCTTCGATTTCTTCCGGTTCCAGATCTGTTTCCTCTTCTTCAGGAATTAATTCCGCAGGTTCCAGTTCAGCCTTTTTTCTGGTTGCCATGTTTCCGGTTCTCCTTTCTGTCCGTCAGGTGGACGATCCCGTTCATTAAATCTTGACAATCGCGCCGCTCGCTTCCAGCGCCGCCAGAATGTCCGCGCTCACGCTGCTCAGATCCGTCGGCGTGCAGCTGATATCAACGACCGCGCCGCTCGGCCCGACGACAAACTGCATGTTCCGCGTAAGCCTGGTCACGGTTCCGTTCAGGCAGGTAAAGGTATTCTCGACGACCTTGTACGTCTTGCTGCCCTTGCTCTTCGCGTACAGCACGACGTTTGCCTCACCGATTGTGAATTTCTTCGTCGTCATATTGACGGTCACGCCGCCGGCGATAACTTCGATATTGTCCACGGAATACCCGCTGTCCGGTGTGATGGTCAGGGTAACTTCCGTGTTCTTCGCGCCGCTGGCCGGGCTGGCGGAAAACGCGCTGTATCCGGCGTCGGAATAGCACGTCACCGTATACGTCGCCGGATCGTCAAAATGCCGCAGGTTCAGTTCAAAATCCTTCATGCTGTTTTCTCCTTTCTACGGGAATACCGGGCAGGGAATTTTCCCTGTCCGGTTTGTCCTTTGATTAAGCGACGTTCGGTTCCTCGGTCGCGGAATAGCTGCTGCCGCTCCACACGGTGCACATCCGCTCCTGATACAGGATCTTCGCCGCCATTTCGAATTTGGTACCAACGGTGCCAAACTGCTCCAGCGGGCCGCCGACTTCTTTTTTGCTCTTGATGATGGTCTGCATGCCGCCGCCTTCCGGATCCACGACGCCGAACGCGTCCTTCGCCAGGAAGATCGTCTTGTATGTGGCATACGTCTGTCCGTTGCTCTTGATGACCGGCGCCAGGTTGCTTTCCAGGAACCGTACGCCATGCAGCCGGCCGATCTCACCGGTGAAGATTTCCTCAGCAGCCATATACTTGTGCGCGTCGATCCAGGCGGGATCGTTCCGCAGATCCTCCGCCACATCCGGATGGATGACGGCGACGTACCAGCGGCCGTCGAATTTCTTCATCTTCGCGCCCTTCTTCAGGTTCGTCACGGCCTTGTTGATGATGCGCGGCGTCAGATTGACGGTATAGCTGGCCAGCGCGGTCTGCAGCGCCGCCTCGGTGGACGGTGTGCTGACATAGCTGGATCCGTTGTACGCGTCGGCAAAGATCAGGTTCGTTCCGCCCAGCAGCACGTTCCGTACCAGCTCGTCGTACGTCACGCCGGCCGCGGCGCCCAGTTCCTCTGTCGCGCCCAGCACTTCGTCCTCAATCGCGTGATTCTCCGCGATATCGGAAATGGCTACATAATCACCCCACTGGCTCAGCGTCGCGGTGATCGCCACGATAGAGAGCTTCTTGCCGGTGGGAATGACGCCTTCCTGCAGCTGGCTTACGCGGCCCAGCGTTTTCCAGCGGCGCCATTCAATCGTTTTGCCCTTGTTGGCCGGCAGGCCTACTTTTTTTCCCAGCTGCGCAAAGATCAGCTCGTCCCGCGCGTTGTCCAGCAAAGTGGTATCGTAGAAAATCTTGTTCAGCGGCCCCAGATCGGTTACGCCAGGAACAAACTCTTCCACGCTTCCGGTATACGCGTTGACGTAACCGGTTGTTGCGTTTACCAGTGTGCCGGCCTCGGCAAACCACTGGATATCAAACAGAAATTCCTTCATGGTTTCGTTCTCCTTTCATTCAGTCGAACGTCACCCCTTTCAGCCCGGAATGAATCCGTTTCCGTAAGGCGTCACGTTCATTCCGCGACATTTGCCGCGGATCCACTTTCATATCCGCCGCAGCGTTCCCCTGGTTCCCCAGCCCGCCTTCCCGCGGCCGGCTGCTGTTGGCCATGATGTTCTGCGCCATCTGGTTTTTGGCGCGCTGCATCCCGTATGCCATCATCTGCGGAGCCAGTTCCTTGTGGTGGACGGCGTAATATGCGTCCTCCACGGAAAGCCCGATATCCGGCGCTGTCATTCGTCTGAACGTCTCGTTTTCCAGTTCTTTGTCCAGGTCCAGTTCCGGAAAGCGCTGTTTCATGGCTGCTGCCTGCTCTGCCAGCTTCATGTAATGCTGGCGGACGCCTTCCCTGAATTGCTGCTCCTGTTCCGCGCGTACGTGTTCGTCGTGTTCCTGCTTGAATTGCAGGAAATTCTTGTACGCCTCGACGGTCATACCGGCCTCGTTTGCTTCTTCTTCGTACAGGCTGTCGTCATCCATGATATGGGCCACCAGATCCTCGTTGGATTCTACGCCTGCCCTTTCCCGCAGCACTTTCAGCGCCGGTTCCAGCCTGTCCAGTTCCCCCTGCAGGTTTTTCTGGTTCCGGAACCGCTCCTGGACGGCTTTCTGCACGTCCCTGCCGTACTGCTCTGCAAACTCGCCTTTCTTCAGCGCTTCCCATCGGGATTGCGGATCAGCGTCTGCCCCCGGCTGTCCCTGCTGTGCCTGCATCGCCTCCGGCGCGTCCGCCGGGTTTGCTGCCTGCTGTGCCGCCGCCTGCTGTCCGCCGCGTCCGTACACTTTTCTCAGCTCAGGATGCCTCTGCATCTGCTTTTCCATCGCGGCGGCGACCCGCGTCGAGCCGACCTTTGTTCCGTCTGCCAGGGTATCCCCGGCCTGCACCGGAATGTTCGCGCCCGTTTCTGCCGTTGCTGCGCCTGCGCTTTCGCCTCCGCCCGCTGCGGCGCCTTCTTCAGCGAAATACTGCAGGTCCATCTCAAATGATTTCATGTATGCCCCTTTCTGTCCGTTGGTGGACGATCCCGTACGATTATCATAGCAAATATTTTATTTTTATGGTGGTACATGCTCAGCCCGGCCTGCTCGCGTTCGCCGCCCGCTCCCTGGCCCGCTGTACGATTTTGTTTTCGTTCGGATCGTTTGCGCTCATGTTGTCCGCCGGCGTCGACGTCAGTTCGTTTCCTTTTGTCTCTCCACCGGCCGCCATTCCGTTGTCCGACATCACGCCCTGCATGACGCCCGCCAGCTGATCCGCGACCTCCGGCTGGTATTTCTGCGCCAGCGCCATCGCAATCTGGCTCACCTGCATCAGCGTATCCTGTATGGTTCCCTGCTGCTGGATCTTCCGCCGCAGTTCCTCCTTCCCCCTGAAGTCCATCATGTCGATCATCTGCAGCGCCTGATCCGTCATCTGCGGATTGAAGGCCCCCAGCTGGTACATCTGGATCGCGAGCTCGTTCTGGCTCATCTTCGTGTACGCGTTCTCCCGCTGCGCCCTTACTTCGATATCGAATACCGGCATCCGCATCCCGTCCTCGACGCCGAATCCGTTTACCACCGGCTTCGGCGCGATCCCGCTGTTATCGTAGCTGGTATACTCTTCGTTCCCGTCCTGCCCGATAATCCGGAATTGCCGCGGGATGGTGTAGAATTGCCGAATCAGCTCGATCACCATGTTCACGATATCCCGGTATGCCCTGTACGCGGCTTTCGTGCTGTCCTTGCTGCTCCGTCCGCTGTCCTCCTTCAGCGCCGCAATCGCGCTGGCCGCCGTTACGCCGCTCGGTACGCCGCCGTTGTTGATATCCGTGTTGCCGGTTACAAACTTCAGCTCGTCGATCTTCTGCTGCAGCATGTTCATCGCGCTGCTGTCTATCTTGTTGACTTCCACGGCCCGGATGCTGTCCTGCCCCAGCATGCCGCCGCAATGGACAAACGGCTTGCTGAAATCCCCGAATTCCTCTTCGTTGATGGATCCGTCCTTCTTGATGAAGAACCGCGGCGTCGCGGCCGCCTCCATGTTTTTCACCATCGCCTGGCTCAGCGTATCGATATCCATCTGGACGTCCTTGCCGATATCGATATATCCGTATCCGCCCGGACTGCCGGCCACCGGGAAAAGCGGATCCAGCACGAAAGGATACAGCCCGTGATCATACAGCGGCTCGCCCGTTTCCTCTGTCGAATACAGCACTGATTCGTTGACATACTGGCAGTAATGCAGCTCTTTCCGGTTTCCTTCCGTCTTGTGGTAATACCAGTCGATCACCAGGCTCTTTCCGCTGGTGTCCACGCTGTCGTCGGTCTTGTATTTCTCAATGCTGATCGGTGAAGTTCCTGTCAGCTCTCCTTCCAGCTCCGGATGCGCCTGCACCAGTTCCTCGGTGTCCTCATAATGCACGTAAAATACATTCCGGCTGTCCTGGATATCCTCGACGCCCGGCTCCCAGTAAAGGTTCAGCATGTTGTTCCGCTTGATGGTTATATCCCCCAGCCCGTTCAGCTTTTCCGGATCCCAGAACACGCCGTATACGCCGGTTCCTTCCTGCATTTTCTGCCACGCGCCGTCGTTGTATACTTTTTCAAAGCCATTCAGTTCCATGACTACCGGCACGATTTTGCTCAGCTTCTGCGCCTCCGCCTTGTCCGTTTCCTCCCGCGGCAGAATCACCGGTTCCGGATAGCTGTCGATAGCGTCCGCATGCTTTCCGACGATGCAGTTCCAGAGCCATCCCGTATTCGTTTTGTGCAGGCTCGCGCCTTTCGTCCCGCGCTCCCTGTCCTGCTCTTCCCAGTTGTTCAGCTTCCACCAGTTCTGCGCCTGAACCACGCGCCGGTTGATGCTGTTCTTTCCGGCCTTGTATTTCAGCAGGATCTTTGTCGCGCTGTTCAGCCGCTGCCTGTTCATGATCCGCTGGTCGTCCTTCAGCCTCCGGATCCTGACCGGCTGGATCCCGGCGTCCATCATGGCCTGCTCCGCGCCCATCCGCTGGCCCATCTCCCGCGCGGCCTGCACGCTTTCGCTGCTCTGGTTCTGGATTCTGTCCAGGATCCCCGTCTCCGCGTCCTCCGCCGGCATCATCTGTCCCGGTATCGCCGGTCTCCCGCCGATGGTTCCTCCGCCCGGCATCATTCCCGGTACATTCTGCCCGCCCGGCATCATCCCCGGCGCCTGTCCCTGCCCCTGTGCCTGTCCTGCCGTTAGCGGCATCATCGGCACTTCCCGTTCCTGTTCCTGTCCCTCCATTCCCGCCATCACCGGCATCTCCGGTATCGGCTCTTTTGTCCCGTTATTTCCCCGTCTCCTGAAAATCGCCATGCTCATTTCCCCTCCTGTTCATAAATCTTGACGTTCTCCGGATATTTCTCTGCCAGCATCCTGAATCCGACCATCACAAACCTGAACATCTCGGTCACCAGGCTGTAATACCCGTTGACCTTGCAGTGGATATACATCTCCCCCGGCGCGTCCATATCCCATTCCAGCTCATACCATTTCCTGTCCTCATAGATCATCAGGTTTTTCAGCAGCGTCTGGCTCAGGAAACTCACCCCTGCGCAGACGATATCCCCGATCCCCGGCTCATGATGTCCGGCATGCCCGACGATCTCCATCGTCAGGTTCTTTTCGTCGTACATGATCTTTGTCATCTGTTCCTCCCCACGGTATTCAAAGGATCCGCACCCCACTGCGGCTCATATTTCTGCTGCTCGATCACCGGTGTGATCAAAAATTTCATCAGCAGGTACCGCCACTCATCCGCGATATGATCCTCCTGCGTTGTCTGCAGATCCTCCGGGATCCTGTCGCTGTACTGCAGCGTCGGTATCGTCCGGATAAACTCCCTGCAGGTATTGAAAACGTAAAACTTCGGATATCCGTTCTCGTCAAACGCCAGCCGGTAATGGCACTGCATCCATCCCGGTATCCGCGCATGGTCACCCGGTTCAAAGTAGATCCCGTAATGCGTCGCCGTCTCCGCGATGCTTTTCCCCAGCTGCGCGTCCCATATTGCCGGATCTGCCACGCCGATGACCTGCCGGCCCTTGAAATACGGATGCTCGCTTTCAATCTGCTGGATCGTCGCAAACACTTTCTCCGGCGGCCATTTCACGCCCTGATCCGGCAGGCTTTCATTCCCGCTTTTCTGTACCCCGTACAGCTCCGCGATCCGAATCACGACGGATCCCGCCGGCAGCGTCGTTTCGTCTGTCACCGTATACCATCCCACGGAAAAAGGTTTGTTGAAGCCCCAGTCAAAGCTCCGGTATATCGGCCAGCTTTTCCTGATCCGGATCGGATTGATAACATGCGTCCAGCGCATATCGTCGTAATGATCCGGATCGTTCGTGAATTCCTCGAAAAACTGCCCTTCGTAAATATCCCAGTCTCCGTCCAGCCATGCCTTCCGCAGTTTCGGCGGCAGGTTCTTCAGAAACTGGATATACTCCGGACTGGTTTCCATCAGCACCGTGTTGTCCGTCACTTTGGCCTGCACAAAGTCGTAATCCTCCGGATCCTCGTCGTCCTTGTATACCCGGTCGATAAAGATCCGCTTGATATAGCTGTGCCCCTGTCCGCCCGGGTTGCAGGTATAGTAGATCCTGTGCGGATAATCGTTGACGCCGCGGCAGCTGGCCGCGATAATCTTCAGCCATTCCTCCTTCATCTGCGTCGCTTCGTCGATGAATATCACGTCGTATTCCACGCCCTGGAAATGATCCGCGTCCCCGTCGCTGTCGTAATATTCAAAATGAATCGTCGCTCCGTTCGGAAAGTAAAACGTCCGTTCCGCCTGGTTGAATTTTGCCAGCCCCCGCAGCTCGTTCCGCATCGGAATGATGTGATTGTTCCGTACGTCGACCAGCGTCCGCCGCACAATGCAGATCTTGATCCCTTCGCTGAATTCATCCTTCGCCCCGAATCGGTTTGCCAGCAGCTCAGCCTTTTTCCGTACGACCCAGCTCTTTCCTCCGCCCCGCGCGCCGCCGTATCCGCTGTGTCTGGCTTTCATCTGCAGGAATTTCATCTGCTTTTCCGTCGGTTTCAGTATGATCTTTCGCTCAGCCATCGACTTCGATCCCCTCCGGCGCCTCGACCTGCCATACGGTTCCGTTCTGTACGTTTTGTGCCTTCGCTTTCTCGGCCTTTTCGTGTTCCCATTTCTCCCGCTCCAGCGCCAGCTTTTCCTTCGCTTCCTTCTTCCGCGCCGCGGCCTCTTTCTTCTTCAGCTCCTGATCCAGATCCGGCAGCCGGTAAATATCTCGCTGGTTCTGTACCGCCAGCTGGATTGCTTTTGTCAGGCTTTCCGTGTTCCGCAGCGTCCCGCCGGCGTCGAACATCATCTGAAACGGATTTTCCTTCGCCTTTCCGATCAGCGTCAGCAGCACTTCGATGATATCGCTGTTTGCCGCCGCCAGCTTCTCCAGCTGCTCCTCGCGCACACGCACAATGCGCGCGCGCGTTTTCGTCCTCGCTTCGTCCTCAATTTGTACCTTCTCTTTTTTCCAGCCTTCCTTATATGCGCGGTTTTTGATCGTCTGCTCTTTCAGCCCGTATTTCTTTGCCAGTTTCGCGTATGTTGTCCGGCCCTTCAGCCATTCCGTCCGGATCTTCGCCCACGGCGCAGCCATCTCAATCCTCCTTACCCCGTTTTTGTTATTGTGACATTTTTTTGAAAAAAACGGTGGTACATAAAAAAAAGAACCGCGCCTTCCGCGCGGCTCCCATGGCCTTCTCCCTTATCGACAATCTTTGTCCGGATCCATCCCCTGTGCGATCATCTTTCTTCTCAGCACGTCGACATACTGCTCCAGGATCCTTTCCTCCTCCCGCAGCAGCTCCATCGTGCACCCCGGCTCATAATATGTCAGCAAGGTTTCTTCGTCATACATCCCCAGCCTGTTTTTCAGCCTGCTCAGATCGTCCTTCGCTGTATTGTATGTCTGCAGCGTCCTGCCCTGCTGTATCGTCATATCCATCCTCTTCCGACCCTTCTTCTTCGTCTGCAAACAGTTCCTCTGTCTCCAGTTTAAGCCTCCCGACCAGATCTGTCAATTTTTCCCGGATCTGCTCCTTTGTAAACGCCGGCTCGTCCGCCATGACCTGGTACGTCACAAAATAGTCGAATCCCTTCCGTCCGGTATCGTCCTTCACCTTGACCTGGTTAATCATGTATTCCAGCGTCCCCGGCATCAGCTTGTGCTGCAGGTTCAGCGTCCCGACGGCCTCCAGCGTTTTCAGGCAGCACTCGCCCACGGTCAGCGCCCGGCTCTTCCGGTCTGTGTCGCTGGTTCCGCTGGCTGTCTGGCTGTAGATCTTCTTTTCCTTCTCCAGCGCCTGTTTGTACTTCCATACCGTCTGTCTGTCCTTCAGTTTCTTCTTTGATTTTCCCAATAGTCTTAAAGTGTTTAACTTCAACATACCTTGGCATCTCCTCTCTCATTTTGTTTGCAATTTTTCTCGCTTTTTTCATTGTTTTCTCATTGATTTGTTCATAACTGTCTGGTATCAAATATCCTTCTCGCATTGGTGACGATAAATGAAATTCAAACGGATCGTAATATTTAACCGGATGCAATATTTCCATAACCGCATCTGCAAGTTTTGTTTTTAAAAAACCTTGTGCTCCTAAAAATTCAATCATTTCCCTGCTGGTATCTTCTCCTCCATATTTTCCTCTCCATAAATCAAATTCTATCATCAGTCCGTCTATTACCCTTGACCATTTCATTTTTTTCACCCCTTTTTTTCCTCATCAGAATTTTGACATATACGCCGTCGACCACGTCGCTGTAATACATCCGGCAATCTACATACTGATAGCTCGGATACAGCTTCTCCATCTGTTCCTTTGCCGCGTTCTGCATATCCATCGCCATCCGGCGGACGTACGCGTTGCTGGTTTTGACGTCGCTCTTCCGCCGCTTTGGCTGCTTCAGGTTCCGGCTGGCACACCAGCGCTTCCCGGTTTCATGCTGCTTGATGATGTATTTCCCCAGCTCCTCCAGCCCGCGCTCGTTCGGCTGCAGCCTGTCGCAGTTCGCGTATCCGTTGTCCCAGATCGCCTCCAGATCCTCCCTGTCCATCCCCCCGTTCGTCACCATGTGGATGTGCATCCGCTGGATGGAATACCCCGTTTTTGCCTCCCGGCCGCCTTCGATGTTGTAGATGTATTTCAGATCCTCCATCCCGTTCTTCTTCCGGTACCGCTTCAGCTTCAGGATATAGTTCCGCATATCCTTCATGGCCTGCTCATAGCTCGGCGGATCTCCCCGGTACGTCAGCGTGACATGCACGTCCTTCTCCGTAAAGTTCGTATCCAGCAGCCGGATCAGATGCTCCTCACTCCGTTTCAGGTTCAGCTTCCGCTGCTTCCCCGGCGTGATATTCGCCTTCGCCTTCCTGGCTTTCATCTCGTCCGCCCGTCCGAATACCGGGTAAATTTCACATTCCATCCGCGGCCCGGCCAGCGTCACGCTGCGCTTGTACCCCATCCGGCCCACCGGGATCCGGCTCGGCTGGCTCTTCCACCAGTTCACCAGATCCACTTCCCCGGTCTGCCATTCCGTTTCAAACAGGCAGCCATACTTCCAGCTCATCGTACTTCTCCCCGAATGTGCGATATTTTAATACTCATTACGAGCCTTCATAGCGGGACGCCATCCCCGCGTTCCGGCCTCCGCCGCGGCGCTTATATAATAGGAAATTAATTCCGCATGTAATGGATGTACCAGCCGATAAACCAGATAATCAGAAACGCCGCAAAACCCCACGCCGGCACCAGCACCCACACCCACGGCCACGATATGGTCCCGGCCATCCTGGCCCCAATCAGCGCTGCCTGCAGCCCCAGCACGATTTTTGTGTCAGTGTTTCTTCTCATCCTTCATTTCCGCCCCTGTCGCAATCAGCGATATCGCGTCTGCTATCAGCGCCTTCCGGCACTCATTGACGTCGCAGATCTCCCTGTGCGGACATTCGTTGACGCATTTCCCCTTCAGGCATCCCTTTGCCACTTTCAGAAAAGTCTCCCGCTTCATCGCCGTGATCTCCTTTCTCTATGCACCTTTTCTTTTGAATCGCATTTACACTTCTTCCAAGAATTGAAGCCAGCTCCATGTCTGTATGATTCTTTCCTATGATCATTTCAACTTCTTCACTCGACCATTTCTTAAATTGGTTCGGTGCATTTTCCGTTTTCTGATAATATCTTTTTTTGCTTCTGTTCCTGTATGCTCTGTACTTTTCTTTGTCTCTATATTTTTTTTTACATTTCATGCTTCGCAATCCACTCCTTCTCAGTCGCAGATATATAATCTTTCCTCATATCCATCCTCAAACACATGAACATCATGGTATGCTTCCTGCCTGTATGCTATGCAGCGCCCATGCTCCCCGGTTTTCTCCGGCATTTCCGCCAGCTCTTCCTCCGTGTATTCCCACGGAAACTTGATATTATCCATGCTTCGCAATTCGCTCCTTATTCAACCATCTTTGCACCACAATGCGGACAGTAATTGAATGTTTCTGTGCAGTTGTCGATAACTGACCACCCGTTTCGGCAAAATGGGCAGAGTATCGAATCCGTCCCACCATTACCGTCCGGGATTTCAATCCATTCGCCTGTCTTTTGTTCCTGCTCTTTCAGCATGGCAACCGTATCGTTAACAAGCATGTCTTGTCTGCAATACAGGTCTGTTGTGTACTCGCACTCAATGTAGGCTTTTCTGCCTTCTTCGGATGCAATGACACTCATATCACATTTTTTGCATCTTTCCCATGCGTCGATTATTTTTTGCTTATTAATGTCCATACTAACTCTCCTTATCCGCCACTATGATCTGATACTTCCGTCATGCTGACGCAGTTATATCTTCTGTTCCATAAACTGACAGCCATATCCACGGCCTTCCTGTTCCCGACGCTGACCGGTACCTTTCCCGTCCTGGCTTCACATTCTTTGCACCGGACAAACGCCGCTCTTTCGCTTTTCCCTTTGATAAATACCCTGCAATGGTTTTCAATATACGGCTGCCCGCCGCAAAACGGGCAGTAATACAGATTGTATTTCATTTACTCCTGTTCTCCTTCCGCGTCTCCCGTTTCCGCTTCTCCTGTCTTAAACGCTTCCACGTCCACGTCCTCGCATTCCCTTTTGAATACCCACATTTCCGAAACGTCCCATTTTCCGTTTCCCCACTCCCAGCAGCTCACCAGACTGCTCAGCTCGTTTCCATCCGCATCCGTAAACCGAACCAGCGCCATCCTTACGCCGCGCTCATTCTCAACCAGTTTAACCGGTTTAATCTTTTTATCTCCGTTCCATTGATAGTATTCCCGGATCGCCTTCCTCAGTTCCCTTTTCATGTTTCCTCCTGATTCGCCTCCGGATAGCAGATCTCTGTCCATGCCTTCATCCGGAGGAAACTTCTATTTATCCCGATATGCCCGGATCTGCCCGGCCACCGGGTTAAACAGCATGATTTCTCCTCCCGCCTTCTCCGCGATGCTCTTCGCTTTCGCCCGGATCCTCGTCCGCCATGCGTCCCACGGGCTGCAGCTCCATCTCAGATCAGTCGTATCCAGTATCGTCCCCACCAGGTATTCATCATTCTTCCGGATGATCAGGCACGTTTTCGTCCGGATATCCATCCTCCGCCTCCCTGAACACGACCGGCTGCTCCGCCTCAAATTCCGGCGAGAACAGCCCCGTCTGCTTTTCCCCGGTCATTTCCTCCCGCTGCCATTGCGCGATGCTGCTCCGTACGACGTCGCTTTCCATCGCCCGGATCAGCTCCCGCAGGATCTGGCATTTCCGCCGCTCCCGGTCAAATCGCCGCTCGCATCCCTGCGCCGGCTCCAGCTTCCGTCCGGCCTTGCTCAGCACTTCCAGATATCCTTCGTGCGTTTTCAGCGCCTCCGCCAGCACACTCCGCGGCGTGATCTCTTCCTCATATCGCATTAACACGTTCCTCATTCTCCCATCTGTGAATACCCGAAATAAACTTTCCGATCTCCGTCAGTGCAATATGGATCTCAACCGCGTCCTCCGCGCTGATCTCCACTTTTCCGTTTTCGCTTTGAATCGCCTTGTCCAGCAGCTCTTTTCTTAATTTCTCTATCTTCAATTTTTTTCGCCTCTTTCCGCCTGTCCCATTCCCGTGCGCAGCTCCAGCTGCACATGTAGACCTTACCGCTTCTCACCTTATCCCGTTTGTACGCCCAGTCCATATGAATGAAGATTGTCTTTCCGCATATCGCGCATTTTCGCTCATATCCGGCCATCGGTTCCCAGGATGGTTTCAATGTTCGTCACCTGCCAGATATTGGCTCTGGATATATCCCCATTCCGTCACAGCCCATTCCCCGGTCATCATGTACACAAAAACCGTCTCGCCCTTCTTCGCTCGCTTCCGGATTTCTCCGCCGATCCATTTCCGGCAGGCCACCTTGTTTCCGCATATCGTCATCCGCCGGTTCACTTCCTGCGGCTCCACGTAAACCACATACCGCTCGCTGATCCAGCCTTCTCCGCTTTCATTGTTCAGATCAATGGCGTGAATCCATCCGTTTTTTTCCTGCCAGTCTGTCCGGATCTTCGTCCCGGCCGGTGCGCTGCCGACCACCCGCGCCTTTTTCTGCGGTTTTTCCCGAATCAGCACGTCGTTCGCTTCCCCGTTTGTTTCCGGCCGGCACATGATCCAGCAGCTGCCTTCCGGCAGATCCTCCGCCGCCGCCGGCGACCACATCAGCACCATCAGGCAGAAAATCACCACGCCCAGGAAGGCGCCCATCAGCCCCGTCATCAGGTAAAAGAGCCGGATATCTTTACTTTTCCATTCGCTGTGCTTATAATGATTATGTACCATTTCGCATCACCCCATCTGGCTGCTGGCGTCCCCGCGTCAGCGGCTCTTTTTATTCGTCGTCCCATACAAAATGTTTCCATGCTTTATAGTGTTCGCATCGGTCAAAGCATTGGGTACAGCAGAATATCTCCCGCTGCCGCCGCGCCGCTTCGCCGTCGCTGAATCGGTGTACCGTTGCGGCGCTGTCCGGCATGGCCGCCCGGCACATGATCTCATCCTCCCGCCATGCAATGTGAAGCGGACATTTTGCCCGGTAATCTCCCTTGCTCCAGCTGCCCGGTCTGGACACATCCGCTTCACCCCTTCCGCGCGCCGCGCTCCCTGTCGATGATCGTCTGTATCCCGGCAATCAGCTCCTGAATCCGCTCCGTTTTCTGTGCCAGTTTGTCCTGCAGATCCCGGATCTGTTCCATCTGATCCATGATCGTCTGCTCCTGCCCGGCCACCTGCGCCCGCAGGTTTGAAATTCTTACGTCCTTTTCATCCATGTTTATGCCCCTTTCTTCTGCACTTCCCGCGCCTTTTTCCATGCGTCATATTCCGCCATCACCTGCGGATCCTCCGCCTGCTGCAGAATCCATCCCAGCAGATGCTCCGCCAGATCCCCGTATTCCGGCCGCCTGTCCGTCTGATACGCAATTATCTCCATAATTTCATCCTCGTTCCATTATTGGAATATCAAAACAAAAAAATATCGCACTTGTCCTCCGGCTTGACTATTTCCAATCTGGAACATAGCCATTTCACCTGTGCGATAGTAAAAGTCCCGTATTTCTTCTTTTTGCTGAATGTGTTGGCGCTCATTTTCATTTCTACCGCCAGCCTGCTCTGCGTTGTTCCTGCTGATCGTACAGCTCCATTAAATCGATTCTGATTTATCATATTATCCCTCCTGTTCCAATTTCGGAACAAGTATACTACTGGTATAAAATCTTTGTCAATCCATTTTTGGAACATTTGTGTATTTTTTTGTATTTCTTGTTGCAATATTGAGATTTCTTCATTATAATGCTTTCCGGGTGATGTATATGAAAACCATTCAGACGAATTTACTTTCCGCTTTTGAATCTTCCGGTTTGACCTATGATGAGCTTTCCAGGCGTACAAATCTTCCCAAATCAGCATTGTATCGTTATATCAATGGTGACACTGAAAAAATACCGATTGATCGTTTCCAGGCAATTTGTTCCGAGCTTCATGTGGATGCTGGTTCTCTTCTCGGCTGGAATGATTCAGATTCTGATACATTCCGTTCTGTAATTGTTCCTGATAATAAACTGTTTACA
>Ga0310690_10006298_pt1 | contig 15633 bp, 7 predicted proteins | sample AusTroGonzalo_MG_2_FD_207661 | JGI IMG/M metagenome (GOLD analysis project Ga0310690, IMG submission 207661) | Bovine rumen microbial communities from tropical cattle in Woodstock, Queensland, Australia - Gonzalo_04 (v2) (version 2) | ecosystem: Host-associated > Mammals > Digestive system >... | reverse complement strand
GAATACGGCACGCAGCCAGTGTCCGTGCAGTACACAGCCACGGCAGGAGGCACAGACAACGGCACCATTTATGTGAAAGACAACACAGGCACCACTCTGAAGACCGTCAATCTGTCTGTCACCATCAACAAACTGGCGCAGAACATCACTTCTACAACGGTGGCTTCCGCATACAACACAACAGACATAATCACTTTGTCTGCCGAAGCCAACTCAGGCGAGACATACTATGAATACAGCGCGACACCGGAAGGCATTGCTGTGTTCAACGGCTCGGAGATGACATTCACGCAGTCAGGCACTATCGCCGTCACAGTCACGCAGCCCGGCACAGAGGTCTATGCACCGGCTTCCACCACAGTGGAGAATGTGAAGGTGAACAAGGTGTCTCCGACGATTGCCACCAAGCCGACAGTGGCGACGATACACTATTTGGACAACTTCAGCAACAACCAGCTGTCTGAAGGACTGGCGACGGTAACGTTGCGCGGTGTGGAGAACACGCCGATAGCCGGTACGTTCACATGGACGACAATAAACAATACCCTCGTCACCGACCAGCCCGGCACGCACAACTACTCCGTCACATTCACGCCCGACGACCTCGGCATGTACAATCCTGTTACTTTCAGCATGCCAGTTGTCATCTCGCGCGCTCTGGTGCCGGAGCTTGACATGAACAACGCTTCGGTGGATGTTTCGCGCATCGTTCCCGAGCAGGAGATTGACCACAAGAAGACCGTCGATCTCACTTCTCTCGTGGCTGCTCTGCCTGCTGCCGACCGTCATCCGATGGACAAAGCGGACTTCACCTACGTCGTCAAGTCGGTTTCGGTGGAGGGCTTGCAGTTCTCCGGTTCACAGGCAACAGCGGCAACAGCGCATATTGACAACGCCGCCAAGACTTTCTACGCCACCGAGGTAGGCGTTTACACCCTGACCGTCACTTCCCCTGCAACCGATTGGTATGAGGCTCGTTCGATGGACTTTGACATTACGGTCAACAAACTTCAGCCGGAGGTTGTCTTTTCTGCGGAGGACACTGTATATAACGTGCGCGTGGTGAAGAATGCGGCGGTTTGTGTCTGCGAAAACGAGACCATTGCCGTTCCCACAATACGCTATGCTTCGTCCGACGAGAGCATTATCCGGGAGCAGTCCAATGAGGAAGGTACGGCTTATAACCTGCTCGGCGTTGTTCATGAGGCCGATGTGGCCACTGTCACGGCCTCTTTCGCAGGAAACGCTTATTTCTTGTCTGCCGGCAATAGTAAGGAATATCTTGCTCGTGCCAAATATACGCCGGTGTTTATGGTGGACGGCACGCAAACTCGTGAGCGCGTTCTGAAAGTCGGAGAAACGGCAACCGCTTCGTTCCATTATTGCCTGCCTTATGACGATAGTGCTACTCCGATGACTTATTCTGTTACTCCTGCCAGCATTGTGGAATACGACCCTGCCACTTGTACTGTCACTGCAGTCGGTGCTGGTACAGCTGTGCTGACGTTCTATCAGCCTACTGATGCCTACCGTTATGCCGGAAGTCGGGAGTTTGAGTTCACGGTCAGCCGCAATGCAACCGCCCTTGTATTGGCGGAGCAGGTGCAGAATGCCGGTACGATGTATGTCGGTGATGTGTTGTCTGGAACGCTCTGCACTCCGAACACCGACGAAGTTCCCGTTACTGTTACTTCTTCCAATAGTGCGGTATTGGACATCGTGAATGGTGAAATACGGGCTTTGAGCGAAGGTGATGCCACGCTTACGTTCGCCATGACTCCTGAAGGAATGGCCATAAATAAATGGATTGCCACATCGGAAAGCAAGACCGTACATGTTAGCAGACGTAGTAATGCGCTGGCTGCAAATTACATGGCAACCACTAAATCTTACGGCGGCTCGGAGACAATTGTCATCACTTCGTCCAACACGGATTATGAGAACTGTCCTGTTAATCTGGTCGCAACTGGCAATGGCGACTTGGTGGCTATCAGTCGTATTTCCGGTAACTCTTTCCTTGTGACAGCGAAACATACCGAAGGAACCGTTACCTTGCAGGCGACACAGGAGATGAGTACTGCGTATGTGGCGGCTTCGCTTTCTGGAATCACCTTCACCGTCGGCAAGAGCAACTACCACGTACCCATCGACCTCAACGCCACCATGTACAACGACTCATATTGTTGCATCCAGAAGGAAGGTACCACTTCCGTAAGCGGCTCGGAGATTACGTTGGGAAATACGTTCTGGGGTGGCGGCGATTGGGAGGATAAATACGTTGTCTTCCGTTTTGAAGGTATTCCGGACAAACTGACATTCAGTTACAAGGCCTATTCGTCTGTACTTGGCGGTCTTGGTGAAATCACAGCCTCCGACTGGTATATACAGGAGAGTGCGGATGGTAATTTTAATGGCAAAGTTTGGACATCCACCAACGATAATCAGACGGACTATCAGAATGTGACCGTCCAACTCCATCCTTCTACACGTTATGTCAAACTCTGTTATTCGGGCAACTACTCCGGTCTGTTCAAGGATATTCACATTTCCGAACGGATGGAACTGGCAGCCGCTGCTCCCGCTACCACGGTGTCTGCGCCCTTCGCATTTGAGACGAAGGCTCTCGGTGCGGACGATAGCGAGCAGCAGTTCATCATGGATTGGTATAACATCGCACCTGTTACTGTCACCTCGTCCGACAGTCATTTCTCCGTGGCGCCCGCTGCGTTTGCCGAGTATGAAGATTATGGGCAGCAGGCTGTCACTGTCGTATATCATCGCTCTGTTGATATTGGCGTTCACACGGCTACTGTCACCGTTACCAATGGTATCCAGACACAATATATATATGTAAAAGGTGAGACCACCAAGAAAACGGCTACCATTGCTTGGCATCCGGATATCGAAGCGTGTGGCTTCCTGATGAATCCGGACGAGGTTTGTCCTAACGCTTCTGTTTCTTATGTGGCCACTGTCTCCAACAGTGGTGACTGCACGATTTCGTCTGACAATGCAGGTGTCATCTCCGTATCGGGCAGCACACTGGTTGCTAACTCTATTGGAACGGCTATCATTACGGTGAATTATGCCGGTTCTGACGAGTTCTATCCTGCTTCGGCATCACAGTTGTTCACTGTCACCAACGACACCAAGCAGACCATTACTTGGAATCAGTCGCTGATGGGATTGAAGTTGGGTGATGCGGCACTGGCGCTGACGGCTGCTGCTTCTTCCGGCGGTGCTGTCACTTACTCCATTGCTGTTGGTGGTGAGAGTATTGCCGCAGTGGCAGGTAGCACGCTGACTGTGGCGGGCACGTCTGGCGACACTTATATTACCGCCACACAGGCAGGTGGTGTCATCAATGGTATCACCTACGCCCCCGTCTCCATGACCAAGCGCATACATGTCGGCGACCCGACCAAGCAGTGTGAGGATTACGCGTTGCTCAACCAGTCTTGCACTTTCGCTTCGGTGCAGCAGTCGGCAGGCATTATCTACACGTTTGATGGTCCGGCGGCAGGCACATTGACTTTCTCCGCTTACCATGACAAGGCCTCTGGCACGTTTTGGGACAATTTCGAGGGAGTGGGCGCCAAAACCTACAACCCGCTGATGGTGGAGGAATATCGCAATTACAACAACACATGGGAATGGCATACCATCTTCAATCAGGTGGTGAACAAGGAGACGGCTGCTAATTACACCGCTACGGTTGATCCTACTGCCACACGTTTGCGCTTCTCGTCCAATGAGGAGGTGACGCATCATGTGAGCAACATCACCGTCCGCCGTGGCAAGAAGCTCTCCGCTTCTGAAACGGCCGTTAATGCCAACGCTGACTGCAATGTGCTGTTCACCAAGACTATCCGCATTGACTATTCTGGTTTGGATGTGCTGACTGCTTCCATAAACGGCGGCTTCTCGCTCGACAAAGCAACAATCGGCAATGGTTGTGGTACGTATGGAACAGAGGAAATCACCGTCAGCCTCACACCGACCGAGCTGAAGACCTACAGCGGCAATATAATCATCACCGACGGCAAGACCACCGAGACACGCCTCACCATCCCCGTAAAAGTGGAAGCGCAGCCCGTGTCACAGACCATCATCGGCTTCACACCCGCTGCAGCTTGTCTGACAACGGATGAAGTTGTATTCACAGCCTCCGTTCTTTCCAGCAATCCGGTCTATTACACTTCGTCTGACGAAAGCATTGCTGTTGTGGAAGCTGATGGCAGAATGACAATCCTCGCTGCTGGGGAAGTGACGGTGACGGCTCATTGTGATGCTGTCGGTTTCTACGCAGCAGCTCCCGAGGTGTCACGCACCATCAGGATAGAGAAAGTGACGCCTGTGGTAGCCACGGCTCCTGTAGCCTCTTCGGTGTTTGTTCCTGCCGTGTTGGAAGAGTCCGTCATAGACGCTTCGGAGGCAATAATGCGCGATAATAGAGGGAACGCCGTTAGCGGCACCTATGCTTGGCAGACTGCTGGCACGGAAACAACACTCGGCACTCACACTTATACCGCCGTCTTCACACCTGATAACACGGCGTGGTATAATTCTGCTGAAGTGACTGTGATGGTGGAGGTGTTGCCGCGTGTGAAGAATATTGTTTGGCCGCTGGCTGACAATAGTGCGTTCTATTGCTACGAGACGGTTACGCTTGATGCCTATACTGCTGATGCTCTTAATGGCGATACGGTGAACACGTTGTTGGTTTACACAACCGACAACCCGTCGGTGGCAGAGGTGAATGCAATGGGTACGATTCTTGTCCATGGTGAGGGAACAGTGGTTATTACGGCTTCGTCCGCTGCTGCTGGTTATTATACTGCTGCCGAGGATATGCAGCGCACCGTCACTTTCCGTAAAGCGGATCCGGTCATTGAGCAGATGCCGCTTGCAGTGCCTATCTCTGTCAATCAGCCGTTGTTGCGTTCGTATTTCTACAACTATAGCGTGGTGGTCGAGAATTACGGTAATGTGGCAGGTGAGTTCCGCTGGGATGATGAGACGCATGTTGAGACAACACCGGATACTTATACCTATCCTGTTCATTTCATCCCTGCCAATAGCAGTTATTTTAACAGTCTGGAAATCAATGTTCCCGTTCGCATTGTGTCAGAGTTCTGGACCTTTGTGGATACGGTTAGTCATACATGGACTACACCTTCCAACTGGAGTAATGCCGGTATTCCCACAGATGTGACGCCTGATGTTACGGTATTGGGTAAGTTGCACATCGAAAATAATAAGACTCTCAGTTCGCTGCTGATTGATTCCGTTGGTGAAGTGACGGTCACGAATAATGCCGCTGTTACGGTCAAATTTGCCACTTATCTGAGTGAATCTGGCAGATATGGTGATTTGATTGTGGAGAATGGTGGTAAACTGACATTGGAGACTCCGTTGAATGTACACGACTTCGTGGTACGCTCCATGCCGTCCGATCAGACTGGAAGCAATTCCGGGGTGGTAGGAAACAGTGGACAGATTGTCAATATTGAGAATCTCACCACCGTGGACGGTGATATCTATTTTGAGTTCGATATTCCTGCGCAGGAAGACGGTCGGATTGACGAGGATCAGACTTATGCTTTTGCGGTTCCGTTCCCTGTAAGTTTTGCGGAAGGGGATATCTCGCGCTGGCAGGAGATTGATGGCAGGATGCAGTGGAATTCTGATTTGAAGCACAAGAGTGATTACGCCATTGGTGCTTATGATAGCCAGCGTCGTGCTCACATGGGGAATGGTTGGCAGTTTGTTAATGGTACGGTGCTTTATCCGGGCAGGTTCTATATGCTTGGCATTGATACGCAGGCGGCACGCTATCGTTTCCGTAAAGTGGCGGGTACGCCGTTCCATGCAAATCAGACGATGGATGTCCGCTTGTATGTGGACAATCGGAATTTGCCGGAGGAGAAACGTACAACGGATATAACGGATTATAACTGGAATGGTTTGGCGAATCCGAACTTGCTCTATTCGCAGTCTTCCTCTTCACCGGTTCTGTTTGCCAGCATTTTCAAGAATGGAACCAATACTTACGAGGTGGTGAATTTGAATAGCACTACATTGGCAGTCGGTACGCCGTTCTTCGTGCAGACTCCGGAAGTGGGGTCTGTGACAGTGCTCCCTGTTAATGACATGCAGCCGCTGGCGGCACGCCGGAATGCTCCGTCCGCTATCAGGCCTTGTGCTGTCACCTTTGCTTCGGCCGCGGCATTGCAGTACCGTGACAGGATGTTTGTCTCTGCATCCGTGGATGCTGAAGATGCTTATGAACTGGGATACGACCTCGTGAAGTTGGAGGGGTCTGCAAAGTTGCCGCAATGCTGGATTAAGGCCTACGGCAAGCATCTTAGTGTGAACAATGCCCGTCTGTACGGTTCGGAAACAGAATTCCCGGTTACATTCTCGGCGCCGGAAGAAGGCTCGTATGTCATTACGATGGAGGATGGTCCGGATGATGCTGAAATTTATCTGATGTATCGCGGTACTCCTGTTTGGAATATAGCGATCAGTCCGTGCACTGTGCAACTGCCGAAAGGTTGCACGGAAGACTACAGCCTGTTGCTCCATGGTCGTGCTCCGCGTAAGCCGACTGATTTGGAGGAAAATGAAGGCGAAGGTGTTGATGGCAGAGTGGAGAAGTTTGTGCGCAACGGAGTGCTTTACATCCTGCACGATGGAGTGCTGTATGATGCCACCGGTCGTAAAGTGGAATAATAAAAGTGTTGAACGATATGCAGAAAAGATATTATATGGCTCCTCAAACGGAGAGGTTGTTGGAGGATATCCGACTGATGAAGGATTTTGATGTTTCTAGTTGGGCAAATCCCGCACCGGTCCGTCGTGTTCCCGAAGTGTGAGTCTCATTCGGATTTAGAAAGCGGTTGCCTGACCTTGACATAGGTCAGGCAACCGTTGTTGTCGGATAGGAGATTACTCCTGTTTTGGATATCATTTCACTCTTCTTTCGGTCATCGGTCGCTCAAGATGGGGTGACGGAGCGGCTTTTATCTCTTTTTCTCCTGTTTGGTGGAGATGAGTTTGATGACTTCTTCGGCAATGCGGTCGGCGGAATCCGGACGACCCAACGGATAAACGTTCTTGCGCAAGAGGGCCAGGCGTTCTTCGTCGTTGATGAGGGTCAGCGCATGCAGCACAAGGCTCTTCTCCGCATCGGCATCGCGTACCAACACAGCCGCCTGTCTGTTGACCAGAGCCATGGCATTGTGCGTCTGGTGGTCCTCCGCCACATTGGGCGACGGCACCAGTATGGCAGCCTTGCCGAGCAGACATATTTCACTGATGGACGAAGCTCCGGCGCGCGAAATGACAAGGTCGGCAAGCGCGTAGCAATCCGGCATGTTCTTCAGGAAAGCGGTGCAGACAATGTTCTCCGCTCCCTGAACTCCGTCAAGCGCAGCGCGGCACTTGTCGTAGTAAGCCTTTCCGGTCTGCCAAATCACCTGCATTCCTGATTCGGCCAGTTGGGGAAGAGAGGAGGCAATGCTGTTATTGATGGTGCGTGCTCCAAGACTGCCGCCGATAATGAGCAGGGTAGGGGTTTCCGTGTCGAAACGTACCCCGAATTCGCGGTTGAAAAAGGATACCGCGCGCTCTTTGTCACCGCAGGTCAGGTCCTGACGGACAGGATTGCCGGTGAAGATGATTTTCTCTTTCGGGAAGAAACGCTCCATGTTGTCGTAGGCGACACATATTCTTGCGGCATCGTTGCGCAGGAGTTTGTTGGTGACTCCGGCAAAGCCGTTCTGCTCCTGCAGCAGTACAGGAATGCCCATGCGTGCAGCCATTTTCATGGCTGCTCCGGAGGCATAGCCTCCCACTCCGACCGCCACATCAGGTTTGAAATCGCGGATTATCCTTTTCGCCATGCGCATAGACTTCCAGAGGTCGATAAGCACACTGATGTTTTTCCAGGGCTGCGCGCGGTTGAAACCGCGCACGGGCAGGCCGACAATGCGGTAGCCCGCCTCGGGGACACGCTCCATCTCCATACGCCCGAGGGCACCGACAAAGAGAATGTCGGCTTCAGGGTCCTGTTCGCACAATGCGTTGGCAATACTTACGGCGGGGAAGATATGTCCTCCGGTGCCGCCGCCACTGATCAGGTATTTCATAATATGTCAGTTTGTAAAGGTTTGCGTGAAATAGAGAGATTGTCATCCAGTCTAATCTCGGGAGTCTCCTCAAAATTGTCCCTGACGGACGCTTCCTGCTTGGCCATCAGGATGTTCTGTTCGCGGGCGACGCACATCATGATGCCGAAATAGAGGCTGGTCATTACGGCGCTTGTCCCTCCGTGGGAAATCAAAGGCAGCGGCTGGCCCGTCACGGGGCCGAGACCGACAGAGACGGCCATGCTCACCAACGCCTGGCACGTCAGCATCAGAGCCAGCCCCATCATCATCATCATCGCCGCATAGTCGGCATAGCGGCTTGATACATAGCAGGCCCGGATAAGTATGGCAAGGTAGAGCAGCATTAGGAAGACGGCCCCCACTACGCCAGTCTCCTCCACAATGATGGCGAAGATATAGTCGGCATAGGCGAGAGGCAGGAAATCCCGCTCCTGACTGTTGCCGGGCAAAACCCCCACGGGACTCTTTCCGCCGCGCATCACGGCCACCTTGGCAAGATTGCGCTGGTAGTTCTCCTTTGTCATCGTTATTTCTGACGACGGGCGCTTTATGTCTTCAATCATCGCGTCCACACGTTTCACCTGAGTGACGGCCCGCTCGAACGGACCTTTCAGCTGGCGGTGCGGACGGACAAAGCCGAACTCAATGACGAAATAGCCCACCACAAGCAGCACCACGGCCGTCCCGACAACAGACAGAACATATTTGACAGGCTGGCGCGACAGAAACCAAAGCAGCACTACGATGAAACCGAGCAGCATGGCGGTGGAAAGGTTGCTCATTACCAGCGGAAGGCAGGTGATAATAGTAAGGCCGAGAGTGATAAAGAAATTGCGTTTCTTCTCCTCGTCGTTTGCAGGGCGTGTCAGGAGGTCCGACACGACGATAATCAGTCCTGGCTTCGCCAACTCCGACGGCTGGAAGCGGAATCCGCCAATCTGGAACCAGCGTACCGCGCCGTTCAGTTCCTTTCCGAACGGATTGCCGGGAATGAGCATCAGATAGAGGCACAGGAGGGAGCCTGCCAGCAGCAACATGCCGCCCAAACGGATGGACCATGTAGGAAGGTACTGAACCAGATAGGCTACCGCCACACCGAAGGCGAGATACAGGCTCTGCTGCATCACAGGGCCGAGAAACGAGTGGTGCTTGTAGGTCAGGGTACTGCCTGCGGAAAACAGGGCGATTACCGCCACTCCTATCAGAATGAAAAACAAGACCCAGAATGTATGGTCGTTGTATTCACGGCTTGGAAGTTTTATTTTCATAGTTGTCTTACAGTTTGCATGAATCGGTCGCCACGGTCCTCGTAGTTGTTGAACAGGTCAAAACTTGCGCAACACGGAGAGAGCAGGACAGTGTCACCCGGGCATGCGGCACGGTAGGCTCCTGTGACAGCGTCCTGAAGGTTGTCGGTGTCGATGATATTCAGCCCGGAGCCGTCGAAATGCTCGTGCAGCTTCTCGTTGTGCAGCCCCATGAAGACCAGAGTGTGGCACTTCTGCCGCACGAGTTCATCTATCTCGCTGTAGTCGTTGCCCTTGTCCTTGCCGCCGAGGATAAGCACGGTGGGCGTGGTCATAGCCTCGAGAGCATACCAGCAGGAATTGACGTTGGTGGCTTTCGAGTCGTTGATGAAGCGCACGTCGCGCACCGTAGCGACATACTGCAGACGGTGAGGCACTCCGGGGAAGGTAGTGAGCGACTCGCGTATGGTATCGTTCTTTATACGGAGAATCTGCGCCGCAATGGAAGCCGCCATCGAGTTCTGGCGGTTGTGCAGCCCCTGCAGGCTGAGTTCCTCCAGCGGCACGCGCAGAGGCTCCGCCGCCTGCGGCGCGGCAACGACAAGGTTACGTCCGTCGGTGTAGGCGATGTTCTTCTCCCCGCTGCCGAAAGGATAGAGGGTGGCCTTGGGCTTGAGTCGCGCTATCTCGCGGTCGATGACCGGGTCCTCCGACCAATAGATGAAGGCATCACGCGCCGTCTGGTTGCGTGTGATACGGAACTTGGCGTCCACGTAGTTCTGGAAGACAAAGTCGTACCGGTCGAGGTGGTCGGGTGTTATATTGAGCAGGATGGCTATGTCCGCGCGGAAGTCATACATATTGTCCAACTGGAAGGAAGACAGCTCGATGACATAGTAGGCATGGTCGTTCTGCGCCACCTGCAAGGCAAGCGAGTTGCCTATGTTCCCCGCCAGGCCGACATCCAGTCCCGCACGGCGCAGGATGTCGAAGATAAGGGACGTGGTGGTGGTCTTGCCGTTGGAGCCTGTGATGCAGACCATCTTCGCCTTCGTGTAGCGCGCGGCGAACTCTATCTCCGAGATGACAGGCGTACCCTGCCTGCGAAGCTCCTGTATGACGGGGGCAGTCTCGGGAATACCGGGACTCTTGACCACCTCACCGGCACGGAGAATCCTCTCGAGGGTGTGCGTCCGCTCCTCATAGGCGATGCCGTGCTGTTCGAGCATGGCCTTGTATTCGGGCTTTACCGGCCCCATGTCGCTGACAAAGACATCATAGCCCTTCGCCTTACCGAGAACGGCAGCCCCGCATCCGCTCTCGCCGGCACCTAATACGACCAATGACTTCTGTTGCATAATTATCTGATTTTGAGTGTTAGTAATGTGAATGCCGCCAGCAGGATTGTAACCAGAATGAAGCGGATGGTGATTTTGTTCTCATGGTGCAGGTCGCCGTCGCCTTTCATGCGAATGAGGCATGTCGGGTCGTTGCGCAGCACCTGCTCGACGGACGTGCGGAAATGGTCGTGCAAAGGGGTACGCTTCCAGATGCGTATGTGCCGTCCGCTCCTCTTGCCCCATTTATAGACCTGCGTCTGAACGATAACGCTGACGCTCTCCATGAGGAACACACCGCAGAGGATGGGGACAAGCAACTCCTTGTGCATGATACAGGCACTGACGGCAATGATACCGCCGATGGTGAGGCTGCCCGTGTCACCCATGAAAATCTGGGCAGGATAAGAGTTGTACCACAGGAAACCGACCAATGCGCCCACAAACGCCGCAAGGAACACAACCAGCTCCTCACTGCCGGGAATGTACATCACATCGAAATAGTCCGCCATCATGGTGTTGCCGCTGACGTAAGCGAGAACGATAAGCGCGATACCGATAATGGACGAGTTGCCGGCACACATGCCGTCCATGCCGTCGTTCAGGTTCGCGCCGTTGCTCACAGCAGCCACCACGAAGACAATCAGCGCGATGAAGAATATCCAGCCCGCCTTGTACTTCCAGTTGTCGCCGAGGAAGGAGAACATGTCGGCATAGTTGGCGTTGTGCGCCTTGACAAACGGGATAGTGGTGCGCGTGGACTTGATGTCGGGCGACTTATAGACCACCTCCGTGTTGTTCTCTATTTTCGTGTGTACAGTCTCGTTCATCACCGCAGCAGGCGCATAGCGGAGAGTGAGGCCGACAATGAGTCCCAATGCCACCTGTCCGGCTATCTTCACCCATCCGTTCAAGCCGTCCTTGTTCTTGCGGAAAGTCTTGATGTAGTCGTCCATGAAGCCGAGCAGCCCGAGCAGAAGGGTGGTGACAATCATGAGCAGCATATAGACATTGGTCAGCCTGCCGACCAGCAGCACCGCCGTCAGTATGGCCACGATGATGACTATGCCGCCCATAGTGGGAACTCCGACTTTCTTCGTGTTGAAGGGATCGGTCTTCTCGTCACGCTGCGTCTCCGAGATATGCCTGCGGCGCAACAAGGCAATGAAATGCCTGCCGAACCACATGCTCATGAGCAGGGCAATGACCGCCGCAACGATGGCACGGAACGAGATGTAGGTGAACAAGCGTGCGCCAAGCACGTCGCTGAAGGTTGTGAAAAGTGAATATAACATAATGTAGGTTGGTTTTTCTCGTGTTTCTATATATAAGACGAAGAAGTCATTGTTTTGTGACAGGAAAAGTGAAGTTTTTTATAATTGTTCTTTTTCAATCATCTTTTTTATTTCCCTGTCAAAGTCAGAGGTAAGCGGTTGGGTGCGGTTGAAGATGTCGTACTCCGATTCGGCTTTCTCTTCGGCTAAAGCCTTGGAGACCTTTCCCTTGTCCGGCAGGATATTATAACGGCGGAAGGAAAGGAACTCGTTCACGCTTGCGGCAAACTGCCGCATGTCAAAGGTATTCTCACGCTCTATTAGGTCTTCGATATAATCGAAATAGCCCGTTACTGCACGTTCCAACTGGCGAATCTGCTTCTCGTCCAAGTAGTTCTTTGCGACAGTGACATCCGATTTCAAGATGCGTCCCTCTGGTGCGTTGCGCCAAGTCTGCAAGCCCATGTGCGGCTGTGCATGGTCGGCATGGGTATAGATAATCTCCGCCGCCGTCTGTCCGGTAATGGCATAGTGGAAACGGTTCTGCACCATCGCATAGAACTCACGTGTGGTTGGCGCGTTGCGGTCGTAGTCGATACTGCACTCCGCATAGATGTCCGTTATCTGCTGCCATATACGCCGCTCACTGGCACGGATAGAGCGTACGCGCTCCAAGAGTTCGCGGAAGTAATCCTTGCCAAAGACCGCCTTGCCCTGCTTGAGACGGTCGTCGTCCAATACGAAGCCCTTGCGGATATATTCATTCAGTATCTTGGTCGCCCACTGGCGGAAGCGTGTCGCGCGTGTGGAATTGACCCGGTAGCCGACAGAGATAATGGCGTCAAGGTTGTAGAACTGGGTTTTACGGGATACTTGCCGATGTCCTTCTTGTTGAACTACCGAGATTTTCTCGGCAGTTGCGTTTTCCTGTAGTTCTCCACTATCATAGATGTTCTTCAAGTGCAGACTTATATTGTCCGAGGAGCAATCAAAAAGCATGGCCATCGCTTTCTGTGTCATCCAGATAGTTTCGTCCCTCACCACGACTTGCACCTGCGCGGCATTGTCTGGCGCATCGTAAAGAAGAAATAACGCTTGTCGGTCTGCTGTATTCATGATTATTGGTATTTCTTTTAGAGTGAGAGTTCTATTTGTTCTTTATAGTTTGATTTAACAGATAACACTTTGTAACCGATTCAAGGCATTACAAGTCGTCACAAATTAGGGATGCAGTAGTTAGTCTATTTGTTTTATAAATTATATAAGTTCTAATTCGTCTTCCTCATGAAGTTCTTGTTCGACAAATGGAGAAATAAGTTCTTCAAATTTAGGAGTATATGAATCTTCTCCTTCATCCACATAAGTTACTGCTTGTTGCTTCAAATTAGCATAACTATAACAATGATACTCTCTTTCCACTTTTTCTTTTGAGGTTGGATGCGTAAAAACAAGTCTTTCAGTGAATTCATATACAAGATATACAGGTTCAGAGTTCTCTGGTAAGTGTTGCTTTTCTTTGATAAGATTAATATTATCCACCATATTTTTATATACTGCCATATGTCGTTTTTGATCTTGTAATGCATTATCTAAGAAACTCTTAAAATAGTCTTCACCCATAATCCTAATATCTTTACGATATCGTGCAATCCGCGAAGAATCAGAGTGTAGTGTATGCAATTTATATTCATTCGCTTTTTTAATTCTGCTCTTTAGTTCATAGTCATAAAAATCCTCTATAGTAATAGTATCAATCGGAGTCGCATTCCAGTCAATAATATTAACGGTAAACTTAATTTTGTTTCCTCCGTGTGTATTCAAGTACGAACTTATAGCAGTCATTTCGTGGACGTGTATACTATTTGCCTTAATATATCTTTCTGTTGCTTCCTTTATTGGATCTTTTTTGCAACTAATCATTCCGATGCTAACAAGACATAGCATCAATAACATAAGATTCTTTTTCATATTTGTATATTTTTAGATTATTTATTCTATAATATAAAAACATAATTATTCTGCTGATGGTGCGGTGAATTTGCAATCAGGGTAATTGGCGCAACCGTAGAAAGAACCGTATGTACCACGACGTTTTACCAAATTACCGCCACAACGAGGACACTTGCCACTTTCAACCGCTTCTATCTGCTTTTGTTCGTAGTTCGCTTTGTTAATCTGTGCGCGTACAGAATGTCGTTTGCGTGCCTCGTTATCCATTATGTTGAGCGATAACAGAAAACCGTATATCTCTCGCGCTTGTTTTGCAGTCATGACCTGTTCGGTGTACATGCGAATCAGTTTACGCAACTTATTCCAACAAATAACATTCGTATGCTCGACCGAAACCTGTAATATCGCATTATTCGAAAAAGCAATAATGGATATATACTTGACTTGCTTATCTTTTAATATAGAGGCTAACGCCTTAATATGCGCTTCGTTCTGCAATATCGGATTATCGAATGACAAATCTCTATTGCGCCAACAACTTCTCCATAATTTTGAATTATCCGAACCATGTATATATCCGTATATATTTTTTGTCTCTATTACAAACACTCCGTATGGACTAACAACCACATGGTCTATTTGCGTAGTATATCCATTCCCTCTGTCCAGCAGCAAATCATTGATAACAAAATACCTGTCTTTAGGCAACCAGTGTAAATTTCTTGCAACAGCATTCTCTCCTGCCTTACCAGCGGTTGTTGTAAGCCTTCTAATCAGTACGAATAGAAAGAATGCGCATATAAGTATGGAGAAGATAAAAGACATTTTTATGCTTGTGCCAGTTTATTTATTGTTTACATTGTCTATTTTATGAGATGCAATATTTTCTTGTCAAGGGTAGCTCAAGGGTAGCTGAAAGGTGGCGGAGAGCAAACTATCGGGTGGCGTTTATATATCCGTTTTGTTTTCTTTCGATAATATCCGTTTCAGTTCTTCCATATCGGGCAATGCTTTGCGGAATTGCTCCGGCATGTCGGCGGCTGTTGTATAAGTTGCTACTCCCATCGGACTGTCATAGCGTTTGATGACATACTCCACAAATGCCTTGTCCGCCGACTTGCACAAGACTATACCTATAGAAGGATTCTCGTGCGGCTTGCGCACCTTGTCATCCAATATCTGCAAGTAAGTTGTCAGCTGGCCAAGATAGGACGGATTGAACTCTCCTGCCTTCAGTTCCACTACCACCAACGCATTTAGTTCGCGGTTGAAGAACAGCAAATCGGGGAAGAACTCGTGGTTATATACTTCCAAATGGTATTGGTTGCCTACAAAGGTAAAGTCCTGCCCGAATGTCATGATGAAGTCCTTTACGTTCTGGACAATCTCTTTCTCAATCACGTGCTCGTCCACATCTATCTTGTCACGCAAGCCTATCTCCTCCACGTTGATAAAGTCCAACGCGTAGGAGTCCTTGAACATCATAACGGCTTTGCGCGCCATTGACGAATTGGGGATTGTCTTTATGAAATTGTTAGGCAGACTGTCGCGGTTCTCGTACGCTTGCTGTCTGATGAGTCTCTCAAGCGCCTCAACCGACAGTTTCTCCTCCGCCGTGCGATGGATGTAGTAGTAACGCGCTTCGAGGTTT
>Ga0310690_10006297_pt1 | contig 15635 bp, 12 predicted proteins | sample AusTroGonzalo_MG_2_FD_207661 | JGI IMG/M metagenome (GOLD analysis project Ga0310690, IMG submission 207661) | Bovine rumen microbial communities from tropical cattle in Woodstock, Queensland, Australia - Gonzalo_04 (v2) (version 2) | ecosystem: Host-associated > Mammals > Digestive system >... | reverse complement strand
CAGACCGCCAGTTCGACCCGCAGCAAAAATGTGGAATAACACCGGTTTGCCGTCAGGCAAATTTTGCAAGGGAGCGCAGTCCAAATTGCATTTGGACGAAGCAATCTGGTCACCCAATGCCGATTTTCAACGCAGCGCTAGCAAGGTTTGAAAATCGAGCATACAGAAATTGTTATTGAAGTATTGTTTTTTATTTAAATACGCACAACGGTGTTAAATGTCGGGTAAAAAATTTGATTTTGCACAAATGACGGTGTTTGATTTCAATATAATCGGTGCAAATTCGACAAATAATTGTTTTGGTTGTGACAGTAGTTGTGATTGTGTTTGTAACTCTGTTTGGATTGTATCAGAAGAACCACTTCAAAAATTATTCAAAGCAAAGGTGAAAAAATAAATTTAATTGCACAAAGTGTCAAATCACATAGTTTATAAAAAAACACCCCCGGGGAGAGTATAGGGGTGCATGGTTGGTTAAAGGGAAGAAACCAAACCGAAACTTTTTATTTGGGCCCGCCACCGCCGCCACTGGTGCCACCAGCAATGCCATATAATGTATCACGAAAATCATCATATTGTGTGATAGCTTCGGTACAATAGTAAGCGCACTCAACCGCACAGTTTTCTGAATCATTTAAATCTGCAAGGTATACCCAGCTTGGTGATGAAAAATTACAAATATCTGTTTCGTTATTAGAACGTACCGTCGTGTAATTCGATGCCTTGCACCAACAATATTGTCCATTGGTTGTATTATGCTGTGCATTTGGCAAGGAATCACCAGGTAAAATATTTGACGCAATATACGTAAATTCGTTATTATTCCATGGATTTGTTCCAGCAGTATCAACACAGGTCGATGTTCCACGTAGAAAAGAGTCCATGCTTTTATTGTGGTTTTTATGTATTTGCCATTCCATTGCCCCAAGATTGTTTGCAAACTGACAATCTATTACTTGTTTGTCGCTTATACATTGATTAACACCGTTATAGAAACCTTTACCGATGCTACCGAAAATGTTACCACCGGTTTCAAAATTGCTGACATCACAATATGGACGGATGCGCCAGCCCATAAATGTGTATCCGGTTTTTGTTGGTGGTGTTTGTGGTAATGTTACACCATCGCCATATTCACATGTGTTTGATGTACCATTGGTGTATTGTGTATACCCGTCAAACCAAATTAAATCTATATCATTTGGTGTCCATGTCGCAATACAGGTTATATTGCTTTCCGGGTTTGTCGGGACAGTTGTCCAATTTTCAGTTAAAGATTCTGCTTTATTCCCGACACCATTATCACACGACCAGACATTGAATTGATTTCCTTGTTTTGTACAATAATTTGCCATAAATTGATAATTGGTACCATAGGTTACAGACCCCCTTGAAGTCCCACCAATACCTGTTCCACAATCGTAAGTTATACCGTATTCTTGAGGTTCGTATTGTGCAACCAATGTACAATCATTCCCAGAACCCAAATTATCGTCATTACATGTATCGCCATTTTCAACATAAACGGGGTCGTCCGCAAACGTCGGAAGAATTGTACTCACTGCCAAAAGACCTGTTAAAAACAGCTTTTTAAGCATTCTCTCTGTCCCCTTTGATATTCTGTATTATATCACAAAAATACCATTGTTACAAATTTGATGAATACTTTTTTCATATTGACTTTGTTTTTTCTGTTTGGCTATAATTTTGGTATAACAACAGCCAAAGGAGACACAAATGTCAATGTTACTGGAAGATTTAGAAATGCCATACAGCCCATCAGACAGCAAACCAGCAGAAGACACAGGGTGTGGTTGTTTATTGCTGTTAATTGGTGGAACTGCTTTTATGTTGGGGTATGCAATTAACAAGGCTTATGAAGCGAAACATCCTGAAACGGTAAAGCCTGTTCAGAAAACACAAACCATAAAACCTGTTCAAAATGCGTTGGATACTTTAAAGGCATCTGATACATTGAAAATAATGAACAAATTAAAAATGGATGCAAAAATTAACGTAAAATAGTGTAAACCACGCAGGAGAGAATAAAAGGGGAAACATACGATGACTTTGTTTGAAAAAATTAAAAATTTGCCAGCAATTTGGGTATCTATTTTGGCTTTTGGTATTGCGCTGGGTGGTTTTTTTATTGGCAGCGGTGTTTATCATTCTTTGGCACGCCGAACAGTGACTGTCAAGGGCTTGGCAGAAATGGATGTAGTTGCAGATACTGCTGTGTGGAATATAAAATTTAATCGTGTCGGTGGAGATTTAGCCCAAGTTCAAGCTGATATTGACGAAGATATAGACAAGACATACGCGTTTTTATTGGACAATGGATTTGAAGAAAACGAATTACAAAATATGCGTATAACTGTTCGTGATAAATATGCTGGATACAGTGATGCGCAACGTCGTGATCAAGATAATAACGACAGATATGTTATTGAAACAGGTGTTATGGTACGTTCTAATTCTGTAAACCTGGTAGATACTGTTTCACGCAGAATGGGTGAACTGGTTCGTCAAGGTGTGACTGTGACCGAAGATTATACTGGGCCTATTTATGTCTTTAATGGTTTGAACAATATTAAGATCAAGATGATAGAAGCGGCAACAAAAAATGCAACTGCGGCCGGTGAACAATTTGCAAAGGATGCAAACGCGAAATTAGGCAAGATACAATCTGCAAATCAAGGTGTGTTCAGTATTTCTGCACGTGATCAAGTTGATGCATGGTCTGATAATGAAAAACAATCTATTAATAAACGTGTTCGTGTTGTGTCAACTATAACTTTCTATTTAAGATAAAAAATGCCGTCCATTTGGACGGTTTTTTGATTTATATCTTGCACTAATTTTTTTGATTTTCTATAATATGTTTATGGCAAAAACAGCAGACCTTTTTATTCGTGCAGAACATGCAGATTTATTGAAAAAATTAAATGCATGGGATGTTGCATATCATCAAAATGATGCTCCAATTGTTGATGATGCAACGTATGATGATGCAAAATCTAGGATATTAGAAATTGAAAACGAATATCCTGAATTAGCCAAGGGTGGCTTTTCAACACATGTGGGGGCCGCTGTTTCTGAAAAATTTAAATCGTTTCCGCATGTTGTGCCAATGTTGTCTATATCTGACGTTTTTAATGAAGACGAAGTACGTGATTGGTTTGACAAATTGGCAAGTAAAGATTTGTTTGTTGAATTAAAGGTTGACGGACTTTCTTTTTCTGCACGGTATGAAAAAGGTGTTTTTGTTCGCGGTCTTACACGGGGCAGTGGGGTTGCAGGAGAAGATATAACCCAGAATTTATTAACAATACAAGATATTCCAAAAAAATTATCTGGTGATTTTCCTGATGTTATAGAAGTACGTGGCGAAGTATATATGGCACGTCGTGATTTTATTGCATTGAATGAAAGTTCTGATAAAAAATTTGCAAATCCACGTAATGCGGCTGCGGGTTCTTTGCGCCAATTGAATCCAATGATAACTGCATCAAGAAAATTAAGTGCGTTTGGTTATACGTATGGTGATTTATCAAATCGCACATGGAATACACAGTCTGAATATTTTGAAAAGTTAGAATCGTGGGGTTTTAAAACTACACGTCAATGGGCGCATCGCGCACACAGTGTTGCGGATGTTCAAGATATATATAACAAGATTATGTTGCAACGGGATGAAATTCCGTTTGATATAGATGGTTTAGTTATCAAAGTTAATTCAATTGAAACCCAAGAAAAAATGGGTTCACGTGCAAACAGTCCACGCTGGGAAATCGCATATAAATTTCCTGCGGCGCGTGGTATTACAAAATTAAATGACATCACAATTCAGGTTGGACGTACTGGGGTTTTGACACCTGTTGCAGAATTAGAACCGATTAATATTGGGGGTGTTTTGGTTTCGCGTGCAACGTTACATAATGGTGATGAAATTGAACGTTTAAATGTAAAAATCGGTGACAAAGTTATCGTCCAAAGGGCAGGTGATGTTATTCCACAAATCGTTGCTGTTGCAGAATCTTCTGTTGATGCGCGACCTTTTGTTTTTCCGAATGTTTGTCCGGTATGTGGTGGTCATGTTGTTCAAGAGATTGGCGCTGTGGCACGGCGATGTGTTAATTCATTATCTTGTCCTGCGCAAATTCGTGGCGAATTGGAACATTTTGTATCACGTCATGCCTTTGATATTGAAGGTGTTGGTGCCAAGCAGATTGAATTGTTTGCAAATCTTAAATGGATAAATCAGGCATCTGATATATTTACATTGATTGAAAAGCATGGAATTGAAATGCGTGATATGGATGGTTTTGGTGATAAATCTGTATCTAATTTACGCGAAGCAATTGAACGCGCGCGCAGTGTCGAATTGCATCGTGTAATTTATGCGATTGGGATACCTGATGTTGGGGAAGTGACTGCAAAAATATTGGCACGTGAATTTAAATCTATGGATGCTTTGCGTAATGCAACAAAAGAACGTTTAATCGAAATAGATGGTATCGGTGAAACAATGGCAAATGAAATTGTTTCATTCTTTGTGGACGAACATTCGGTTGCAGCATTGGATGATTTGTTAAAGCAAATAAATATAAAAAATCCGGAAAATACCGTTGTGCAAGACAGTGTCTTAAACGGTAAACGTGTCGTATTAACTGGTACATTGTCTGGATATACACGCGATGAAGCCAAGGCAATATTGGAACAAATGGGTGCACGTGTCAGCAACAGTGTTTCTTCGAAAACAGATATTGTTATTGCTGGGGCATCTGCGGGTTCTAAATTGGCAGATGCACAAAAGTTAGGAATAACTGTGTGGAATGAAAATGATTTTGAAAGTGTTGTAAAATAGGGGGGGCATATTGCAACAAGATAAAAACAAAAAAGAACAAGAAAAAAAGTATTCGTTTAAAACACGAATCTTGATTTTTTTTCTGAATTTATTTCTTGTTATGGTCGCATGTGTCGGGCTTTATGTTTTATTTGTTTTTTTACAAATGCCATCACTTGATTCTATATTGCATGAAACCCGTGAACCAGCAATTATCTTTTTAGACAAAAGCGGTCGCGAAATACGTTCTGATGGTCGTATTATGGGGGCCCCAGTATCTGTTGAATATTTGCCACCACATGTATGGCAGGCGATTGTCGCAATTGAAGACAAAAGATTTTTTGAACACGGTGCAATTTCATATCGTGGAACATTACGTGCTGTTATTGTAAATTTGTTTAATGGTTCTGTTGCTGCTGGTGGTTCAACAATAACCCAGCAAACAGCCAAGAACATATTTTTATCACGTGAAAAAAAGATTTCTCGTAAAATTCAAGAATTAATATTGTCTATGTGGTTGGAAAACAGATTTTCTAAAAATCAAATTCTTGATTTGTATATGAACAGAATATCATTGGTTGGTGGAATGCGTGGAATTGATGCAGCATCTGTTGCATTGTTTGGACATGGCGCGCGTGAAATGAATGTCGCAGAAGCCGCCCAGATTGCTGCAATGTTAAAGGCACCCACGACGTACAGTCCTTTGAAAAATCCAGATAAAAATATCAAACGTGCCAAGGTTGTTTTGGCAGAAATGGTACGTCAAAATTATATCTCGTTGGACGAAGCGCGTGCAGCAGTGAAAAAGTTGAAACCATCACCACAAAAAATGGACAAGAATATATACAGATATTGGACTGATTTTGTTCGTGAAGAAATAGAATCGAGAATTGGTGAAATTAACCAAGACTTATATGTTTATACCACAATGGATACAAAATTACAAAAACATGCTGCAACAACATTGGCATCAAATGTTGGCGATTTCCAAGGTGCGATTGTCGCACTTTCACGTGATGGTGCGATTGTTTCAATGGTTGGTGGTGACGATTACAGGGTCAGTCAGTTTAATCGTGCATTGGCATTACGTCAGCCTGGTTCCGCATTTAAACCGGTTGTATATTTGGTTGCATTGGAAAAAGGAATGACCCCAGAATCTCATGTGAATGATTCACCGTTCGCGATTGGTGATTATAATCCAAAGAATTATGATGAGCGTTATTATGGTGGAATAACATTGGCAACCGCATTCGCAAAAAGCGTTAATTCTGTTCCTTTGAAATTAACAAAAGAATACGGCATTAATTCTGTATTAAGAATGGCTGCGCGTCTTGGTGTTGGTAATAATTTAAAACGTGAATATTCAACTGTTCTTGGTGCATCGGAAATGAGTTTACTAGATTTAACAACGATATATTCTGTGATTTGGAATGATGGAAAATCTGTGCATCCGTATTCTATAACAAAAATAACAGATGCAGGTGGACACGTGCTTTATTCGCGCAATCCGTCCGAAGAAATAACGATACTGCGTCCACAAACGGTTGAATATATGAAAGATTTGTTATACGAAGTTGTCACGCAAGGTACAGGAAAACGTGCGTATACTCCGGATGTTTTAGGTGGAAAAACAGGAACCAGTAATGATAATCGTGATGCATGGTTTGTTGGTGCAACATCAAATTATGTTATGGGTGTTTGGGTTGGACGTGATGACAACAAATCAATGGGATCGAAAATTACAGGTGGGACATTACCTGCAACAATTTTTCATGAAATTGTAAAATAAAAAGCGATTATTTCCTTGCATAAAAAAGTATAAATTTGCTATGTTTGGCTTAAGAAACAAACATAGTTTTTTCATGTTTGTGTAAAGGTGGGAATTTCAAAGATGATTGATTTATTAAAATATACAAAAAGATTATTAACATGTGTTGTTGCGTGTATGTTTTTGACATTTGGCGTGACGAGAGCAGTGTATGCATGTAATGCAGATGAAATTGACGTAAACGATGATGGCACAAATTGTCAAGCTGTGAAATTTACAATCACAACAACCGAAGTTGATGCAGGTGATAATTTTAGATTTTTTATATCTGCAACTGGGACATTTTATGTTGATTGTGGTGAAGAAGGGACATTGTCTGGAATAGAGGTTTCTGGTAAAACAATTACACACACAGATGCATATTCGGATATGTATACTTGCACATATTCATCGGGCGGAATAAAAACAATTCGTATGGGGGGATTAGCAACAGGTTATGTTTCCAGTAGAAATATTTATGGAGCGACGATAAGTTTTTCACGCCCTAATAGTATTGGAACACCAGAAATGATTGCATCAATTGATGGTTCTTTGGGCGCAATATTTCCAACCTTGGGGGATGCATCAAGTCAACGACCGTATTTTTATTATACGTTTGGAAAATGTATTAATTTGGTCTCAATACCAGAAAATTTGTTTTCTGGTATATCAAGTGCGGCAAATAATATGTTCAGAGAAACATTTTATGGATGTACAGGTTTAACGTCAATACCGGAAAATTTATTTCCACATGTATCAGATGCGGCAAATGATATGTTCAGAGAAACATTTCATGGATGTACAGGTTTAACGTCAATACCGGAAAATTTATTTCCACATGTATCAGATGCGGCAGATGGTATGTTTATCGGCACGTTCCAGGGATGTACAGGTTTAACGTCAATACCTAAAGATTTGTTTTCAGGTGTATCAGGTGCAGCAAGTGCTATGTTTAGTAGTACGTTCCAGGGATGTACAGGTTTAACGTCAATACCTAAAGATTTGTTTTCAGGTGTATCAGGTGCAGCAAGTGCTATGTTTAGTAGTACGTTCCAGGGATGTACAGGTTTAACGTCAATACCAAGAAATTTATTTTCAGGTGTGACAGGTGCGGCAGAGCAGATGTTTGATGGTACGTTCGCTGGATGTACTGGTTTAACGTCAATACCGAGAAGTTTATTTTTAGGTGTATCAGATGCGGCGAGTTTTATGTTTTGGGATACATTTTCGGATTGTAGTAATTTATCGGGATATATTCCATCGTCAACATTTGGTGGTTTGATTGCAAAAGGTTCACCAAATGCAGATTATATGTGGGATGGTATTTTTAATGGGACACAATTGGCAACGTCTTGTCCGAATGGTACGGTGCAATATATAACCGGATATGAAGGGGATGATCCTGATGAGTCTTGGAATGGAAAGGTTTCTTGTGTTCCAACTGTTGAATGTCCCAAGGGTGAATATATGAATGAAGATACTGGAGAATGTACACCGTGCGCGATCGGTTCGTACAGTGATGAAATTGGTTTAAATGAATGTATTGCATGTCCAGCAGGTATGACAACCAGTGATGTTGGTGCAATATCTTGTGATGTTGAATGTCCTAATTCGTTGGCTGCACATGAATGGAATGAACCAGAATGGGATTATAATACTAATACTGTCACAAATCTTTGTGTGTTGAACGCGTGTGATGGTGGTTATTTCCCAATCATTAATGATAGTGGTAATTCATGTATGTCTTGCGCAGAGGCAACAAATGGAACTTATCCACGTAGTTCACGTAGAGGTGTTTCTGTGGCCAGAGTTCAAGACACATATGACGGTGATGGTCGACGTGCATGTTTCTTTTACAAGGGGGAAAATAACGGATTTCATATTGAAAATTCATACGACATGTTTTTAACCCCATGTCCTGCTGGAACGTACAGTAATTGGACCGAAGTAGATGAAGAAGATTTACAACCTGTATCGGGTCAGGCACTTCATTATGGTGAATCATATGATTGTGATGTGTGTCCATGGAATACTTTCACAACAGGTGGTGCAACAGAATGTACAGAATGTCTGGAAAACTATTCAACAAAGAACACATCGCCATATATGTGTCGTATTAAATGTGATGGTGGTTATTATTTGAAAAATCCAAATGATACAGAATGTTCGCCGGTTGGTGAGGGACATTATATGCCTGAACATTATGTTAATCAAGGTGAAGTCAGTGAATACGGAATATGCCCTGATGGTACGACAACGGTTGGTTATGGTATCGGTGCAGATGAAAGTGATGATTGTGGCCCAATATTGCACGTTGGTGCTGATAAATTATATCTGCGTTCTCGACCTTTGACAGAACATGCATTAAAAGTAAAACTTAACGGCAATGTTTATTACGGCAATATGTCAACAGACAATGTGAAAATGAGTTATGATACAGATAAATTATTAAAAGTAAAATTGAATAACACAGTGTATTCTGTTTGGGATGAAACTGTAAGAATGGATGAACCAGAACCGCAAATAGTCTTGCATATAAGTCCAGATGTTCAAGCAATAGTTATAAACCCACCTGTGTACAATGATGCCAGTGGTATGGAATGGTCTGTTATTATGGGTGATGAAAACGAAACAGAATTATCCGGAATGGGTGGTTGTTCTGAAACAACCGGACGGAATGGCGATATTGCAGAAGAAGGTTTTGAACCAGAAGGCGAAGGTGGAAACTGTTGGTGTAAAATCACAAGTCCTGTGCAATCTAGCAGGTGGGTTATGGGAACACCAGAACATCGAGATTGTCAGAACAAATGTGGATATTTATGTGCAAATAATATGAAAGGTACAAAAGTCAAAAATAAAACTTACAGAACTAATTTATACAGTATCAGTGGAATAATGACAGAATAATATGACTGTGTGTGATTGGTTATAAAAAATTTGCCTTTGTGGTTTTTTGGGCTATAATCCTCATGAAATAAGTTTAAAAAAGGTATAGATATGAAAGATTTAAAAAGCCCAAAAAAATATGTTTGGTCATTGATTGCATCAGCAGTTTTGTTTACTGGTGCATGCAAGACATCCGAAGGAACTGTCACAGGTTGGGGATATCGTGGCGAAAAACAAAGTGTCGTTTCTGTCGATATTGATGGCAAAGAAGTTTTGGTTTATAAATACAATAAATATAATGGCAAATTAAACGAAAAATTACCTGAATATGCAATCGGGGACACTTTGCGTTTGCGTGAAAATTTGGCATCAAAACGCAGCGGTGTTGCATTTGAAAATCAAATAAAAGTAAAATAAAAAAAACAAAACCGCATTTCTGCGGTTTTTGTTTTTTGAATTTGATGAAATACAACGAAAAAATCGCATAAAAATCATACGGAAAAACAATCTCAACTGAAACGCATTTTTTACCACCAAAGTCACGAAAATTGTTGGATACACTTGCATTATATTACACATAACTATAATCAAAAAGTTATACATTACCTATGCAGATTTATTTGATTATACAAAATTTATACGAAAAAACGGCTGTAGCCCGTACTCGTTTTGAACTTAAAAAATATGGTAAAAACAATTTGTTATAATTGTTGATCCGTATATTGCTGGTTCGAGTCTATTTACCCCTATTTTTATTTAAAATGTATTGATAATCTATTTTGTATTTTGGTATTATATTCATAATGGATATAGAGGAATATGATATTTTCATCAAAGATAAAGATGTCACACAGGATGTCTTGTTAGTTGAACCTGACGGCCAGCAGATAAATGTTATGTTCAAAAATGGCCGTTCTTATTCGTACAACAGAAACAACATCAGATTTGTTCCTAAAAATCAAGATGAGATAGATGCCAAGAATAACTTTAAGTATCTACAAAGTCTGGCCGAAGCAGTTGGCTTAAGTAGTGAACATGGTCAAAATATATTGTTAAAGAACCTTAATCGCATTGATGCATCAAACAAAGAATCTGTTTTGTACGATTTTTTATCAGGTACAGCAACAGAAAACGATAATTATATAGAAGATAATCCTGTATACCCATTCGGATTTAATTTGAGTCAAAGACAAGCTGTGGATAACGCGATATCCAACAGATTATCCATTATTCAAGGTCCACCAGGAACAGGAAAAACACAGACCATTTTGAATATAATTGCAAATATTGTAATGGCAGGTAAGACAGTCGCTGTCGTTTCAGCTAATAATTCTGCAACTGCCAATGTATTAGAAAAATTACAGAAATATCAATTAGATTTTCTTGCTGCTTTTTTGGGTAGCAGTGCTAATATCGAAGCCTTTTATTCAAGTGATCATAAATTGCCAGATATGTCAAAATGGCATAAAAATAACAGATGGTTAAAAACAACTAATAAAAAGATCACTGATTTACATAAAAATTTGTTAATAATGTTAGAAGAACAAAATCGTCTGGCACAAAACAAAGCAGAAAATGATAGATTAAATACAGAATACCAACATTTTGTTCTTGAATACCCTAATGTCGATACTGGTGTTATATTGCATTTGTCTGCGGAAAAAGCTATGGGATTATGGTTAAAATATGAACAATATTTATCTGCTAACCGTAAGCCAAATTTTATAGAAAGAATTGTGATGTACTTTAAGTACAAAATAAAAGATAAGGCTTTTTTATTTTATAAACCAGAAGAAATCATAACTATTTGTCAGGCGCATTGGTATAAGCAAAAATTATGTCAGTTAAAACGAGATATAACCAAAGCAGAACATAAGTTATCTAAGTTTAACTTTGAAAATAAAATTAAAACATATACAGATTTATCCATGCAGTTGGTAAAATCTAAATTAGCAACAAAGTATGGCAAAACAACCAGAGAAAATAATATCGTATTAAATAAAGATTTTCTTAAATCATACCCTGTAATTTTAAGTACAACTTATTCTTTAACAAATTGTTTGTTTGATGGTCTTTATGATTACGTTATTATAGACGAGGCTTCACAAGTTGATTTAGTTACTGGGGCTCTAGCTCTTGGTTGTGCAACAAATGCAGTAATTGTTGGGGATTTAAAACAGTTGCCGAATGTTGTAGACGAACAATCTGCAAATATAACAGATACTATTTTCAATAAATTTGATATTAATGAAATTTATAGATATAAAAATCATAGCATATTATCGGCTATCTCTAAAATGTTTCCAGAAGCACCATCTGTCATGTTGCGCGAACATTATAGATGTCATCCAAAAATTATTGAATTTTGCAATCAACGTTTTTATAAAGGTCAACTTATTACTTTAAGCAATAACAAATCTAAACGAGAACCATTGATTGTTTACAAAACCAAACCAGGTAACCATGCCAGGAATCACGTAAATAATCGTCAAATAGATGTAATAATTGACGAAGTTATTCCACAGCAAAAACTTGATGTAAATAAAGATTCTATCGGTATTGTTACTCCATATAGAAATCAGGTTGCCGCTTTGCAAAAAATGTTTAATGACACAGTAGTTCAAGCAGATACAGTAGATAAATTTCAGGGCCGAGAGAAAGACATTATTATTTTATCTATGGTTGATAATAACATTTCGGATTTCGCAGACCAGCCAAACAGATTAAATGTTGCTATATCTCGTGCAATTAATCAGCTAATAATTGTTACAAATGGTAATGAAGAAAAAAACGATACTAATATCCAAGCTTTAATAGATTATATAAATTACAATAATTTAACTGTTGTAAATAGTGATATTGGTTCCATATTCGACTGTTTATACAAGTGTTATGAGGAAAATAGACGAAAAATGATAAAATCACATATATCTGAATTTGATAGCGAAAACTTGATGTATGATTTAATAAAATCTGTACTAAACGAAGAACGTTTCAACGTTTTTGATGTCGCCTTACATGTGCCATTAAAAACAATATTTAATAATTTAGCTCAATTATCAGATGAAGAATATGAATATGCTAACAATATAATGACTCATTGCGATTTTATAATATATGATCGAGTTACAAAGAAACCCGTTTTGGGTATAGAGGTAGACGGTACAAAATATCATAGCGAAAATTCAAAACAACATGAACGAGATGTTATGAAAAATAATATATTTGCTACCTATAATATGCCCCTTATTCGTTTTAGAACCGATGGTAGTCAAGAAAAAGCTAAGTTGATTAAGGCATTATCAACTATTCTTGAAAGTTAATATACATTATAAATCAGCTTCGAACGACATACAGACTTGATGTTCTTTCATTAAATGAATCAATTCGAAAGATAAAATCAACAAATATATTTAAATAGTACAGAAATCTCATAAAAATACATATAAAAAGATGATAATATAACCGATACACGGATTAACAGCAGGTCCAAAAAAATTCGGAATTTTTTTATAAATGCACAGTTTCAATGTCCGGCAATTGTTCTGCTATATATTCAAAGGCAAGTACACGGTAGCGGTACGTGTATCATTTGATAACTTCCTGATGACAATATTAGCAATCGAATGAATGCTAAAGTGATATTATTATAGCTGATATTTATTTATTTCGTCATAGTATTTTTTTGTGATGATTCTTCCCACATGTCCTGTGTCAGGCATTGCAATTAGACGTAAGTTGGGCAGCCTTCGTTCTAGTTCGTACGCGACAGATATAGGGGTTATTTTATCTTTTTCTCCATGAATAATAATTATTGGTATACCTATCAATTTATACAAATTTTTTTCAACCCATTTACCTACATTAAAAAAATCTTGAGCTACATAGTGTAGAAAAATTCTCTTACTTGAAATAAGCCTTTCATCCACATCGTTGACAGAACAAAAGTTGGTTTTTGCCAGCTGAAATAGTTCCAATTCCCAATTAACAAGGGCAGAAACAATTTCACACTTCCTGTACAAGTCGCATTTTTCATATTCATCAAATAGTTTCTTTGCATCATTTGTTTTTACTGTATCAATGAATTTTGTGTAAGCGGCATCTAATTGATGGTCTTGTTTAAAAAAGACGCTTTCAAAGTCCGTCGGGATAAATACAGAAGAGAGATAAACAGAGATGGTTGCAGCTCTGTATTTTTCGGCAAAAGCGAGAGCAAGTGTACTGCCATAAGAGTACCCAGAAACAATGCATTTATCAATCTTCAGATGCTGTAATAACATGTAGGCATCATTTATTGCGTCTTGACAGGTATTATCTCTTAATTCTGCATCAGGACAGGATTTGCCACACCCACGTTGATCAAAGAATATAACGTAAAATTTATCAAGGTCGATCATGTCTATGTATCGAGTGGAAAAACCACCGCCTGGCCCACCGTGGAAACATAAAAGAGGAATTCCGTTTTTGTTACCATAAATCTCAAAATAGATTTTATGCAATTGATTAACTGGCAGAAATCCATTTTGTACGTCGGGCATTATTTTATCTCCTTAAAGCCTTAATAATAGATTTCCAATCACTAAAGAAATAATCAGAGAGTTTCCGTACAGGCTCTTCATCTTTATAAATATGCTTGTTTTCTAGTGCAACCACCGTGGCATTATTTGCTTTCGCAGACATAATACCTTCAACAGAATCTTCAAATACTAACAAGGAAGAGTTCCTAGGCGCACCAACAAGTTCTAGTGCTTTTTTATAAGGTTCTGGCGATGGTTTTTGTTCCAAAACATCGTCTTGAGTCACAATGCAATCAAAGAAATTGTTAATGTTCAGCAGATTGTATAGGGCTGATAATGGGTTACAGCTAAAATAGTCTATTTCACGTTTCTTTGATCCTGTAACCAATAGAAATTTTTTCTGAGGATATTTGGATTTTATAATATTCATGGCTTCTATGGCCCCTGTCTTTATTTTTATCTGAGGTTTTACCATGTGTTCGTCTATCCATAACAAGCGAGTTTTAATTTCTTTAACAGGCAGACAACTATTACCAAATAGTTTGTCCAAATGCTTATAATATTCAATGGAATATGGTTGCTTGAATAATATTCTGTAATGTTGTTCCAGATGTTCAAGAAAATCCTTGGACACGTTTTTATTATAAAAATGCTGAACGTACAACTTATCTTTTTCCTGATAAGCAAGATGAGAATCTACCAGTGTCCCATCAAAATCAAAAGCAAAAATATCGTATAAGTTTATATTCAGCATTTATAAAACCAAATCGGCACATAAGAGTGCCGCAAACTAAGTGGTTAGTTCTGTCCCAAGGTCTCAATAACCCAATTTTTAATGACCGCAGGATACAATTTTGTGTCTTTCAAATCAGAAATTTTAATTTTTTCAAAGCCAATCAAATCCTCTTTGCTGCTGATTTCTTCAGTATTTATATCTACACGCTTAACGACTTCAATACCATACAAGAAATTGCCTTTGGAATCATATCCCTGATTTTCGATGGCCAGTAAAATGCCGTCGTGAATAGTGATATCTGATTCTGCTAGACCCATTTCTTCGTTGAGTTCACGTGCGATACATTGATTCAATGTTTCACCTAATTCAAGACCGCCACCAGGTAAGAAATAATAACCTCCTGCAAGGTGCTTGCATAGAACAATACTGTCGCCTTGTACAATTAAACATCTGCTTGTAGTTTGTGTTCTCATTTTTTTCTCCTTTGTTTGGTTCTAGTATATTTTTGAAAATACTTTCTGTCTAGCAATAATCTTGCTAGCAAATATTTTTTATGGCAGAAAGCAGTTATTGATAGTCGTGTTTTCAAACTATAAAATGTCTTTATATCATATTGAATAGTAAGAGATTTGACAATCTTGGATGTCATATCCAACAAATCTGTTCTTTCGGTTAATGGAATGTAAAATATATCTATTAACAATAAATCATATATCAATTTTTTGGATATTTGCTTATACGTATCCGAGCATGTAGAATTATTCTGAAAGAACTTGTTTATATCTACACAGTTGGTAACTTTGGATTTGATTGTACTATCTGTAACAACGTAGTTTTGCATAA
>Ga0310690_10006296_pt1 | contig 15644 bp, 12 predicted proteins | sample AusTroGonzalo_MG_2_FD_207661 | JGI IMG/M metagenome (GOLD analysis project Ga0310690, IMG submission 207661) | Bovine rumen microbial communities from tropical cattle in Woodstock, Queensland, Australia - Gonzalo_04 (v2) (version 2) | ecosystem: Host-associated > Mammals > Digestive system >... | reverse complement strand
TTCATGAGCCATACCTATGAGAAGGTTTCCGGAAACAAAGCGAAACTGACGTTCACCGTCCCCGCCGAACAGTTTGACGAGGCGATGCAGAAAGCTTATCTGAAGCTGCGCGGCCGGATTAACGTTCCCGGATTCCGCAAGGGCAAGGCCCCCCGGAGAATGATTGAGACGCTGTACGGAGAAGGCGTTTTCTATGATGACGCGTTTGAACTGCTTTTCCCGGACGTGTATGAAGCGGCCGTGAAGGAATATGACCTGCACCCCGTTGACCGGCCCCAGATCGACCTGGACGAGATTGGCGCCGGCAAGGACCTGAAGTTCCACCTGGAAGTGTTTGTGCGCCCGGACGTCACCCTCGGCGATTACAAGGGACTGACCGTGGAAGCCGAACAGCAGAAGCTGACGGATGAAATGGTTGACGCCCGGATCAGCCAGGACCAGGAAAAGGCCAGCCGTACGATTGACGTGGACGACCGGCCCGTGCAGGAAGGCGACACTGTGAACCTGGACTACGCCGGCACGGTGGACGGCGTTGCGTTTGCCGGCGGCACCGCTGAAGGCCAGACCCTGAAGATCGGCAGCCACCAGTTCATCGAAGGCTTCGAAGAGCAGATGATCGGCATGAACATCGGCGAGGAGAAGGACCTGCAGGTGAAATTCCCCGACGAATACCACGCCGAGGAGCTGAAGGGCAAGGACGCCGTGTTCCATGTAAAGGTGAACGGCATCCAGGTGACCGAGAAGCCCGAACTGGACGATGATTTCGCCGCGGACATCAGCGAATACAACACCTTCGCGGAGTACAAGGAATCCATCGTGAAGGAACTGACCGAAAAGGTCAGCAAGAGCAACGAAATCGCCGCCGAGAACGCGCTGGTGGAAAAGGCTGTGGAGAACGCCTCGATGGATGTTCCCCAGGCCATGATTGACGACCAGGCGGAATACATGGTGCGCGAAATGGCGATGCGCATGAGCTACCAGGGCCTGAAGATCGAAGACTACATGAAGTACACCGGCCAGACCCTCGAGGGCATGAAGGCCATGTACAAGCCCGAAGCCGAAAAGCGCGTGAAGACGGAGCTCGTGATTGAAGCGATCCGCAAGGCCGAGAAGATCGAGCCCACGGAAGCGGACATCGAAAAGGCGATTGCGGACCAGGCGGAACGCAACGGTCTCGACGTGGAGACCTTCAAGAAGGATCTGACGGACGAGCAGAAGGATTACCTGAAGGACAACGCCGCCATTCAGCTGGTGCTGGACCTGCTGAAGAAGGACGCGACGGTCCTCGAAAAGAAGGAAGACAAGGCGGAAGAGGAAAAGCCCGCCAAGGCCGCGAAGAAGCCCGCCGTGAAGAAGACCGCGAAGAAGGCGGAGGAAAGCGCGGAAGCCGCTGAAGGCGAAGAGAAGAAGCCCGCGAAGAAACCCGCCGCGAAGAAGACCGTGAAGAAGGCGGAAGAGGGCGCGGAAGCCGCTGAAGGCGAAGAAAAGAAACCCGCAAGGAAGACCGCGGCGAAGAAAAAGACCGCCGAGGAATAATTACACATGAATCCAGCGGCGGCCCGGCCGGGCCGCCGTTCCTGTCCGGAAAGAAGGAGGAAACGATATGCCGCTGATCCCAATGGTTATTGAACAGACAAACCGGGGCGAACGCTCCTATGATATTTACTCCCGCCTGCTGAAAGACCGGATTGTTTTCCTGGGCGGCGAGATCAACGACGATACCGCGAACCTGGTGGTGGCGCAGATGCTGTTCCTGGAGATGGAAGATCCGGACAGCGATATCAGCCTCTACATCAACAGCCCGGGCGGATCCGTGACGGCCGGCATGGCTATTTACGATACCATGCGCTATATCAAGCCGCAGGTCCGGACCGTGTGCGTCGGCATGGCCGCCAGCATGGGCGCGTTCCTGCTGATGGCCGGCGAAAAGGGAAAGCGCCTGGCGCTTCCCAATGCCGAGGTGATGATCCACCAGCCGCTGGGCGGCGCCCAGGGCCAGGCGACGGATGTGGCCATCCGCGCGGAATGGCTGATGAAGACCAAGAAGAAAATGACCGCCATGATGGCTGAAATGACCGGCCAACCCCTGAAGAAGGTTCAGGCGGACGTGGAACGGGATTATTTCATGAGCGCCGAGGAAGCGCTGGAATACCATATTATCGACGAGATCTATCAGCCGCGCGACAAGCAGGCGAAGTGAGGGTCTGAAACATGGCAAACAACAACGGAAACATGAACCGCCAGGGGCCGCGCTGTTCCTTCTGCGGGAAAGCCCAGAACATGGTGGAACGGCTGGTGGCCGGTCCGAACGTCTACATCTGCAACGAATGCATCGGGCTGTGCAACGACATCCTGAAGGATGAAGACTTCATGGACAGCGGCAGCAGCGGAAAGCAGACAGAGATGAAAAAGCTTCCGCTGCCCGCGGAAATGAAGGCGGTGCTGGACGAGTACGTGATCGGCCAGGAACGGGCAAAACGTGCCCTGAGCGTTGCCGTCTACAATCATTACAAGCGCATCAACCGGAAACAGCGGAAGGACGACGTGGAGCTCCAGAAGAGCAACATCCTCCTGCTGGGACCTACCGGCAGCGGCAAAACCTACCTGGCGCAGACGCTGGCGAAAATCCTGGAAGTTCCCTTTGCCATCGCGGACGCCACCAGCGTCACGGAAGCCGGCTATGTGGGCGACGACGTGGAAACCATCCTGCTGCGCCTGATCCAGGCAGCGGACTGGGATATCGAGAAGGCCCAGCGCGGGATTGTCTACATCGACGAAATCGACAAGATTGCCCGAAAAGGCGAGAATATGTCCATCACCCGCGACGTCAGCGGCGAAGGCGTGCAGCAGGCGCTGCTGAAGATCCTGGAGGGAACGGAAGCCGCGGTGCCGCCCCAGGGCGGACGCAAGCATCCCCACCAGGAAATGATCCGGATCGATACCACCAACATCCTGTTCATCTGCGGCGGCGCTTTTGACGGCCTGGTGCCGATCATCGAAAACCGCATCGGCAAGAAGGTGCTCGGCTTCGGCGCGGAAGTGCAGAGCCAACGGGATCCTGCCCGGACGGACGCCCTGAAGGACGTGCGGCCGGAAGACCTGACGAAGTACGGCCTGATTCCGGAATTCGTCGGCCGCCTGCCGATCCTGGTGACCCTGGACGGACTGGACGAGGACGCGCTGGTCCGGATCCTGACCGAGCCGAAGAATGCCCTGTGCAAGCAGTACGAGGCGCTGATGGATATGGACGGCGTGAAGCTGACCTTTGAGGAGGACGCCATCCGGGAGATCGCGAAGCAGGCGATTACCCGCAAGTGCGGCGCCCGCGGCCTGCGGGCCATCATCGAGGACGCGATGCTCGACACGATGTTTGACCTGCCCGGCCAGACGGAGATCAACGAGTGCGTGATCACGAAGGACGCTGTGACCGGCGGCAAGCCGCAGCTGATCGCGGGCGTCCGCAACCGGAGGAGCGCGAAGCGCGCGGACAGCCGGCAGCAGAGTGAGGACGCCAAAGAAATAAGCTGATAAGAGGATAAAATGAGAAAACTGCAAACAGTACATCTGCCGGTTCTGCCGCTGCGCGGACTGATGATTTTCCCGAACATGGTGCTCCACTTCGACGTGGGCCGGCCCAAGTCGGTGCTGGCGCTGGAGCAGGGCATGTCGGACCGCCAGAAGATCTTCCTGGTCAGCCAGAAGGACGAGAACGTGGAGGATCCGGGATGGAAGGACCTGTGCAAGGTCGGCACCATTGCGGAAATCCGGCAGGTGATGAACCTGCCCGGGGAAAATATCCGGGTGCTGGTGGAGGGAAAAAGCCGCGGCGTGATTGAGGAAACGCTGGGCGACGATCCCTGCATGAGCGCTGTGATCCGGGTGTGCGAGGACAAGGTTCCGCGGTCCGCGGAATCGAAAGCCCTGCTGCGCACCTGCCAGGATCTTTTTGCGGAATACGCCCGCTCCTCCCAGCGGGTCAGCCAGGAAACGGCAGACTCCATCCGCACGGTGGAGAAGCCCGGGGAAGCGGCGGACCTGCTGGCAGCCAACGTGCTGACCCGGCAGGAGGACCGCCAGGAAATCCTGAACGAGCTGGATCCCGTGAAGCGGCTGGAGAAGGTCTGCGCGATCCTGATGCGCGAAACCGACATGGCCGACGCGGAGAAGCAGATCCAGGCCCGGATCCGCAAACAGGTGGAGAAGAACCAGAAGGACTACTACCTGCGGGAGCAGATCAAGGCGATCCAGAACGAACTGGGCGACCGGGACGACACGGACACCGCCGACCTGCGCAAGCGCATGGAGGAAACGCCCCTGAACGAAGAGGCGCGGGCCAAGTGTGAAAAAGAGCTGGAGCGGATGAGCCGCATGGCGCCGGGAACACCGGAAATCACTGTCAGCCAGACTTATATCGAGTGGATCCTGGACCTGCCCTGGGGCAAGGAAACAGAGGACAACCTGGACCTGAACCGCGCCCGCGAAGTCCTGAACCGGGACCACTACGGCATGGAAGAGGTCAAGGAACGTATTGTTGAATACCTGGCCGTGCTGCAGATGAAGAAGGACCTGAAGGGCCCGATCCTCTGCTTCGTCGGACCTCCCGGCGTCGGCAAGACCAGCATTGTGAAGGCGATCGCGGAAGCGGTGGGCCGGAAATTTGTACAGATGAGCCTGGGCGGCGTACGGGACGAAGCGGAAATCCGCGGCCACCGCAGGACCTATATCGGATCCATCCCGGGCCGGATCATTTCCGGCATCAAACAGGCCGGGACGGTCAATCCCGTGTTCCTTTTTGATGAGATCGACAAGATGAGCGGGGACTTCCGCGGGGATCCGGCATCCGCAATGCTGGAAGTACTGGATTCGGAGCAGAACAACGCCTTCCGCGATCATTACATGGAGATTCCCTTTGACCTGAGCAAGGTGATGTTCATCACCACGGCCAACAGCATGGAAACCATCCCGGCGCCGCTGCTGGACCGGATGGAGCTGATCGAGGTTCCCAGCTATACCGAAGAGGAAAAGCTGCAGATCCTCCGGCGCCACCTGATGCCGAAGCAGATCCGGGAACACGGGATGCGGGAAAACGCCCTGAAGATGAACGAGGCGGCAATGAAAGCCATGATCGAGGGCTATACCCGCGAGGCCGGCGTGCGGACACTGGAGCGGACGGCCGCGGCGGTCTGTCGGAAAGCGGCAGTGAAGATGCTCGACAGCGGGAAGCATACCATGACCGTGGGCGTGAAGACGCTGCATGAACTGCTGGGCGCGCCGCGCTTCCTGCGGGAGGATCCGGAAAAGGAACCGCGGGTCGGCGTCGTGAACGGACTGGCGTATACCTCCGTCGGCGGGGAAATGCTGGAAGTGGAATGCTCGCTGATGAGCGGCAAGGGAACCCTGAAGATGACCGGGCAGCTGGGCGATGTCATGAAGGAATCCGCCGAGGCGGCCTTCAGCTGGGTACGGGCCCACAGCGACGAGCTGCACCTGGATCCGGATTTCTACCAGAAACAGGATATCCACATCCATGTGCCGGAAGGCGCTGTGCCCAAGGACGGACCTTCCGCAGGCGTGACCATGACGACGGCACTGGTCAGCGCGCTGACCGGGACGCCGGTGCGGCAGAATGTGGCGATGACCGGCGAGATTACGCTGCGCGGCAGGGTGCTGCCGATCGGCGGACTGAAGGAAAAGACCCTGGCGGCCTACCGGGCAGGGATCGATACCCTGATCATTCCGGAAGAGAACCGGAAGGACCTGGAAAAGATCCCGGATTACGTGCTGGCCAGATTCCGGATCGTCCCGGTGCGGGAGATCCGGGAGGTGCTGGATACGGCGCTGAAACGGGACTGAGATCGGGAGCGGAACATGGAAATCAAGTCTGCGGAGTTTGTCACCTCCATGGCGGAGTACGGGAAGTTTCCGGGAAAGGGACTTCCCCAGATTGCCGTTGCCGGCAAAAGCAATGTCGGCAAAAGCACCCTGATCAACCGCCTGTGCCGGCGCAACAAGCTGGCGCGGACCAGCGCCACCCCGGGAAAGACGCGGCTGCTGAACGTATTCCTGCTGAACGGGGAGTTCCACCTGGTGGACCTGCCGGGATACGGCTTCGCGAAGGTGGACAAACAGGAAAAACTCCGCTGGGGGAAAATGATGCAGGATTATTTCGCCCAGGCGGAGGAACTGAAGCATGTGCTGTGCCTGGTGGATATCCGCCATGAGCCCACGGAGGACGACATCACCATGAACCGTTTCCTGCGGGAATCCGGCATTCCGTTCTCCGTCATCGCGACGAAGGCGGACAAGATCAGCCGCGGCGCCCGTATGAAGTACCTGGCGCCGATCTGCCGGGCCCTGAGCGTACAGCCCTGGGAGATTATCTGCTTCAGCGGGGAGGACGGCACCGGGCGGGAGGACCTGCTGCGGCTGCTGGAAGAAATCCTGAAGGGCTGAAGAGAGAAAAACCGGATTCGTACAGAAAGCCAAAATTTACCTATTGCATCCAGCAGGGGAAGAGTGTATAATCACGAGCCGTGGATTGGGAACGCTCATAGAGAAGGCTTTGTGGGCCGAAATTCCTGAAAGTGGAAGCGGCGTGCAGCTTTTTGTTCTGCATCCAAAGAAAAATGGGACAAGAATGGTAAAAAGATCCCGTGATCAGCGCCTGGGTGGGGATTGATCCCTAAACCGGACGGATTCGAGGAGGAAAACAAAATGAATCTGGTAAAGTGCCCCAGATGCGACCTCAACTACATCCGCGAGGATGAGAAGTACTGCAAGGTGTGTCTTCGCGAACTGAAGGGCGAAAACAGCCAGGACGAAGTGGAACTGTGCAGTATCTGCAACGAGGAGCCCGCGCTGCCCGGAAAGGATATCTGCCTGTTCTGCCTGAAGGAAATGAACAAGAGCAACTCCACGCCGGACGATACCGACGACGGTGAAGGCACGGAGAACGTGGATACCAGCAATATCGGCGATATGGATTCCGTGAGCGGCATGGATGAGATTATCCCCGAAGAGGATGAGAACATCCCGAGCCAGGAATACGGTGAGATTGAGGAAGAACTGAGCCTGGAAGATGTCCGGGAGGACGAGGAAAGAGACGCGAAGGACGACGAGGAAGAGGAAGAGTAACAGCCGGGAATCCGGCCGGAAAGGGATTTGACAACAATGCGCCTGTTTGCCATCGGGGACCTGCACATGCCGGGGGGCGACGATAAGCCCATGGATGTGTTCGGACCCCAGTGGGACAGGCATTTTTTTCGTATCAGCGAAGCCTGGCGGGAAATGGTCCGGGAGGAGGACACGGTCCTGATTCCCGGGGATATCAGCTGGGCTATGCAGCTGGAGAACGCGATCCCGGACCTGCAGGCCATCGGCGCGCTGCCGGGAAAGAAGATCCTGTGCAAAGGCAACCACGAATACTGGTGGTCTTCCGTCAGCCGGGTTCGCGCGGTGCTTCCGGAAGGGATGACGGCCCTCCAGTTTGACGCGGTGGATGCCGGCCCCTGCGCGGTGTGCGGCACCCGGGGCTGGAACTATCCCACCCAGCGCAACCCGCTGTCCCCGGAGGACGAGAAGGTTTTCCGCCGGGAACTGCAGCGGCTGGAGCTGGCGATCAGCCGGGCGGAAGCCCTGCCGGGGGAGAAACCGATCCTGGTAATGATCCATTTTCCGCCCCGCATGAAGGAGGATCCGGAAACACCGTTCACACAGATCCTTTCGCAGCATCCGCGGGTGAAAGCAGCCGTGTACGGACACCTGCACGGGGCGTCGGCAGCGGACGGTTTCGCCGGGGAATCCGGCGGGATTCACTATTACCCGGTTTCCTGCGACGGAATCGGTTTCCGGCCGCTGGAAATCCCATGGCCGTAGGCATTTGCCGCATACAATTCTAAACTTTTTGTTACAATAATAACAGGTCTGGCAGAAAGCCGGTTCCCGGATTGGGGACCGGCTTTCTTTTTCATACAAGATATGGAAACCGTGATGGAACAAAGGCCGAAAACAGGTGCTATATATTACAAATCTATTACAAAAAGATGAAATACACGAAATAAACATGATGATCCCTGCCGGATTGCAAGCGGAATTCAGGCTTGCAAGGGGAACAAAACTATGTTAAATTTGTGGGGAAAAAGGGAATTCAATCCCAAAAATGAACATAAAAGTGGTAGAAAGGGGGAGCGGTGTCGATGAGTGAACGGCCCGTACGGTTTATCGGCTCTTTCAACCACAGCCTGGACACAAAGGGACGCCTGGTAATCCCCCAGAACTTCCGCGACAAACTGGGCGAAAAATTCTGCGTTGCCCCCTCCTATGATTTCAAATCGATTGCGGTGTATCCGACGGAGATGTGGGAAAAGCGCAACGAGGCATATGAAAAGCTCGGCAAACTGAATCCGGCCCTGAACCGGTACCTGGAGCAGTTCTACGCGCTGAGCTATGACGAACAGACCTGCGACGGACAGGGACGCGTGCTGCTTCCCGCCAACATCCGGCAGAAGATCCTCGGCGAGGAGCGGGATGTGGAAATCACCGGCGCGAACGACCATATCCGCGTGGTGGCGGAGACGGTCAGCAGCGACAGCTGGACCCAGTTCAGCGCAGAGCTGCCTGAACTGCTTGAGATGATTGCCGGACTGGAGAAGAAAGAGGAGGAGTAAGCCATGCTCGAGATGCCGATCCGCACGGGACGCAGGATCCAGGGCGCTGCCCGGGAAATCCGCGAGGGTTTTGCGCGCCTCACCAGCGAACGCCAGCAGGTAAACAGCCTGCACCGCCAGCGGATGACCTGCTCTGACTCCATGCGGACATTCACCAACACGCAGGACTGGACGAACGGCATGGGCATCAGCCCCAGCGGCCGCTTCCAGGTGATCGAGGAAGCCCGGCCGAAGCGGAAGGTTTTCTCCCGGGACGGGATCCGGTGGGACGTTGCCTGGATTATTGTGGCCGCGGTCATCCTGCTGTGCGCGGCGATCCTGCTGGTGGATGTGGCCGGCATCGGCATCGGCACCCGCACGATCGGGCGGCTGGACAGCAAAATTGCGGACATGACCAGACGGAACGAACAGATGAAACAGGAACTGGAGCTGAGCGCTTCGGATACCAGCGTATGCACAGAGGCGGTCAAGCTGAACCTGATTTCGGGCTACGGCGCCGCGACGATCACCCTTACGGCACCCCAGGAGATCGGCAGCGGGGCGATTACCGCCGAACTGCGCAGCGGCAGCACGGGATGGACGACGAGCAGCTTCAGCGGAAACTGAAGCCAGGCAGGAGATGCATGATATGAAACTGTGGGAATTGCTGACAGAACTGCCCTATGTGGTCTCCACAAAGGGTGATATGAACACGGAAATCCGGGAGATTACATCCTCCAGCCGGGACAAGACCGAAGGAGGATTGTTTTTCTGTATTGTCGGCGCACGGTTTGACGCCCACGACTATGCGTGGGAAGCGGTGGAAAACGGCTGCGTGGCGCTGATCGTGGAACGCTACATCGATATGGATGTTCCGCAGGTGCTGGTGAACAACGGCCGGGCGGCGATGGCCCGGATTGCGGACGCTTTTTACGGCCATCCTTCCCGGCGGATGCGGATGATCGGCATCACCGGCACCAAAGGAAAAACGACCACCACCTACCTGCTCAAAAGTATCTGCGAAAAAGCCGGCCTCAAGTGCGGCATTATCGGTTCCACGGGAACGCTTGTGGAAGAACAGCATGTGGACAGCAAACTGACCACCCCGGATCCCATCGACCTGCAGCGGATGCTGAAGATGATGGCGGACGAGGGAGTCAAAGTCTGCTGCATGGAGGTTTCCGCCCACGCGATCGATATGAATCGGCTGGACGGCATGAGCTTTGAAGTCGGCTGCTACACGAACCTGAGCCAGGACCACCTGGATTATTTCTATACGATGGACCGGTACTTTGAGACGAAGAAGCGCTTCTTCACCTCCGGCATGGCCCTGAACGCCGCGATCAATGCGGACGACGAGACCTCCGCAAAGATGCAGGAAGGACTTACGCAGCCCTTCATTACCTACGGCATCTGCGTGAACGCGGACATATTCGCCCGGGATATCGAGATCACGGAGGAAGGCGTCCGGTTTACCGTGCGCATGAACGGCATGAATGAACTCCGGATCCATATGCGGATGACGGGCATGTTCAACGTATACAACGCGCTGGCGGCCGCCAGCTGCGCCCTGATCATGGGTATCGCGCCGGAAAAGATCCGGGAGGGCCTGGAGGCGCTGACGCGGGTTCCGGGACGGATTGAGGTCCTGCAGACTGGCACGCCCTACAAGGTCATCCTGGACTACAGCCATTCGCCGGACGCGCTGCAGAACATCCTCTCAACGGTGCGGCAGTTTACGAGGAACCGCCTGATCGCGGTATTCGGCTGCGGCGGGGACCGGGACAAGGGAAAGCGCCCGATGATGGGCGAGATCGGCGGACGCCTGGCGGACCACTGTATCCTGACCTCGGACAATCCGCGAACGGAGAATCCCATGGTCATCCTCGCTGCAATTGAAAAGGGCATCCGGCCGACCGGGAAGAGCTACGAAGTGATTGAAAACCGCCGGGAAGCCATCCGCAAGGCCCTGTGCATGGCGGAAGACGGCGATGTGATCGTGCTGGCCGGCAAAGGCCATGAAACCTACCAGGAAATCATGGGCATCAAGCGGCCTTTTGACGAGAAGGTGATCGTCAGCGAATTGCTGACGGAGATGCGGGAGGAAAAGGAATCCTGACCCCTGACGGAGAATTATAATAGGATAAAAGTTCTCCGGAAAGGAAGTCGGACGACTGTATGCTCAGACTGATCGGCGCCCTGCTGCTCTCCGCAGCCATCGCGCTTGTGACAGGACCGAAACTGATAGCTTATCTGAAAAAACTTCATTTCGGACAGACGATTTATGAACTGGGCCCGGCCCACCAGCAGAAGCAGGGAACGCCCGTAATGGGCGGGCTGATGATGGCGGCCGGGATTGTGATTGCGTCCCTGGCTTTCCATCCGGCAAAGTGGGACGGCGCGTGGGATTTCATTATCCCGCTGCTGGCCGTGTCCCTGCTGAGCATGGCGGTCGGATTCGCGGACGACTATATCAAGGCGGTGAAAAAGCGGCACGACGGGCTTTCCCCGTGGCAGAAAATCGCGGGGCAGGTGATTGTCGCCGTCGGATTCAGCGTCTACTGCTATTTCTCTCCCGCGGTGGGAAGCAAAATCTGCATTCCCTTCTTCGCGGCGGAATGGGACCTGGGGATCTTCTATATCCCGGTCATGTCGCTGCTGACCATCTTCATCGTTAACAGCAGCAACCTGCAGGACGGGCTGGACGGCCTCCTCGGTACGGTGACGGCTGTCGGGTCTTCCGCGTGGACAGTGATCTGCCTGCTGCTGATGACGGTGCCGGCCCTGGCAGGTACGGCGGACCGCAGCGGCGCGGAAGTTACCGCGGTCTTCATGATCAGCATGGCCGGCGCCTGCGTCGGTTTCCTGCGGTATAACCGCTATCCCGCGAAGACGTTTATGGGTGATACGGGAAGCATGCTGCTGGGCGGCGGTATGGCGGCCACGGCGCTGCTCCTCCGGCAGCCCCTCCTGCTGGTGCTGATTTTCTTCACGCCCATCATGAGCAGCGTGAGCGTCATCCTGCAGCGCTACTACTTCAAGCTGACCCACGGGAAACGGATTTTCCTGATGAGCCCCATCCATCATCATTTCGAGAAAAAGGGTTATTCCGAAACGCAGATTGTGAGCATGTATGCCGGCGTGACGCTGGTGCTGAGCCTGATTGCCATCCTGAGCATACTGATGTAAAACAAGGGGAAGAGCAATGAATTACGAGCAGAAAAAGGTCCTTGTCGTGGGCATGGCCCGCAGCGGTGTGGCGGCGGCGCAGCTTCTGCGCGCCTGCGGGGCGGATGTGACGGTAAACGACAGCAAGAGCGAGAAGGAACTGGGAAGCCAGCTCCTGCCGCTGGAAGGCCTGCAGCTGAACCGGCAGTTCGGCCGACCCGCCATGGAACTGTTGGAAGGGCAGGACTGCCTGGTCATTTCCCCCGGCATTCCGGACACGGCGCCTTTTGTCGTAAAGGCGAAGGAAATGGGGATTTATGTGATCGGCGAGCTGGAGCTTGCCGCGCAGCTGTCCCAGGGCGTGCTGACAGCGGTCAGCGGAACAAACGGAAAGACAACCACCGTCTCCCTGCTGGGCGAGATGTTCTCCAACACCGGGAAAGTGACGCACGTGGTCGGCAATATCGGCTATCCCTTCTCGCTGGCAGCGCTTGTCAGCCGCAGCGAGGATGTCATCGTGTGCGAGGTGTCCTCCTTCCAGATGGAGACGGCGGACACGTTCCACCCCCATGTGGCGCTGCTGACGAATATTACGGAAGACCACCTGAACCGCCACGGCACCATGGAAGTCTATACGGAGCTGAAGATGCGGATGTTCCGCAACCAGACGGCGGCCGACTATGCTGTTTTCAACGCGGACGATCCCGGGCTGGCCGGCCTGTCGAAACAGGTGAAGAGCCATGTGCTGAAGTTCAGCCGGAAGAAGGAAGTCAAGGAAGGCGCCTTTGTGCGGGACGGCAGCGTATTCCTGCGGCTGGACGGGACGGAGCGGAAGGTCTGCCGGGCGGACGAGATCTATATTCCCGGTCCCCATAACCTGGAGAACGCGCTGGGCGCGGTCTGCGTGGCCGGCGCGATGAAGGTGCCGGTGCCGGTGATCCGGCATACGCTGAAAACCTTCCGCGGGGTGGAGCACCGGATTGAACGCGTACGTGAACTGGACGGCATCACCTACATCAACGACAGCAAGGGAACGAACGTGGACTCCACCATCAAGGCGGTGCAGACCATGACGGATCCCACTGTGATCATCCTGGGCGGATACGACAAGCACACGTCCTTCGATCCGCTGAGCCGTGAAATCGTGGACAGCTCCTGCATCCGCCGGGCTGTACTCATCGGCGAAACCGCACCGCTGATCCGGAACAGCCTCGAACGCGCCGGATTCAAGCAGACGGAATTTGCGGAAAGCCTCGGGCAGGCGGTGGAGGCGGCAAGGGCCGCAGCGGACAAAGGATGGAACGTCCTGCTGAGCCCTGCGTGCGCCAGTTTCGACATGTTCAAGGACTACGAAGAACGCGGTCGGGTTTTCAAGGAAATTGTGAATAACCTGGAAGCAAAAGCATAAAAACAGACCGAAGTCTGGTAAAAAAACGGAGGTGAACCGGATGCAGGGTCCCGGACAGCAGCCCCCGCACAGGCGCGCAGGGGATTCCGCGGGCATGCCCGGTTCGCCCGACGGCGGCCTGAAGGACTGGCAGAAAAATACCTGGTACGGTCCGGCTCCGTCCAACAGCAATCCTTTCGAGGAGCCGGACGATGCCCCGGAGCTGCTGGAGCAGCGTTCCAGGAACGTCAGCGAGCGCACAGGGGAATTCTGGAGCGACGCCCAGGGAACCGGATACCAGTATTCCCGGGACGAGATGCAGAAGACCTCCCGCCGGACTGCCGGCAGGATGCCCGGGGAGAAAAGGCATGAACGCGTGATCACGCTGCGGTCGGTGCTGATCCTGGCGGGACTGCTGGTCGCCGCGGTACTGGTGATGTATTTCGGCGTTTTCCGGATCCGGGAGATCCGGGTTGTCGGCAACAGCGCCATCTCCGCCGCCGACGTGATCCGCCTCAGCGGCATCCGGAAAGGCGACAGCATCCTGAGCCTGAGCGAAGACGAGACGGAACGGCACCTGGTTTCCGCCGCCGCATCGGAAGCTGCGGCGAAGGGAAACTATAACTTCTACCGCCTGCAGTTCCGCTACCTGGAGAAGGAGATGCCGGGCACGGTGACCATTGCCGTACGCGAGCGGGAGGCCTGCTGCTTCCTGACCTGGTGCGGTATCCTGTACGTGATGGACAAGAACGGCATGGTACTCTACGAAACCGAAGACGCTTCCATGCGGAACCGGATGCAGCTGGTGGAGGTCAAAGGACTGGATATCCGGGCAGGCGCCCATGTGGGCCAGACCATAGTGCTCTCCTCAGCCGTGCAGGAGCTGGCCTTCAGGGACCTGTTCATGGAGATGAAGGTGCTGGGCTGCACCGGGGAGATCCGCGAGGCAGACCTGAGCAATCTTTCCTCACTGCTGATGACAACCTGGGACGGCTATACGGTTTCCATGGGCAGCAGCGAGTCCATCCACGCAAAGCTCCGCAGTTTCCTCCTGGTACGCCAGAAGCTGGCTGAAATGGGGCAGACCGGCGGAACCATCAATGTTTCCAATCCGGCGACGCCTTACTATTCGCCGGCATCCGTCCAGTAAACAGGGGAAAACGGATAAATTGTAAAAAAAATGAATCAAAATTGTAATAAAATCCCCTCAAATACTTGCAAAACAATGGAATTCAGTCTATAATACCTTGTTGTGTGCATTTATTTGTAGGGATTTTGCTGTAGCATCCTGAACATTCCTGAGCACGGGAGGATGAAAGGGTTATGAAAACGACGGTTGCGGCCATTGACTTCGGTACGAGCAAAATTGTTACGCTCGTAGCCGAAAACAGCGGCAGCCAGCGCTGCGACATTGTTGCGGCAGGCGTCGCCAAATATGACGGATACCTGGAGGAGGGCTGGAACAATCCCGGCCAGCTGGACGAGGCAATCCGCCGCTCCATCAGCGACGCGGAAGAGCAGGCCGAATCCAAGATCCGGGAAATCAATGTCGGCGTTCCCGGCGCATTTACGCATGTATACGCCACGAAGGTCACCGTTACCCTGAAAGGGACGGATCCGCGGGTCACCTCGGCGGACGTCAAGGCCGCCTTCACCAAGGCGGCGGAAAACCTGTCCAACGTTCCCGGCGTTGTGGTCCATTCCAGCCCCGCCTGGTTCATGGTTGACAGTGGAAAGAAGACGCTGGAGCCCGTGGGCATGAAGGGACGCGAGATGACCGCGTTCATCAGCTTTGTGGTCGGCAACCGTTTCTTTGTGGATGACGTGACCAACCGCATGGCAGACCTGGGAATCGTCGTGACCGGCTTCTTCTCGACTTCCGCGGGTGAAGCGATGCTCTACCTAAACGAGCAGGAGCGTGACCGCACGTCCGCCCTGATCGACATGGGTTACCTGAATACCGAGATTATCGGCGTGGAAGGCGACGCCATCATCTACCACAAGGTGCTTGAACTGGGCGGCGGTGACATCGCCGTGGCCCTGGCCGAAGAGCTGGACATTTCCCTCAGCGCGGCCGAGGACATCAAGCGCAAGTTTGTCTACGGAATTGAAACCTCCGGTGAAACCTACGAGGTTCCCGGCGCGGACGGGCAGAAGGGTGTTACCTTCACCCGGGAGCAGGTCAAGCCGATCATCACCAAAACCCTGGACGGGATCTGCGAAAAGATCAAGGAATGCATTGACGACGATTTCGGATCCCTGGGCAGCTGGAGCAGCGTGTTCCTGACCGGCGGCGGGCTGAGCTTCAACCGCGGCGGCAAGGAATACCTGGCCGGGAAGCTGGGACGTCCCGTACAGGAGACGCCCCGCCGGACCACCAAGCTCAACAGCCACAGCTTCTCCAGCGCACTGGGCCTGATGGACCTGATTATCGATACCATTGA
>Ga0310690_10006295_pt1 | contig 15651 bp, 25 predicted proteins | sample AusTroGonzalo_MG_2_FD_207661 | JGI IMG/M metagenome (GOLD analysis project Ga0310690, IMG submission 207661) | Bovine rumen microbial communities from tropical cattle in Woodstock, Queensland, Australia - Gonzalo_04 (v2) (version 2) | ecosystem: Host-associated > Mammals > Digestive system >... | reverse complement strand
TACCAATCCTTGTTTCTTTACGGCGACCACGCAACAGCCCCAAATTTTCAACGACATCGGACGCGCACGCAACCTGGGTTGCGCCCATCATACCGGTAGTGCCGTCAATCCATTCGCGCAGAACTTCGTCATTGTCCTTCAAAACCGAAACCAAACGGCAATGAGGTTGAGTAGACGAGACCTTGCCATTTGCATCTGTCGCGACCCGCCAGTAGCATTTTTCATTTTTTCCTTCGCCAAAACACTCACAATCACTACCTGATCTCGCTTCACTTTGTTTACACGTTCCGCAATTATATTTACCCCACAAATTGCAAGAACCGCTAAGCAACATAACCGCATCGTTCACATCAACACCCAACGACAGCGCCAAAATCAAAGAATCATAAACACTGTCCAGAACGCCTTCGTATGGGTCAAAGAAATTATTCACCAATTCCTTGAACTTCTTGACGCGGCGCGGACCAGTACACATATTCGCCGCAGAATCGCAACCTGCATATTCCAAAACTTCGTCCAGTGTTGCCTTTAACTTTTTCATCTGAACCATTGCGTCATCTATTGCAGTTTCAATTTGTCCGGTCATTTGTTCACGCACCAACAAATCTGCACTCATACCATTTTTAATCGCCAATTGTTCCGCGACCGATAACCCCTCAAGCCCCATGGCATCCGTTGTTTCGGTCGTCACCGTTGTCGGCGCAGAATAAGAATTTTGCCGCTGTTGCAGCGCACTTTGAATTTGGGCATTTTGCGATTCGCTTTGTGCCGCCATTTGTTGACGCATAGCATCCATAGATTCAGCCATTTGAGATTGCATTTGCTGCATTTGATACTGCATTTGTTGCATCTGGACACTTGCCTGCGCATCCGCCTGTGCGGCGTTGGCCGCGGCCTCGGCCTGGGCCTGCGCTATGGCGACCGCCTGCTCTTGCTCGCGCACTTTGGCGGTCGATTGCGCCACGATTTGCGCAGTTATATAGTCAATCAAATCATCGCCATGCTTTTTACAACTGCTGTTCGCGTTGACACAGCCCGCCACAATAGGCCGCGCCACAGACATTTCTGTACAACCACCAGACGCGCACTTTGGCGACGCGCACCGCAATATCGCGGCATTACAATTTCCGAAATTCGCGGCCACATTACCAGACGGCAGCGCATTCGTGCGCGCATTCATCATCGTGTTCCACTGGTTATTATTGGTTGCGCCCGTTCCACTGTATGCGGTCAAATTGTTTCCCGCCGTTGTTGCGACATTAGCAAAAGACGGCACGACAACCGCCGCGCAACACAGGCCACATAAAAAACCTAGAAATTTAACCATCTCTCTTCTGTCTTTGCATTTTATCACAAAGTAAAAGAAAAGAAAAGAAAAAAACATCGGCAAACGCCGATGTTTTACTAACCACTTACACTAACTAGCACGCAGAGCAAACGCGGCGTTCGGAATAAGTCCCCGCCGGAACATAATTCACAACTGGGCGATACAACTGATAGTGATCGATAACTTCGGTATGTGTTTTCACGCGAACTGGCGCAGCATACACTGGACGTGGTGCCGGACGTGCGCAACGCACATTTGCGATATAGCCACATTCTGGTTTTGCCGCAACAGTTGCAACCGTCGTATTATAGCGAATACGCGTAGATACAGTTTCTGTTTCCTGATAGATACCACCATCAGACGCATTTGCAGCCACAGAAACAACCGCGGCCAACAAAGAAGAAAGGAGAGTTTTTTTCATTTTTGTTTGTCCTTTTTGATTATTCGTCAATTATTATAGGACACAAAATACAGTTGTCAACCTTTTTTGCGATTTTTTTTATCCAGAAACTAATGCGCCCTGCCAGATTGCAATTGGCTTTGCAAATTTCGTCGTGCCTCAAAATAATCTTGATACGCCTTATGCGACGGATTCAGCCCCCGAATCAAACCTGTCGGATTTAGTTTCATCTTAACATGATCAGCACCTGTTCCAATACAATCAAACAGTTGAACATCAGACAAATCATAATGCCCCGACCAACCCGTCACATAACTAAGATCTATACTATTCGCCTTTGAGTTTAATTTCAGCGCCACCCCAGACAAATCGCAATCACAAATTGTTAAATCGCGCACTTGGCTAAAATCCATAATTCCATGCAGCCCTGTCACACGATTAAGGTAGACCCTTTTCGCATAAGTTGGCCAAATCACATATTTAACATTTGAAAAATCGACATTTTCAAAATAACAATTAGGCAACCCGATAAAATCCAGCACATCACCAACAAACTTGGAATAACATACACCGGCATCCCCACAAATATCATGATAATGACCAATCCAAGTCATAACGCCATCTTTGAAACTAAAAATTTTCTTACCATTCGCCAAGATATCATATCCGCCGTAAGTATTTTTGGGTATTTGAACAGCCTTTTTCTTGATTTCCCGACGCAAGAAATCTTTCACCCAATACAGACCATCGGCAGAATCTTTATTCCACAGCACTATTTCTGCTTCTTTTTTTGAAACATTAAATATCACACCTGGGTGCACCATCCATTCGATATTTTTTTCAAGATTATGTACACGACCATCACGGATATAGAAATCACTGCCAAAATAAACTCCATGCTGTTCAGCATTATATTTGCAAATCTGATTGCCAACCAAAACATAATTATTCGGCATCGCCACAGATGACGCAGAAAAATCTACACCGAAAAAGTTCTTGATAGCATCGGACAGTCCTTCAATTATATTATCTGGATTGGAATTAAAAGTATTATCGGGACATTCGACCGTATGATTATATCTATTTTTGATACTAATAAACGGCGACATTTTGCAAATTTGAATCGATATCACCGAAGTACCATATTTATCTTCACGCTGTGGATTCGGCGAACGCACAACCGAATCAGCATCACGCCGCACCGCATTTATAATGAAATAATTTTTGAATCTTGTTTCATCACTAAAAGTGCAAAGTCTTTCATTTGGCGCGAAATATTTTTCAATTGCGTTTTGCTTTGCAAGTGTATCTGCAACATAGGCGTCATAGCCCGCCCGCGACAACAGTTCCAATGGGTCACCATGATTTTTTTGTGGCTGAATCTTGACCCTTTTCAAAGATTCCAACCAAGGCAACAATGGCATTGCATCACGCCCAGCGTATTTTACAATATTCGGCAAATCAGGAACCTGAAAAATTCCATTGTCATATCTGCTAATTGCTTGTGCAAACTTTTCGCCGTTTTGCTTTTTGATAATATTATATATCGGACTTCTCATAGCAAAACGAAATAATAACACCAATTTCACAACTGTCAATACATATCTCTATAAAAAATCCGCCAAAACGGCGGATTGTTTTATTTTACACACGACGGACTTTCTTTGGACGGCATCCATTATGTGGAATACGTGTTGTATCGGTAATGCTCTGCACAACCAAACCTGCATTTGCCAAACCACGAACCGCAGATTCACGACCTTGACCGATACCGCGCATCAATACATCAACCGTTTTCATACCCATTTCGGCGACCTTTTTACCAACCGCATCCGCAACAACAGTTGCCGCATACGGAGTTGATTTCTTTGCGCCCTTGAAATTATTTGCGCCCGCGGTTGCCCATGTCAAAACCGCACCAGATTGATCGGTAATTGTAATACGTGTGTTATTATTCGTGGCAACAACATGTGCAATGCCATGAGATACTTTTTTTACAACTTTCTTTTTATTTTTTGTAACTGCCATTTTTATTTTTTCCTTTTATTAGATGTCTTCAATTAACTGTCGTGTTAATCTCTACCCAATGGGATTTTATTTACCCTTGACCGCAGAACCCGCGACAACGATACGTTTACCCTTGCGTGTGCGTGCATTTGTTTGTGTACGCTGGCCACGAACCGGCAAACGGTTACGATGACGAATACCGCGATAGGTTTTCAAGTCTTGCAAACGTTTGATATTCATTGCGACTTCGCGACGAACATCACCTTCGACCTTGAAGTTCTGTTCAATATAGTTTGAAATTTTAACAACATCTTCGTCAGTCAAATCTTTCGCGCGCAGACCGTCTTTCAATTTCAAATCCTTGCAGATTTGTGCAGACTTGGCCGGTCCAATACCATGAATGTATTGCAACGCGATTTCAATGCGTTTTTCTGTCGGGATGTTCACACCTGCTATACGTGCCATTTTACTTAGTCCTTTTTACTTTTTTTCTATTCTACTTTTGCCACATAATTCTATATAAATTATTGCAAAAGTCAAACCTTGTTTCGCACAACCCGATTAGTTGCGGAAACGACCTTTCTTTGCGGTGGCGCCCATAACGCCATGATATTGCTTTGCCACCAGATAGGATTGCACCTGATTCATAGTGTCCAAAACAACACCCGCAACGATTAAAACACTTGTTCCGCCGATAACCAGTGGCATACCAAAGTGCGTATTCAATATGATCGGCAAAACGCAAACCACTATCAAATACAAAACACCAATCGCCGTTACCTTGGATACAAGCGAATCTAAATATGAAACTGTTTGTGCACCTGGACGAACGCCGGGGATATAGCCACCTGCATTGCGCAAGTTATTACTGGTTTCTTCGGAATTAAATACAACCGCGGTCTGGAAGTACGCAAAGAACGCAATCAATATCGTGTACAAAATGATATAAGACCACGCACCATACGTAAAGAACGCGATAATATTTTGAACAATCAAATTTTCACTCTGGGCGAAACGCTGAATAAACGCCGGCAACATCATAATAGATGATGCAAAAACCGGTCCCATAACGCCAGACATATTTACCTTTATCGGCAAATAAGATGCGTTTGTATTCACGACGCCATTCGCCATAACTTGGCGTGGGTACAGAATTTGAATGCGACGCTGGGCCAATTCAAAGAACGCGATCAGCGCGACAATGCCAACAACAAACGCCAGTACCAACGCAATCATCGCGGGCGACATCTGACCAACCGAACCCAAAGATACGATTTTTGCGATACCTTCTGGAATCTGTGCGATGATACCCGCAAAGATAAGCAGTGATGCGCCCTGGCCTATGCCACGCGCAGTAATCTGTTCCGCCAACCACATAACAAACACCGTTCCACCAACCAGCGCAATTATGGCCGACAGCTCAAACGAAAAGCCTGGATTCACAACAGCGCGAACACCATTGACCGGCGCCATCATTTCCAAACCGCGTACAACCGCCCAACCTTGGATAACCGCCAAAACAACCGCCAAATAACGTGTGTACTGGTTGATTTTGATACGGCCCGATTCGCCTTCTTTGCGCAAATCATTCAGCGACTTGCTTGTTGCGGTCAACAACTGCAACACGATAGATGCCGAGATGTACGGGAAAATGTTCAACGCCAACACCGACATACGCGACAGCGAACCGCCAGTGAACATATCGAACATACCCATCATACCACTGCCTTCGCCAGTGAACAGGTGCAAAACCGCCGAGGCATTTACGCCCGGCAGTGGAATAAAGGAACCAATACGATAGATGATAAGCGCACCCAATGTAAACAAAATGCGTTTTTGCAAATCAGTCAACTTGCCAAAATATTTTGATATGAACTTCATGCGCCTATCTCTCTTGTTTTATTCCCGTATTATTTTGTTTTGATTGTGCCGCCCGCTTTCACGATTGCCGCTTCGGCTGCCTTGGACCATTTATCTGCAATAACGTTAACCGCAGATTTGATTTCGCCCTTGGCCAGAACTTTCAGACCCGACATACGGCGATTCAAAATCTTGGCACCCAACAAAGAATCAATTGTGATTTCTTTCTTTGCATCAATCTTGCCCGCTGCGATAAACTTCTCAATATCGCCCAAGTTGATTGTTGCATAACGTTTTGCAAACGGATTTGTAAAACCAAACTTTGGAAAACGACGCAAAATTGGCATCTGACCACCTTGGAAAGTTGCCTGTTTGCGGGAACCCGCGCGCGCCTTTTGCCCCTTGGTACCACGACCGGCGGTTTTACCATAGCCAGACGCCATACCACGCCCAACGCGTTTCACATCTTTGCGTGCACCCAAATTATCCATCAAAGCATTTAATTTCATTTCTTTTACTCCTATGAACCTTATATAGTTCTGTTTCGCATGCGGACAAGTGTCCGCATACTCGGTTATTTAATTAAATTTATTCTTCTGTTACAGTCACCAAATGTGCAACTTTGGCAATCATACCACGAACCGATGCATTATCATCAAATTCATGTGATTTACCAATGCGGCCCAGACCCAATGTCGCCAAAATCTTACGCTGACTTTCCGGACGACCGATAACACTTTTTGTTTGTTTTACAATCAGTTTTTTTGCCATAACAATCATCCTTTAATTATTTGTCTTCTGCGACAGTTTCTTCTTCGGCAGACTTTTTACCATCGCGACCTGCGATAATTTCTGCAACAGTTTTACCACGACGCGCCGCAACAGTCTTTGGAGAATTCATTTTTGAAAACGCCAAGAATACCGCGCGAATCATATTGTTCGGATTGCTTGCACCTTGGGATTTCACAACGACATCTTGAACACCCAAGCAGTCAAACACCGCGCGCAAAGCACCACCAGCAATGATACCAGTACCAGGAACCGCACTGCGCAAAACCAATTTACTTGCACCGTATTTCACAGAAATATCGTGATGCAGTGTGCGGCCTTCTTTCAAAGGAACGCGAATCATTTTTGCCTTTGCGGCCTTGGTTGCCTTCTGCACAGCAGATTGAACTTCCAATGCTTTTCCTTTGCCAAATCCAACTTTACCCGCCTTGTCACCAACGACAACCAAAGCGGAAAACGACATATTCTTACCGCCTTTCACAGTTTTGGAAACGCGATTGACAGAAACAAGTTTATCTACCAAATTATCTGTCTGTAATTTTTTATCATCAAAACGTGCCATTATATTCTCCGTATATTCTTATAATGTTGTTTTATATTCTAACGCCACCAGCGCGGATTGCTTCGCACAACGCTTTAACGCGACCATGATAACGATATGCACCACGATCAAAATAGCATTTGTCTGCAACTTTGGCTTTGACCAAACGTTCTGCGAACGCTTTGCCAACCAGTTCTGCACCTGCGATATTCCAACCTTTGCCTTTGAAATCTTTTTCTTTTGAAGATGCGGCACAGATAGTGTGACCCTTTACATCGTCAATAGCTTGAATTTCAATATGGCGACCACTGCGGAAAACAGACAGACGAATCTTGCCTGGGTTTTTCTTTTTAAGCGCGTTGCGTGTCACCAACTTGCGTCTTTCTTCTGTAGATAAATGTTTCAACATTTTTTGTCCTTTTTTGCAATTTCCGTAACAGCGGAAATTTATTGATTATTTCTTTTTACCTTCTTTGCGGCGAACTTTTTCTGTTTTATAGAAAATGCCCTTGCCTTTGTACGGATCTGCTTTACGAATTTTGTGAATCTTGTCCGCAAACAAACCAACCGCACATTTATCAATGCCGCTGATAGTAAATTCTGTTGGGGTTTCGCCCATTGTCACAGTAATACCTTCTGGAACTTCCATAACAACATCATGCGAAAAGCCGACGACCAAAGTGAATTTTTTGCCGCTGACCGATGCCTTGTAACCAACACCGTTCATACGCATATCTTTGGAAAAGCCGTGTGTAACGCCTTCCACTGCGTTGCGAATATTGCGGGTCATTGTTCCCCACATAGCACTGGAAGTCTTATCATCAGCATCCTTTGGTGTAACGGCAACACAACCTTCTTCGATTTTAACATCGACCAAACCAGCGTGTTTTGTATCCAAAGGTACAACCAATTCACCCTTTGGCCCTTTGACGACCAACTTATCTTCTGCGATAGATGCAACCACACCTTCACTTAATTTTACTGGATATTTTCCTGCACGAGACATAACTACATCCTTATTTCTATTATATAACCTTGCACAACACTTCACCACCGACGTTCATCAGACGGGCCTTGTGGTCTGTCATAACGCCGTTTGGTGTAGAAACAATCGCGATACCAAGTCCATTCAAAACGCGCGGCATCTTGGCCGAGCCAGAATACACTCTGCGTCCTGGTTTGGACACAACAGAAATTTCTTGGATTGCGCCGTTCCCGCCAACATATTTAAGTGTGACAACTAAATTGCTGCGGTGTTCATCAATTTCTTGCTTTTGAAAATCTTCAATAAAGCCTTCTTCTTTCAATACAGACAAAACTGCGGCACGCAATTTGCTGTTTGGAACGGTGATAGATTCTTTACCCGCATTTTGACCATTGCGGATGCGTGCAACCATATCTCCGATTGGGTGTGATAATGACATCTTTTTACTCCTGTTTTAACCGACTGCATTGTCCACAGTCGACACTGTTTATATTTTTTACCAACTCGACTTGCGTACACCTGGCAATTTGCCTTCGGACGCCATTGTTCTAACCTGTTGACGACACAGACCGAACATACGTGAATAACCGCGCGCACGACCTGTGACACTGCAACGATTATGCAAACGTGTCGGGTTAGCATTACGTGGCAACTTTGCAAGTTTCAGCATTGCTTCCTTGCGTTCTTCTGGTGTCGCATTGCGCGACATCTTTGCCTTAAGTGCGGCACGCTTTGGTGCATATTGTTTGACCTTTACTTCGCGGGCCTTTTGTTTGTTTATCAATGCTAGTTTAGCCATTTTTTGTCCCCTTGATTATTTCAGTACCAACGGCAGGCCGATTTTGGTCAGCAATGCACGCGCTTCGTCATCTGTCTTGGCGGTTGTGGCAATTACAATGTCCATACCGCGGATAGAATCGATTTTATCGATGGAAATTTCTGGGAATATCAAGTGTTCTTTGATACCAAATGCATAATTTCCACGACCATCAAACTTTGATTTGGAAAGTCCACGAAAATCTTTTACACGTGGCAAGGCAACTGTAATCAGTTTATCCAAGAAATCATACATTCTTTTACCACGCAATGTAACCTTGGTTCCAATCGCCTGACCTTCGCGCAAACGATAGGTCGCAATAGACTTTCTTGCATGTGTCACAATTGGTTTCTGGGCCGCAATAGCCGTCAAATCTGTGACCGCCGCGTCCAGTTTCTTTTTATCGGCAACGGCTTCGCCAACGCCCATATTCAAAACGATTTTGGACAACTTTGGAACCGCCAACGCATTTGTGTAACCGAATTCTTTTACCAATTCAGGCACAATTTCTTTTTCATAAATTTCACGCAATCTGCTTTGCATTTTTTTATCCTTAACGTTATTTCCCGTAACAGCGGGATAGTTTTATTTAAAGTTCTGTGCCAGATTTTTTAGCAACACGAACCTTTTTGCCATCCGCGACCTTATAGCCAACGCGCGTAGGCTTTTTTGTTTTTGGGTCAACCAACGCAACATTGGAAACATGGATTGGTGCCTCGCGGTCAACAATATGTCCCGGCTGTTCGCGTGTTGGTTTTACATGCCATTTGTGGCGATTTACGCCCGCAACGACAACCCTTGATTCTGTTGGGCGTGCTTCCAAGACCGCGCCTTTGACGCCTTTGTATTTGCCAGAAATGACTACGACTTCATCGCCTTTTTTAATTTTCATCTTGCAATCCTCTTTTTATAATACTTCTGGTGCCAAAGAAACAATCTTTTGAACATCATATTTACGGCGCGTTTCACGGGCAATTGGCCCAAAGATACGCGTTCCAATCGGTTCAAAATTGTTCTTGTTAATCAGAACAACCGCATTGTCGTCAAAGCGAATAATCGAACCATCCGGACGTTTAATTGGGAATTTTGTCCGAACGATGATTGCGCGCTGTACAGTACCTTTTTGAACTTTACCACGCGGAATCGCTTCTTTGATGGCGACAACAATTTTATCACCAACGGTGGCATAGCGACGATGTGAACCGCCCAAAACCTTGATGCACATTGCTTTGCGTGCACCAGAGTTATCTGCAACCGTCATAACCGTTTCATTTTGAATCATAACCTTATCCTCGTCCTGCGAACGGGGCCGTTCCCCGCCGCTTTGTTATGGAACCCGACTGATGTACATATCACGGTGGATGCGCACACCCTCAAAGGCCCCTGGGTTGATTTAGTCCGCTACCTCGACATCATTGTCTTTCGACACGCCGACCAAGCCCTTGACAATCCAAGTCTTGGTTTTAGATATTGGACGATGCTCTTCTATCGCAACAATGTCGCCAACTTTATATTTATTGGCTTCATCATGCGCTTTGTACTTTTTATTCTGCTTCACAAATTTTCCATACAATGGATGACGAAAGCGGCGTTCAACTTCGACAACAACCGTTTTATCATTCGCAGTACTTCTAACCGTTCCTTGCAGTACACGTCTTGGCATAACCTTATTCCTTATATACTTGTTTCGTTTTTTTGACTAACCTGGTATATGATACTCGTTTTTTTTGAAATCTCAACCAAAATCAGTATTTTTATTTCGCCGCGTTCAGTTTTGTCTTTACGCGTGCAATTTCACGACGGGTTTGACGCAAAACATGTGTTTTTGGCAATTGTCCCGCCGCGTGCTGAAAGCGTTGATTCATCTGAGTTTTTTTCAAATCAACCAACTTACTTTGCAATTCTTCTTGTTTCAAAGATTCTGTTTTCTTTTCTGCCATATCTGCCACCTTTTACGATGAATTAGTTAACTTTGCGTTCAACAACTTTGGTTTTGATTGGCAACTTTGCGGCCGCCAAAGCAAAAGCCTCCATTGCGACTTCTGGTTTTACACCGTCCAGTTCAAAGATTATACGACCTGGTTTAACGCGGCAAATCCAGTATTCAACGGCACCCTTACCTTTACCCATACGGACCTGTGCAGGCTTTGCAGTTACAGGAACATCAGGGAATACGCGAATCCACAGTTTTCCCATACGTCTCATACGACGGGTAATTGCACGACGCGCCGCTTCTATTTGACGGGCCGTAATACGTTCCGGCGACATGGCTTTCAGACCAAAAGAACCGAACGCCAATTCACTGCCGCCTTTTGCAACGCCGTGAATACGACCTTTGTGCTGTTTGCGAAATTTTGTCTTATTTGGCATTAACATGATACAAACCTCAACTTTTTATTATTTTGTTCTTTTGTCACTTGTGCCGGCATATTCTGTTGGACGCGCCATTTCAGATGCCAACTTTTCTTTGTTCACAACATCGCCAGTGTAAATCCAAACTTTTACCCCAACGACACCGTATGTTGTTTTCGCCTGAACCGCTGCATAGTCGATATCGGCACGCAACGTATGCAGAGGAATACGGCCTTCGCGGATTTGTTCGCTGCGGGCGATTTCTGCACCATTCAAACGACCACTGCACATAATCTTGACACCTTGGGCGCCTGCTTTCTGTGCATTTTGAATCGCCTTTTTCATTGCACGTTTATAAGATACACGACCTTCAATCTGCTGTGCGATACCCTGCGCAACCAATTGAGCATTTAAATCAGGACGGCGAACTTCATAGATATTCACAACAACCTGATCATTCTTGACCAATTTTTTGATTTCATTACGCAAAGCTTCGATATCTGCACCGTTTTTACCGATAATCATACCAGGACGAGAAGTGTGAACTGTAATCACAACTTTCTTGGCAATACGATCAATAACAATCTTTGCCACGCCAGCTTTTTTCAGTTTTCTTTCGATAAATTTACGAATTACACCATCTTCTGCAACATACGCGCCATAGTGCTTTTTATCAACAATCCAGCGAGAATCTGGCACTTTGTTGATAGACAGACGCTGTGCAATTGGCGATACTTTCTGACCCATTTTTTTTCCTTACTGTTTAATCAAGTGTTCTTGAAACTTTCCGTTTTATTCAGGTTGCCCATACCACTTGATTTGTTCTTTTATTTTGCTTCTACTTTTTTCTTTTTTGCCGTTTCTTTCTTTGGCGCCACACCCGATTCCAAAACAATTGTCAAATTTGAAAATGGTTTCAGGATTGGACGTGCACTGCCACGTGGTCCCGGCATAATGCGTTTCATTGTTAATGCTTTACCACACCAAATTTCTTTGACGAACAAAGTATCGACCGCCAAGTTTTTGTTGTGTTCTGCATTAGCAATCGCAGACATCAGTGTTTTCAACACTTCACCTGCAACGCGTTTTTTTGAAAACTTTAACACATCAATCGCACGTTCCACTGGCAAGCCACGAACCATCGCGCAAACCAGATTTAACTTCTGATGACTGATGCGTATCATTTTATTGAACGCGCGAACTTGATTATCTTTGATTCCATATCTTGTCATAATCTAAATCCTATTTATTCTGGTGTTATTTAGCCGCCGCGGCTTTTTTATTCGCAGCATGCCCTTTGAAAGTACGTGTTGGTGCAAATTCACCCAATTTGTGTCCAACCATATCTTCTACGATAGACACAGGGATAAATTTGTTTCCATTGTGCACTTCAAAAGTCAAACCAATCATTGGTGGAACAATCGTGCTGCCCCTGGACCAAGTTTTAATTGGTTTGTGGTCATTTTTTTCGTTTGCAACCGCCGCCTTTTTCAAGACAGAAGGATGAACATATGGACCTTTCCAAACTGAACGAGACATTTAATTCACTCCGTTGTTTTTAAGTTTTATTTCTTTTTCGCCAAATGTCTGCTACGAATAATCATCTTGGCTGTGCGTTTGTTTCTGCGAGTACGATAACCCTTGGCTGGGATACCAGTGCGCGAAACAGGTTCGTGACCCTTGGAATGGCCATTACCACCACCCATAGGATGATCGACTGGGTTCTGGGCCATACCGCGTGTAGATGGGCGAATACCCAACCAACGTGCACGACCTGCCTTACCCAAATTGACATTGCGTTGGTCTTGGTTAGAAACCGTTCCAACCGTCGCAAGACAATCAGAATGAACTTTGCGCAACTCACCACTGTTCATTTTAATCTGGGCATAAACACCGTCTTTACCCATCAACTGTGCATAGCAACCTGCACTGCGTGCCAACTGACCGCCAGCGCCAGGTTTCAATTCAACATTGTGCACAATTGTACCAATCGGCATATTTTTAAGTGGCATCGCATTACCTGGTTTAATATCTTCATGTGCACCGGAAATAACAACATCGCCAACCTTCAGGTCGCGTGGTGCCAAGATATAAGAACGCATACCATCTTTGTATTCAATCAAAGCGATAAACGCAGTGCGATTCGGATCATATTCCAAACGAACAACTGTCGCCGGCATATCAACCTTTTTACGTTTAAAGTCAATCAAACGATATTTGCGTTTATGTCCCCCACCCTGATGTGGAACTGTTACATGACCAAAATTATTACGGCCACCTTTGGATTTCAAACCAACCGTCAACGCCTTTTCTGGCGCACCACGATGCAGTTCACTGTGGTCAATCAAGACCAAACCACGTGTACCTGCGGTAATCGGTTTATAATTTTTCAATGCCATTTTTTCTATCCTTTTGTTGCCTTGACACTAACGTCTGATTTGTTTCAGATTCTCTGCCAAGACCGTTTGTTATTATATGTTAGTGGACAAATCCAATTTTGCATCCGCCGGCAAAGTAACATACGCTTTTTTAACTGTGCGTTGTGTACCTGCGCTGCGGCCACGGAATTGTTTCACTTTACCTTTGACGACAACAATGTTCACCTTGCTTGGTTTCACTTTGTATATCGTATGAATTGCACGTGCAACATCTTCTTTTGTTGCGTTTGCTGCAACTTCGAAAGCAACTGCATTGCCTTCTGACAACTTCACCGCCTTTTCAGAAACAATCGGGCGACGCAGTATATCATAAACATCTGCTGTTACAACTGGTTTCTTTTCTGCCTGAACTTTCTTTTCTGCCATATCAGTCACCTTTTGTTTATCCCGATTTAACTTACGCGTTAAGGCGTGCTTCGATAGCCTTGACTGCATCTGCGGTCAAAACCAACTTATCATGTTTCAAGACATCCAAAACATTCAAACCAACCGTTGGCAAAACATCAACATTGTTGATATTTGCAACAGATTTTTTGAAGTTTTCGTCTATCACATCAGCACCAACAAACAACGCAGAATCCAAATTCAGTTTTTTCAACTGTTTTGCAAGCGTTGCTGTCTTTGCCGCCGTCAATTTTTCAGAATCAACGACAACCAAACTTTCTTCTTTTGCCTTGGACGATAAAGCCATCTTAAGGCCCAGTGCACGAATTTTCTTTGGCAAATCGATGCTGTGATCACGAACAACTGGTCCATGAACGACACCACCGCCACGCATATGAACATTATAACGTTCACCTTGACGGGCATTACCTGTTTTCTTTTGCTTAAAGGCTTTTTTACCACTGCCCGCGACATCAGAAACTGTTTTAACCGCGTGGGTTCCTGCGCGTGATTTAGCGCGTTGCCATGTCACGACACGATGCAAAATATCTGCACGTGCATCCAAACCAAAAATAGAATCTTGCAAATCAATCTTGCCGACCGCTTTGCCATCAAAATTTATAATATTTACTTGCATTTTAGTTCACCTTAATTTTTTAAAACTTATTCTGCAACTTCTGCGACAGATTCTGTTTCGGCCTCTGTCTGCACAGGTTCCGCGTCAGCTTTGACATCTGTTTTTGCTGTTGTTGGAACCGGCAAATCTTTGTGTTCTTTTTTAATTGCATCTGTTATCAAAACAAATGTGCCATTTGCGCCTGGAACTGCACCTTCTACGAAAACCAAGTTTTCTTCATTGTCTGTTCCAAAAACCTTCAGATTTTGAACTGTAACAGTTTCATTTCCCATTTGACCGGACATCTTTTTACCTTTCAAAACACGTCCTGGCCATTCGCGCATACCTGTACCACCCAAAGAACGATGTGCTTTTAATACACCGTGTGTGGCTTCTTTACCACCAAAGTTATGGCGTTTCATTGCGCCTTGGAATCCCTTACCTTTGCTGGTCGCTTGAACATCAACAAATTGTCCAGCAACGAAATGAGACGCACTCAATTGTGTTCCAACTGGAATAACACAGTCATCTGTGCAACGAAATTCCACAATCTTGCGATATGGTTTTACGCCTGCTTTTTCCGCCGCAACGGCTTGAGGTTTTGCAATATGCTTTGCTTTGGCTTCACGAATGCCCAAAACATTTGCAACATATCCATTTTTTTCAACCGTCCGATTGCCGATAACCGCACAATCACCAACAGACAAAACTGTTACTGGATGTGCAACGCCGGCGTCATCATACAGACGCGTCATTCCTACTTTTGTTGTAATAAGTCCACTACGTTTCATTTCTTATGCCTTTTTTTATGTCAGAGGTTAGAATACCCAAGGTAAACTAACGCTAACAAGTTCCTTACAATTTAATTTTTACATCAACGCCAGATGCCAAATCCAACTTCATCAGTGCATCAACTGTCTGAGGGGTTGGGTTAACAATATCTACGACCGCTTTATGATTGCGGATTTCGAATTGCTCACGCGATTTTTTATCAACGTGCGGCGAACGATTGACTGTAAACTTTTGAATCAATGTCGGCAAGCGAACAGGCCCAACGACATCTGCGCCGGTGCGCTTTGCAGTTTTGACAATCTCTCCCACTGATTCCACCAAAATTCTGTGGTCAAAGGCCGTC
>Ga0310690_10006293_pt1 | contig 15655 bp, 18 predicted proteins | sample AusTroGonzalo_MG_2_FD_207661 | JGI IMG/M metagenome (GOLD analysis project Ga0310690, IMG submission 207661) | Bovine rumen microbial communities from tropical cattle in Woodstock, Queensland, Australia - Gonzalo_04 (v2) (version 2) | ecosystem: Host-associated > Mammals > Digestive system >... | reverse complement strand
GCATGAACGCGATCGAAAGAATCAAGATGGTCAAGGCGATGGAGTTCATCGCCAGGCAGGTGAACGACGAGGAGGTCTTCGAGATCTGGCTGATCTCCGGCGTGGCCGACGGCGACATCGACTACGGCGACCTGGGCATCAACGACGGGGACGAGGAGGAGCTCGGGCCCTACATCGACGACGAGGACTTCGCCGATCTGATGCACACCTTCCTCCGGCTGATGAAGGCCGCGCGGAAGTCCGGCGGACTGTACTGCGACGGCGTGGTGGAAAAGGAGAGCCGGGCATGAGCGCGGACGCGATGCTCGACAGCCTGGAGAGGGAATGCCGCGAGCTCGAGCTGACGCTCCTGAGCGACATCTGCGATCTCTGCCACTGCCCGTATGTGCTTCATGAAGACGAGCTCGTGCAGAAGTGCTGCGAATGCACGGTTCACGCCGATCTCGAGGCCCTGCTGAAGAAGGAGCGCACCGTCACGACTGGGCGCGTCATGGCGATCGTCGCCGAGGAGATGAAGCCGGACCCGAAAACCTGCGTCGTGACGACGCGCCGTGACGCTTGAAAACGCGCATGGAATGTGATATAGGTAAAATCGAATAATCGCAGACACCGGGGTCGCCGCCCCGGTGTTTTGCATTCGGTCGGCGGCGAAAGAACGGCAACAGGGGGCAGATACTCAGACGGAAACGGTACGGGCGGTGATGAAGTGGCGGCGAAAGGAAAATATCGGGAGTGGCTCACCGAGGACGGGCTGCTGCTCCTGGAGGGCTGGGCCAGAGACGGCCTGACCGACGAACAGATCGCGCATAACATCGGCATAGGGGAGCGGACCTTCACGGAGTGGAAAAGCCGCTTTAGCGCCATTTCCGCCGCCCTAAAAAAGGGGAAGGCTCCGGTCGACTACCACGTCGAGAACGCGCTGTACAAATCCGCCACGGGCTACATCGTCAAGGTAAGGAAGCCGATGAGGCTGAGGAGCCGGAGGAAGACCGGGGACGCGGAGCTGATCGAGGAGGAGCGCATCGAGTATGTTGAGGAAGAGGTCTACGTCCGGCCGGACGTGACGGCGCAGATCTACTGGCTCAAGAACCGGCGCCGCGGCAGGTGGTGCGACAGGCCGCCCGAGATCGACATGGCGCAGGCCGACGAGAACGACGGCTTCCTCGAGGCGCTGAGCGGGACGGCCGCGGAGGACTGGTCCGATGAAGAGTAAGCTGATCTTCCGCTTCAAGCCCTTCTCGAAGAAGCAGCGCAAGGTCCTCAACTGGTGGACGCCGGGAAGCCCGGTGAAGGACGCGGACGGGATCATCTGCGACGGCGCGATTCGGAGCGGCAAGACGCTCTCGATGTCGCTGTCCTTCGTGCTCTGGGCCATGCACGCCTTCAACGGCGAGCAGTTCGCCATGTGCGGCAAGACGATCGGCAGCTTCCGGCGAAACGTGCTCTTCTGGCTCAAGGTCATGCTGGCCGGGCGCGGATACCACTGCGAGGAGAAGCGCGGCGAGAACCTCGTCATCGTCAGCAGGGGGAAGAAGCAGAACTTCTTCTACATCTTCGGCGGCACGGACGAGCGGGCGCAGGACCTGATCCAGGGCATAACGCTCGCAGGCGTGTTCCTGGACGAGGTGGCGCTCATGCCGGAAAGTTTCGTCAACCAGGCGACGGGGCGATGCAGCGTGGACGGCTCCACGATGTGGTTCAACTGCAACCCGGAATATCCCTCGCACTGGTTCAAGACCGGCTGGATCGACAAGGCGAAGGAGAAGGGACTGCTCTACATCCACTTCACGATGGACGACAACCTGTCGCTGTCGGAGCGCGTGAAGGAGAGATACAAGCGCATGTACACCGGCGTGTGGCACGAGCGCTTCATCCTCGGCCTCTGGGTGCTCGCCCAGGGGCTGATCTACTCCATGTTCCAGGAGGCGATCGGCGACGCTCCGGAGCGGGAGGCCGAGAAATACTGCCTCTCCATCGACTACGGCACACAGAACGCCTTCGCCGCGCTGCTCTGGGGCAGGTACGGCGACGTGTGGTGGGCGGTCCGGGAATACTACTACTCCGGCCGCGAGGAGGGCATACAGAAGACGGACGAGGAATACGCGGCAGACCTCGACGTCATGCTGGCGGACATCACGCCGGGGCAGTCGGTCGAGACGATCATCGACCCCTCCGCGGCGTCCTTCATCGCCCTGCTGCGAAAGCGCGGCGGGCGCTACAAGGTCATCAAGGCCGACAACGCCGTGCTGGACGGGATCCGGGAGACGGCGACCTGCCTGAAGACCGGGAAGATCCGCATCAGCGCGAAGCTCACCGCGTGGCGGAAAGAGGCCGAGGGCTACATCTGGGACGAAAACGCGAAGGACGACAGGCCGGTCAAGGCGAACGACCACGCCATGGACGCCATGCGCTATTTCGTCAAGACGAACCACATCATCAGGCCGAGGCGTTCTTACAGTTCAATCATGAGATAGGGAGTGATGCGGCTTGCTGACATACGAAGACTGGCTTGAATGCGGCGAGGACGAGCAGAAACGGGTAGATTTCATCACCCGCGCCATCAACATGCACAAGGGCAGCGACGCGTACAACGAGGCGCTCGTGGCGCAGCGCTACTACAACGGCGAGAACCCGACCATCATGGACTACGAGAAGATCCTCTACGACATGAAGGGCATGGCCCACGTCGACATGTGGACGGCAAACCACAAGATCGCCTCGCAGTTCTTCCCGATGGCCGTCAAGCAGGAGGTCGCGTACCTGCTGGGCAACGGCATCCGCTTTTCAAAGGGCGACACGTCGAAGAAGCTCGGTGAGCTGTTCGACCAGCGCGTCATGCGGGCCTGCCTCTACGCCAGGACGGACGGGCAGAGCTTCGGCTTCTGGAACATGGACCACCTGGACGTGTTCCGGCTGACGGAGTTCGTGCCGGTCAAGGGCGCGGAGACCGGGGAGATCATGCTCGGCATCCGCTGGTGGCGCCTGGACCAGACCAAGCCGATGCGCATCACGCTCTACGAGCTGGACGGCTACACGGAGTACATCAGCAGGGGCAGCGACAAGACGGAGATCCTCGCGCCGAAGCAGCCCTACAAGGTCACGGTGGTGAGCACCGGGGCGGAGGGCGAGACGATCCGGGACGGCGAGAACTACGACGGCTTCCCGATCGTGCCGCTGTACGCCAGCGAGCAGCGCGTGAGCGCCCTGCACGGCAAGCGCAACACGATCGACGCCTACGACCTGATCACCTCCGACATGGTCAACAACTGCGACGAGGGCAACCTCATCTACTGGGTGCTGACCAACTGCGGCGGCATGGACGACCTGGACGACGCCCGCTTCATCGAGCAGCTCAAGACGACCCACGTCACGCACGCGGACGGCGACGCCGGCGCGAGGGCCGAGGCCCACACGATCGACGCGCCGATCGACAGCAGCGCCACGACGGTCGACAAGCTGGAGGCGCGGCTCTACAAGGACTTCCAGGCCTTCAACCCGGACAACGTCACGGCGGCGAACCAGAGCGCCACGGCGATCCGCGCGGCCTACGTCCCGCTGGACCTCAAGTGCGACATCGACATCGAGCCGCAGGTGACGGAGTTCGTCGTCAACATCCTGAAGCTGGCCGGCATCGAGGACGCGCCGAGCTACCAGCGCAACAGGCTGATCAACGAGACCGAGGAGACGCAGAAGATCCTCATGCAGGCGGAATACCTGGACGAGCAGTACATCATGGAAAAGCTCCTGACGATCAACGGCGACATCGACATGCTCGAGCAGATCCTGAAGCGCAGGGACGCGGAGGACGCCGACCGGCTGAAGGAGGCCGAGCGCCGGCTCAGGGCTCAGGACGCGCGGCAGGCCGAAGAGGATCAGGAGGCCGGACAGGAGAACGGGGCGGTTGAGTAATGGCCGACAAAGCCCACCAGATGACCGATGAGATTCTGGAAAAGCTGGAAAACCGCATCGCGGACGAATACGCCGCGGCGACGCGGGACATGCAGCGGAAGCTCCGTGATTACATGGAGCAGTTCGCGGCGCAGGAGGCTGTACAGAGGGAGCGCCTCGAGGCCGGGAAGATCTCGCAGCAGGAATACAACGACTGGCGCATCCGGCATGAGGCCATGGGCCGGCGCTGGGAGGCCATGAAGGACACGCTCGCCGAGGATCTGCAGCACGCGCGGGAGATCGCCCTGAGGATCTCCGGCGAGCAGATGCCGGACGTCTACGCCCTCAACGCCAATTACGCCGCCTGGCAGATCGAGCACGACGGCGGGATCGACGCGGGCTTCACGCTCTACAGCCACGACGCCGCGGAGTACCTTCTGGGGGACACGCGGCAGCTCATGCCGCCGCCGTCCGCGAGGAGGGCCGCGGAGATCGCCGCAAACGGCGCCATGCAGTGGGATCGGCGGAGGATCCAGAGCTGCGTGCTGCAGGGCATCCTGCAGGGCGAGGGGCCGTACCAAATCGCCGAGCGGCTGCGCTCGGTGGCGCAGATGGACTATAACGCCTCCGTGCGCTACGCCCGCACGATGACGACCAGCGCCCAGAACGCGGGGCGCTACGAGAGCTACCGCCGGGCAGACCGCCTCGGCATCGAGCTCACGATCGAGTGGCAGGCCACGCTCGACGACCGCACGCGCCACTCCCACCGCTACATGCACGGGCAGCAGACGACGGTCGACGAGCCCTTCGTCACGCCGGACGGGGACACGATCTACTACCCCGCCGACTGCACGGGCGAGAGCGACGCGCCGCAGAAGGAGATCTGGAACTGCCGCTGCACGCTGCTGGCCTGGGTGAAGGGCTACGAGCACGACACGGTGAAGGAATCGCCGAAGATGGGCGGCATGAGCTTCGAGGAGTGGCTGGAAGCCACGCCAGTGAGCAGAAAGATGTGATGAGATGGAGATCAAGGTCACCGCGGACAACAGCGACAGGATCCTCCGGGATCTCGACGGCCTGACGGAGAAGATCCTCGAGGCGTGGGGCCAGCAGGGCGTGAGCTGCGTAAAGGAGGTCATCACGCGGGAGAGCCGCGTCGACACCGGCGCCATGCGCAACAGCATCACGCACCAGGTGCAGGCCTCCGAGGACAGGGTGATCGTCGGCACCAACAGCGAGTACGCGATCTACAACGAATACGGCACCGGCATCCACGCCGAGGGCGGCAGGGGCCGGAAGACGCCGTGGCGCTATGTGGATTCCCGCGGGGAAGGCCACTGGACGCGCGGCATGAAGCCGATCCACATGTTCAAAAACGGCATCGGCGGCAACATCGGCGACTTCAAGAGGATCGCCGAGGACATACTGAAATCCACATGAACCTCCTTTTCCGGGCGGGGCGTCGGTCTTGGGGAAGCCGGCGTTCCGCTCGTTTTATAAGCTGTCATAGCTCAACAGGAAGAGCAGCCGCCCTGTAAGCGGCAGGGTGCAGGTTCGAGTCCTGCCGGCAGCTCCACCGGGGTTTTCTTTGTGTTCACCTTCCTGCCCACGGCGTGAGCGCTGTGAAGCACAGCGTCGGGCTGAAACATCGCGTCGCCGGTGAAAATCCGGCATTTTCAGGTAAAAGCCGCGGGAGCGGTTTTTTATACAAACATCTTTTCAGGGTAGCACTCCCGAAAAACTGCGAAAAGGAGAAGATCATGGCAGACTTTGAAGGCATCATCAAAAACCACGCGAAAGAGGACGGAGGCGTCCCCGCCTCGGCTATCCCCGCGCTGGTAACGGCTATCAGGACCGCTGTCGGGAATGAGTACGTCGACAAGGAGCGCTACAAGGCAAAGCTCACCGAGATCGACCAGCTCAAGGAACAGCAGCAGACCGCCGAGGACAGCGCAGCGACCGCCGGGAAGTGGAAGGACAAATACGCAGCCCTCAAGACCGAGTTTGACGATTACAAGGCCCAGATCGCGGGGGAAAGGACCCTCGAGAAGAAGAAGGCCGCGCTGCGCGAGATTGCGAAGGACGCGGGCCTGTCCGAGGCCGGGATCGCCAAAGCCCTGAAGTACAGCGACTTCTCGAAGATCGAGCTCGACGACAAGGACGCGGTCAAGGAGAAGGCCGATGTGCTCAAGGGCATCAGGGAGGAGTGGGCCGACTACATTCAGACCAAAAACACCAGGGGCGCGAATGTGCCGAACCCGCCCGCCAACGAAGGGGGAGGAAAGAAGTATTCCTCCAAGAAAGAGATCATGGAGATCAAGGACACTGCCGAGAGGCAGCGCGCCATCCATGACAACAAGGAATTGTTCGGATACTGACCGAACGGAAAGGAATGAAATATGTCCGCGACATACACCGAGACCTTCAGCAACGCCCGTGACTCGCTTCCGAACGTGTACACCGGCGTTACCGAGAGAGAGATCGATTTCGTATCGCGCTTCACGCGCAACTGGGACGCCCTGCGCGACGTCATCGGCATCTCGCGTCCCATCCGCAAGGCCCCCGGCTCCAAGCTGGTCTCCTACAGCGCTTCCGTGGCGCTCGAGAGCGGCAACGTCGGACCCGGCAAGGTCATCCCCTACAGCAAGTCCACCGTCACGCAGGCGGCCTTCTCCGATCTGATCATCGAGAAGTACGCCAAGGCCGTGCCCATCGAGGACGTGTCCAAGTACGGCGCCGCGATCGCCATCGAGAAGACCGACGACGCCTTCCTGACCGAGCTGCAGAACGCCGTGCTCGCGAAGTTCTACACCTTCCTCAACAGCGGCGCGCTCACCGGCTGCCAGCTGACCTTCCAGATGGCGCTCGCCGCGGCGAAGGGCCTCGTGATCGACAAGTTCCAGAAGATGCGCAGGACCGTCACCCAGGTGGTCGGCTTCTGCAACGTGCTGGACTTCTACGACTACCTCGGCTCCGCCGCCATCACCGTGCAGACCCAGTTCGGCCTGACCTACGTCAAGGACTTCATGGGCTACGGCACGCTGTTCCTCATGTCCGCGCCCGACGTCGACAGGGGCCGCGTGATCGCCCTGCCCGTCGAGAACATCGACCTGTACTACATCGATCCGGGCGACTCCGAGTTCGGACGCCTCGGCCTGAACTACGCCGTGGAGGGCGAGACCAACCTGATCGGCTTCCACGCCAACGGCAACTACTCCACCGCGGTCGGCGAGAGCTTCGCCCTCATGGGCATGGCGCTCTGGGCCGAGTACATCGACGGCATCGCCATCGTCGACCTCGTGGCGGCGGGCGGCTCCCTCGCCAGCATCAGCGGCTTCTCCACCGCGGCCTACACCGCCGGAGCCGCCGGCGATTCGCAGCTCACCGTCCCCGATCCCGACGTGGCCGGCGGCACCTTCTGGTTCAAGGCCGCTTCCGGCACCGCGCCCTCAGCGCCCGCCTACCTCGAGCTGATGGACACCACGGGCTGGACGCAGGTCGTCGACGACCAGGTCGTCGCCACCACCAACGGCTACAAGTACCGCGTCGTTGAGCTCAACGGCTCCGGACAGGCCATCGCCACCGCCAACGGCGACGTAACGGCAAAAACGTGACGTCCCTATCGGGGCTGGCTATAGGGACGTTAACGCTCGACCCGGAGTTTGATAGCTCCGTGGTCGAGTACACAGCCACGACTTCCAACGCATCCAACAAAGTGACGGCGACGGCCACGGATCCGAACGCGGAGATCGTCATCATGAACGGCGAGACCGAGGTCACGAACGGCACGAGCGCCTCCTGGTCCGTCGGCGAGAACACGCTGACGATCACGGTATCCGGAGGGGCGCCGGACACCGTCTACACGGTGACCGTCACGAGAACCGAGGGGACGTGATCGTTTGCTTACCGAACTTTGTCAGGACCTGCGCAACTGGTTTGACCGGGAGCGGTATTTCGGCACCTTCGAGATCCGGGGCGGGGTGATCTCCGGCCCCGGGTCGCTCCTGGACGGCCAGTATTACAGGATCGTCGGCAGCATCTTCAACGACGGCGTGCACAAATACGGCGACGTGAAGGACCTGCTGACGGACGAGACCTTCGACGGCGCCGTCTGGGCGCTCGCCATCCCGAAGGCCGTCATCGAGCTCGCGGCGGAGATCGCCGCCTGGCGCGCCAGGTACGAGGCCGCGGACAGCCCCGCCATGTCGCCCTTCATGAGCGAGTCCTTCGGCGGCTACAGCTACACGAAGGGCAGCGCGCTCACCAGCAAGAACACCACGGGCGGCACCAACTGGCAGGCGACCTTCGCCAACCGCCTCAACGCATGGAGGAAGCTATGAGCCTTCTGGATTCGGCCTACGAGCCCTACGCCCTGTTGGAACAGGAGAGCGCGAAGGACAGCCGCGGCACGATCACGCGCATCTGGAAAGAGGGCGCGGAGATCATCGCCGCGGCGGTCTACGATACCTCCCTGCAGGCCCGCATCGCCGGCGTGCAGGGCGTGACGAGCCTCTACACCGTCACCACGCCGAGGAGCGTCACGCTCCGCTTCCACGACGTGATCAGGCGCAAGTCGGACGGGCTGGTGCTGCGCGTCACCTCAAGGGGGCGCGACAAGGCCACGCCGGAATCTGCGACGCTCGACATGCGCCAGGTGAGCGCGGAGGAGTACGTCCTGAGCGGGGAGATCGTGCAGCCGCCCGAAGAGGGCGAAGAGCCGCCCGGGGACGGGAGCTGAAGGGGGCATGCTGAATGGACAAGGCACAGGCGCTCGACGGCTTCTGGTCCGGCTTCGGCTGGCCGGCGTTCAACGAGCAGGGAAATTATGACGAGCTCAGCGCGGCAGATCTCGGCATCGAGGACCGCTACATCCTCTACGAGGTCCAGACGGGCGACTACACGTCGGAGATCGCGCTGACGGCGCAGCTCTTCCACCGCTCCGTGTCGGAGGAGACGGTCTCGCGCAAGGCGCAGGAGATCGCCGACTTTATCGGCTTCGGCGGGAAGGTGCTGCCGATCGACGGCGGCTGGCTGTGGATCAAGCGCGGCAATCCCTTCTCCCAGCCCCTGCGGGACGAGAGCGACCCGGACTGGCGCCGGACAATCATCAATATATCCGTCGACTTCCTGACGGCAACTTAACAGGGCGGCTTTATGCCGCCCTTATCTTTTTATGAATTCACAGAAAGGATGAAAGCGAATGGGACTCTTTACCAGGATCTCCAGCGACGCCTTTGACGCGCTGCAGCTCGACGCCGGCGTGCTCCTCAGCTCGTTCGACCCGCTCAACCCCTACGTGACGCCGACAGACGAGCAGATCATCGCCACCACCACCGGCGGCATCAATCCCACCTGCGAGCCCACGTACTCGGACTTCGGCGAGGACGTGGACAACGTGCCGAACAACATGATGGAGTTCAAGCACCTCGACGGCTGGGACTGCGCGATGGCCTTCACGACCATCAAATTCAACGCCAAGAACACCGTCTGGGCGCTCGGCGCAGCGGATCAGTCCACGCTCACAAACGGCGTGACCAAGATCGTGCCGCGCAGAAATGTTGCGCTGTCCGACTTCAAGGACCTGTGGTGGGTCGGCGACAAGGCCAACGGCGGCGCCTACGCCGTGCGCCTCAAGAACGCCCTCTCCACGGGCGGACTGAACATCCAGTCCACCAAGAACGGCAAGGGCACCAACCAGCAGACCATCACCGGGCACGTCTCCATCAACGCGCAGGACGACATGCCGATGGAGTTCTACGACATCCCGGCCGAGTCTTCCACCTCCACCTTCCCGGTGCGGCAGGAGCTGACGCATGTGACCAGCACGTCCTCGGCCACCTCGGTCGCCAAGAACGGCAGCTTCAGCGCCACGCTTGCGGCCGAGAACGGCTACGAGATCGACGACGTCACCGTCGCCATGGGCGGCGTGGACATCACCGCGCTCGTCTACAATTCCTCGACCGGCGAGGTCTCCATCTCCGAGGTCACCGGCGCGATCATGATCTCGGCGCTGGCCGTGGAGGAATAAGGTATGGCCCTGAAGACGCTGGCCGACTGCAAGCCCTCGGAGTTCCTGGCGCAGTCGGTCAAGATCAAACGCTCGGTCGCCCGCTGGCTCACCGACACGGACATCCTCAACATCCGGCAGCGCATGCCGGAGGACCTCGTCACGCTGCCCGCCGGCGCGAGCGCCGAGGAGCGGGCGAGAGCGATCAAAGCCAACGCCGCGGCCCAGCGGGAGCAGACGCTCAGAAACCTCTCCGCCATCTTCGACGCGGCCTTCGAGCTGTACCCGGAGGAGACGCTCGAGGTGCTGGCCCTGTGCTGCTTCGTCGAGCCGCAGAACGTGGACGACCACGGCATGGGCGAGTATCTCAGCGCCTTCGCGCGGCTCATCACGGACGAAGCGGTGCTCGGTTTTTTTACTTCACTGGCACAGTGGGGCCAGATGCGTGGTTTGACGGGTGCCAGCAGGTAAGGCCCGAGCTTCTGGACATCATGGGACGCGGCTATGCGGTCGAGTGCTGCATGGCCGCGTTTCGCCGCAAGCAGGAGGAGAGGCTGTACCGGGCCTACGTCACGGACGCGCTCAAGTACATCGCCGAGAACAGCGCCCGCTACGCCGTGCCGGGCGTCGGCATGGTAGAGCATGGGACCACGCTCGCGAAACGGTGGATCGACCTGACGGACGCGCCGGCGCCGGAGCCGAAGAAGCCCGAGGACACGCGGCCGGCCGCTGAGGTCGCCGCCGATATCTGGACACGCATAAGGGGGGACGCCTCTTGAGCAACATCGCATTTGAACTCATGGCCGTGCTCGGCCTCGACAGAAAGCCCTTCGAGCAGGGGCTCTCCGACGCAAGGGGCGAGGCCGAAAGAGGCGGCAGCGGCATCGGCAGGGCGCTCGGCTCGGCCGCGAAGGCAGGCGCCGCCGCCCTGGCCGCGGCTGCGGGAGCCGTCACGGCCTTCGCGGGCAGCTCCGTCAGCGCCGGCATGGAATTCGACAGCGCCATGTCCCAGGTCGCCGCGACGATGGGCAAGACGGTCGATGATCTCGAGAACGAGGTCGGCACCGCGGACACGGCCTTCGGCGCCTTCGAAGGCAACCTCAGGGAGTTTGCGCAGTTTCTCGGCGCGAACACGGCCTTCTCCGCCACGCAGGCGGCGGAGGCTTTGAACTATATGGCGCTGGCGGGCTATGACGCGCAGCAGAGCATGGATATGCTGCCGAGCGTCCTGAGCCTCGCCGCGGCCGGCAACTTCGACCTCGCGCGGGCATCGGACATGGTGACCGACGCGCAGACGGCCTTCGGCATCAGCGCGGAGCGCACCTCGCAGATGGTCGACGAGATGGCAAAGGCGGCGAGCACCGGCAACACCTCGGTGGAGCAGCTCGGCGACGCCTTCCTCATCGTCGGCGGTCTGGCGCAGGAGCTCAACGGCGGGATGGTCGAGCTGGACGACGGCACGGAGCTGGCGGTCGACGGCCTGCAGGAGCTGGAGATCGCCCTCACGGCCATGGCCAACGCGGGTGTCAAGGGCTCTGAGGCCGGCACGCACATGCGCAACATGCTGCTCAAGCTCTCCAGCCCGACGGACAAGGGCATCGAGGCATTCACGAAGCTGGGCGTCTCCGTGTTCGACGCGGAAGGGAACATGCGGTCCCTCGAGGCGATCTTCGGGGATCTGTCCGCGTCGCTCGGCGAGCTGACGCAGGAGGAGAAGATCAAGGCCATCTCGGACATCTTCAACACGCGCGACATCGCCTCCGCGGAAGCCCTGCTCAACGCGGTCGAACAGGACTGGGACAGGATCGGCGCGTCGATCCTTGACGCGCAGGGAGCCGCCGCGCAGATGGCAGACACCCAGCTCGACAACCTGGCGGGGGATATCACGCTGTTCAAGTCGGCACTGGAGGGCGCGAAGATCGCCATCTCCGACAGTCTGACGCCTACCCTGCGCGAGTTCGTGCAGTTCGGCACGGACGCCGTCTCAACGCTCGGCACGGCCTTCCGGGAGGAGGGCCTCGCGGGCGCGCTGGAGGCGCTCGGGCCCATCGTGGAGCAGGGCATCGCCCTCATCATGTCGAAGCTGCCGGCGATCCTCACAGCGGCCGTATCGCTGCTGGAGGCGCTGGTCAACGGCATCATCACCAACCTCCCGATGCTCATTCCGGCGGTCGTACAGATGATACAGCAGATCGTGAACAGCATCGTCGAAAACCTGCCGATGCTGCTCGACGCGGCGGTGGAGATCCTCTTCGCGCTCGCCGACGGGCTGATCGAGATGCTGCCGGAGCTGATCCCCGCCATCGTGGAGATCATCCTCACGATCGTGGAGAAGCTCACGGAGCCGGACACGCTGATGAAGCTCATCGACGCGTCCTATCAGATCGTCGGGGCGATCGCGCAGGGGCTCATCAAGGCCATCCCGAAGCTGATCGAGGCGGCGCCGAAGATCATGATGAACCTGATCGAGGCCATCCTGCGCTACATCCCGCAGCTCATCTCCAGCGGCACGAAGCTGATGGGGGAGCTGGCGCAGGGCATAGCGCAGGGCGCCTCCGCCGTGGTCAGCGCCGTCACCAACCTGATGAACAGCGTCGGCGAGACCATCAAGAGGCTCGTCAAGGAGGCCGTGAGCTGGGGCCGCGACCTCATCCAGAACTTCATCAACGGGATCAAGCAGAAATGGGAGAGCCTGAAGGCCACGGTCAAAAACCTGGCCAGTACCGTCAAGTCCTACATCGGCTTCAGCGTCCCCGAAAAGGGGCCCCTGTCGGACGCGGACACCTACATGCCCGACATGATGAAGCTCTTCGCAAAGGGCATCAAGGACAACACGGGGCTCGTCACGGATCAGATCTCGCGCAGCTTCGACTTCGACCGCAGCCTGCTCACGGGCGCGGCCGCGCAGAAGGGACAGGGCGCCGCGGCGCTGCCGGTCATCAACCTCACGGCGCTCGTGGAGCTCGACGGAGAGGTCCTGTCCCGCAAGCAGTACAGCTATAACCTGCAGGAGACCAACAGACACGGCATGAGCTTCGTCCATGCCTGAGGAGGGATAGCGCCATGACCGTACAGAAACCGATCTACATCAACGGCACGGACTATACCGCGCTGTTCCCGGCCGCGGGCTACGAGGTCAACTATATCAAGGAGACGGGAGCCAACGCGGGGCTCATGATCAACGGCGCTTACAATGAGGACACCCTCGCGCTCAAGGCCGTCGTCTCCTCGCCGCTCATGCCGGTCGACGAGGACCAGCAGGCGGCCTTCCTGCAGGACGTCATGTCCTCGGACTACGCCAGCGTCTACTACTTCGAGCCGAGTCGGAAGAACTTCCGCACGGCGGTCATGCGCTGGGAGCTCGGCACGACGAAATTCCGCGGGCAGGGCGCGGACGGGAAGATGTACTGGACCGGCATGACGGTCACTTTCACGGACCGCTACGACATGGAGGCCTGAGCCATGAGAGCGAGGAAAAACTGCATCTACGTCGGCTCGGTCACGGAGCCGGACTGGCTGTTTGAAAACGACCGCATCGTCTCCTGCACGACCGTCCAGGCGGTCGCCCTCGTCGGTCAGGAGATGAGCATCGATAAATTCACGCCGGTCGTGACCGACGCGTACCTGAATATGGCGAGCGCGCATCTGTACAGGTCGTCGGACGGCGCCGTCATCGAGTGCGCGGACGGCTCCGTCTACGCCGTCTCCGTGGAATACCCGGTCGGCACCTCGGAGCTCGTCAACCTGCCCTACGGGACGCCGGTCTGGTATTACCAGGACGACGCCATCATAGGGAAATTCTACATCGACACGGTCAGGAGAGTGGCCAGGACCAAGTACCAGCTCAACTGCATCTCGGCGATCGGCCTGCTGGACCGGCCCTACGACGCCGGCGGCTTTTTCGTCGAGACTACCTTCGGTGACGTGCTGAGCAGACTCGTCTGTTCCGGCCTGCACGGAGACGGCACGCAGATTATCGGCTACAGCATCACCGATGAGGTCTCGAATCTGCCGGTGTCATGCTATTTGCCCTATGATACGAAGAGAAACAACCTGTACAGGATCTGCTTTGCCAACGGGGTCAACATCACCCAGAACCCGATCGGCAATCCCGAATTTACATTCCTTTACGACGACACGGCCTATGCCACCGAGATCCCGGACGAGCTCATCTACAACGGCGGGCGCGTCGAGTATGAGCAGCCTTATGAGAGGGTCACCGTCCTCGAGCACACCTACACGGCGCTCACGACTGAGAGCCGCGTGACGCTGTTCGATAACTCGGGCGGCGTCGCGGCGTCTGAGGAGGAAGTGATCTTCTCACAGGCGCCGATCATCGTCTCGACGATCGAATCGACCGGGCTGCTGGTGCACGACGTCGGCGAGAATTTCGCCATCGTCAGCGGCCAGGGCGTGCTGACGGGGATCCCGTACCTGCACACGACCCACCTTGTCAGCCGGGGCAACCAGCAGGCAGACGAGAACAAGACCGTCTCGGTCAACGACTGCACGGCCGTGAACGTATTAAACTCCTCCAATCTGCTGGAGCGGCTTTTCGCGTACTACTGCCCGCAGGACTTCATCAAGAATGTCTCCAACAGCATCGTCTACCGGCGCCTCATGCGCGGGAACATCGAATCCTCCCCGCCCAAATGCGGCAGAGTGTACAGTTTCACGAACCCCTTCGGCGAGAAGGAAGCGGCCTTCCTGAGCGAGCTGAACATCAACGCCAGCGCCATCAACAAGGGGACCTGCGAGTGGCGCGCCGGATACGAGCCTGCCGGGCAGGCCGGCCTGTATCACCACTACATGATCCTCGATAAAGAGACATTCTACCGGGACGGCGGCACATTCTTCGTTCCGCAGGAGGCGCTGGACGCCGGGCAGATCAAGGTAGTCCTCATCGGCGGCGGCACGGGCGGCTACAGCGGTTGGCCGGGAGAAAACGGCGAAGACGCCACCACTTACACCGACGTCGAGAGCAACGCCGACATCTCCGCCATGTGGTACGGAGCGGAGGGCGGAGCCGGAGGAGCCGGAGGCCCCGGAGGAGCTCCGGGCCGGGTGAAGATCGTCACAATCGAAGACCCGGAGGAGGTCTACTCCTACTCCATCGGAGACGGAGGCGAGGGCGGAGCTGCTTCGGGCTTCATCCCGGATACGGTCGAGAGCCTGAGGGCGGCGCTTAAGGCCGACGAACCGGAAAACGAGTACACGGACGAGGAGCTTGAGGCCATGATCGCGCTCGAGCAGACCGACTGGGACGGCTCCCCGCGGGAGGGCGAGCCGGGGATGGCGACGTCCTTCGATGAGTACAGCACAAACGACACCGACGCCTACGTCCCCAGCGGGGGCGTCTACGAGCCGATCTCGAACCGCTACTTTGCGCTGCCCGGCAACGCGGGCCTTCCCGGAGGCGCCGGAGGCGCGAGGAAGGTCGAGGAGGGCGGGACCTTCGCGTGGACGACCGACGGCGAGGATGTGACGGGCCCGGACGGCACGGTGTGGCGCGGCGGATCCACGGGAGCGCCGCTGACTTCCGTCGACGGCCTGCCGGAGGTCCGCACCATCGCCTACGGCGGCAGCGGCGCGGGAGCTGCCATCGGCATCGACCGTGCGACGCACGAACACATCAACGGCGGCGAAGACTGGGAGACCTTCTGGGAGGTGGTGGAAGCAGATGGCGAGTAATTCAAGCGGGCCTCTGAGCCCCGGCGAAAGCTATACTCTCGGACAGTACACTTTTTCAATCGGCAGCCA
>Ga0310690_10006292_pt1 | contig 15657 bp, 14 predicted proteins | sample AusTroGonzalo_MG_2_FD_207661 | JGI IMG/M metagenome (GOLD analysis project Ga0310690, IMG submission 207661) | Bovine rumen microbial communities from tropical cattle in Woodstock, Queensland, Australia - Gonzalo_04 (v2) (version 2) | ecosystem: Host-associated > Mammals > Digestive system >... | reverse complement strand
CCTCCCCGAGGACTGTCGAGCGCTGTCGATTGCCCTCAAAGCGCAGCAGACGCGAAACGCCTGCCCTTTGGGGTGAAGCGCCCTGCGCTTCCGCGGGGGCGCGGGGGTGGCGCAAGCCCCCGCCGCAAAAAGCGGAAGCCAAAAGAAAAAGCGCGGCAGACGCGAAGCGTCCGTCCTTTGGGGTGAAGCGCCCTGCGCTTCCGCGGGGGCGCGGGGGCGGCGCAAGCCCCCGCCGAAAAAAAAGCGGAAGCCAAAAGAAAAAGCGCGGCAGAGCGAGAGCGCCCGCAGAAGCCCCCAAAAAGCGCGCGTCCGGGCGGCGAGCCCGGACGCGCGTGTGGCCTTGGCGGCGGCGCTTACTTGGTGCTGCGGCTGCGGCGCGAAGGCGTCAGCGTCGCCTTGACGACGGCGCTCTCGGCGTTGGGGGCGACGACCGCCGGATCCTCGGAGGCGGGCGCAGGAACGACGGGCGCGGCCTCGGCGGACTGGCCGGCGCGGTATTTGGCGCGGCACTCGGAGCAGTAGAAGAAGCTCTTGTCCCAGGTGGTCTCCTCCTCCTTGCCGCAATTGTCGCAGGTGCGGGTCTTGCGGGCGCGCTGGGCGCGGCATTCGGCGCAGTAGAACTCGTCGCCGCCCCAGGTGGTGGCCTCCTCCTTGCCGCAGTTCATGCAACGGCGGGTCTGGGAATCGCGCTGGAGGCGGAACTCCTCGGCGTGCTCGTCCATGAAGATGTGGGGGAAGTCGAAGCTGTGCAGGTCGGTCAGGAGCGTCTTGCTGGAGATGGCGTGGCCACGGACGGCGTTCATCGCGACGAGCTGGACGCGGCGGCCGAGGCGGCGGACGCGCTGGAGCACGGGCAGGTAGTCCGCGTCGCCGCTGACGAGCACGGCCACGTCATAGGCGCCGGGGACGGTGGCGTAGTAGGTCATCTCGGAGGAGAGGTTGGAATTGATCCACTTCGCGTCGGGGGAGGCGTTGGGCTCCTTGCGGAAGTCGATTTCCATGATGTTCATGTCGTAGCCGCACTGCTCGGCGAGGAACTCGTAGAAGGTCTTTTGCTTGGCGGGGTTGAACCCGATTTTGTTGACGGGGATGGTGCCGTAGTAGCAAGTGCGGACGAGATCGACCTCCTGTCCGCTGATTTCCGCCAGCGACTGGGCAATGATGTCGGGGATGCGCTTGTAGTCGATTTCGAAGTTCTTCGCTCCGAGTTTGTCGAACAGCGCCTGACGGCTTTTGTAGAGCCAACTTCCGTCAATGAAAATCATCGCACGAATGGCCATGATGTGTTATACCTCTCTTTTTAGCGTTATGTTGGGTTGAAGCGCTCCCCCCGTTTGAGCGGAGCGAAGCGCCATTATAGCAAAAGCGTAACGGAAATGCGACCCTCCGTTCTCCGAAAAAGTGCCGCCCGCCGAACGCGGCTTTGCCCGCCCGCGCTTGGCGCCTTGCCTCTCTCCGTTGCCCTTCTTTTGGCCGCCAGCCCTTCTTCGACGCCTGTTTTGCAGACGGCGGGCCGATTCCCGGCAGCGTGGCCGGGGCGGGAAGGCCTTTCCTGTTTTTGCAGGCGGCGGTCGCCCGCCGCCTGTGTGGGCGTTGCAAAAAGCGCGGGGCGCCGCCCTTCCGCGACGCCACGCGACAAAAGCAGAGGAGGAAGCCTGACGGCTTCCTCCTCTGCGGTTAAGGGTATCCGTGCGAAGCGCTTAGGCCTTGCGGCGGAGGGCGAGGCCCGCAACGCCGAGGGCGAGGAGCGCCAGGGCGGTCGGCTCGGGAACCACAGGGCCAGGACCCGGATCAGGATCGGAGCCGCCGCTGGGGATCTGAGCCCACGCGAGCTGGCCGTTCAGGCCGTCTTCCTCGAACCAAATCTGGCCGGAGCCGTTGTCCTCGTAGTTCTGGCCGGGAAGCAGGCCGTTGTTGGCCATCGTCTTCTGCTCGGTGACGAAATACCAGTCGTCCGCAACCAAATCAGAGAGCGAGGTGACGTCCTTGGTGGTCACGACGGCGACATAATTGGAGGTGAGGCTCCAGTCGCCGGCCGCATAACCGATGCCCGTCGCGATCTGATCCCAGTAGCCGCCCGCGTCCGAGAAGGAGTTGGTGGCGATGACCTTGCCGTTCAGCGTCCAAGCGCCTTCGGTATAGGAGGGAGAGGTGTCGCCGTCGAGCAGGACGAGGAATGCCGTGCCCGAGTCGATGGATTCACCGGTGGGACCAAAGAACTCGTCGAAAGAGCCCCAGGTGATGCTCGCGGCGTTGGCGGCCGAGCAAGCGGCCACAAGCGCCAAGGTGCAGAACAATTTCTTCATTGTCATGTTTCCTTTCTTCAAAAAGAGGGTTGATTAGAAGGGCCGGGTGAAGGTCAGCGAGCCGGCCTGACGGTTCTTGTTGTAGACGAAGCCTTGACCGGGCTGAATGGTGTCGGTGGTGACGTCGGTCTCGCCCTCCTTGACCCAACCGGCGGCCTTGCACTGGTAGGTGGTGTAGGTCTTGTCCGCGTTCAGCACCATGAGGGTGTCGGCGCGCGACGCGGTGTTGTTGGCGGCGATATCGCCCGTCAGCGACGCAATCGCGATTTCCACCGGATAGGGATTGGCGACGAGGTTGTAGCCGACCGCCAAAGCGACCGTCTTGGTGGCCTCGGGAGCGACCTTGCCGGAAACCGTGACGGAGCCGGCCTGGCGCGCCTTGTTGAGATAGACGGCCTGACCGGGCTTGACGGTGTCGGTGGTGACTTCGGTTTCGCCTTCCTTGACCCAGCCATCCGCTTTGTTCTGGTAGGTGGTGAAGGTCTTGTCGGCATTCATGACCACCAGCGTGTCGGCGCGCGACACGCTGTTGTTGGCGGCGAGCGAACCGGAAATCTTGGAGATGGGATACTCAAGATTCTCCGCGTCCAAGTCGGCGAAGGGGAGGGTGATCAGCGTGTAGCCGGTCTGGTCGATATCGATGGTGGTGTAACCCACGACGTCGCTCTCGACATAGGCGCGCGCAGGCGTCGCCAGCAGAAGCCCCGCGAAGAGGGCTGCGCACGTCAGGATCTTTTTGGCATCCATGGTCTTCTAGTCCTTCTAGTTGTCTGGAAGCCCGAAAAATCAGGCTTCGCACGATACCTCTTGTCGTTCGGACTCCCCTCCTGGGGAAAGAACAACAGCATCATAGTAGCACCTCCCGGCGCATATTGCAAGAAAAAAAATGCCGGGGGGTGAAAAAATCGTTCGCTCGCGGCGGCCCTCGCCCCGCGACACACGAACGCACTCGCGGCGGCGGGGCCCGCCGCCTGCAAAACAGGAACCGCCTTAACCCGTCTTGCCGCGCCCGGCCCCCGGGTGCACGCCCCCTTTCCCCGCATTGGCCGACTCACCCTTCCGCCCGAGGCGGAGGCGGGGAGAACCCGCCTCCGGCGCGCCACCCTCCCGCCTCGGCTCCACTCCAGCCCTTAGCCTGCTTCGCCCTCCGCCCGAGGCGACCTCTCCCCCAACCCGCCTCCGGCGCGCCACGGTGAAGCTTCCGGCGCCCCCCTTCATTCGCGTGCAGGGCTCAGCCCTGCCGCAGGGGCGGCGGGGCCGCGCAAGCCCCGCCCAAAGAAAAAAAGCAACGCGCGGCGAGGGCCGTGCGTTGCTTTACATTAATTAAGGTTGCTTGCCGGCTCAGCGGGCGATGCGGTTGAGCAGATCCAGCCCACGGGCGTACTGCCCGAGGTGGTGGGCGCTGAGCGCCGTTTCGGGCTTCTCCAGGCAACGGCGGAGGAAATCCTCGTAGATGATCAGGCCGGCTTGGTGGACTTCCTGCTTGGCGCGGGCGGTTTCTTCCAGGATTTCGACCAGCGGCGCGGCCTTGGAGACCATCTCGCTGATGCGCTCGCAACGGACGATCATCGCGTCCATGGCCTGATGGATGGTGCGCTTGCCTTCGGCAGGGGGCTGCACCACGCCGTTGCCCTCTTCCAGGAAGGCGAGCAGGGGGTGGATGCGATCCAGCAACGCCTTGGGGGTTTCGCCCTTCGCGATGCCTTCGACTTCTTCGAGCACGTGAGCCTGCAGCATGGTGTAGCCCAGCTGGTGGATGGCATTCTTCGACGCGATGACGTAGTAGAGCGTCTTTTCGCAGGTCGCGCGCTCGTTGACCAAGCGCTTGACGGCTTTAGCCTGGCCGATGACGCGATTGATGCGCTGACGGAGCGCCTTGATGGTGTCGCGTTCTTCGACGACGGCGATTTTCCTCTTTTTGGTCTTCCTTTTCATCATGGTCCTCATGTTGCCTAGCGGCTCATACATCGGGAACGCCCCGATGCCCACGCTTGCCAAGAGTATAGCACGAACCGTCCGCATTTTGCAAATAAAAATCGCAGGGCGCGGAAAATAAAAGAATGGCGGCCAAATAAACCATTGAAAACCGCGCAAAGCGCGCACACGGTTTCCTTATCCTTAATTAAAACAAGACACGGCGGGGCGCGGCAGCGCGGGCCCCGTGTTTTGGCCCGAGAGGCTTGGCTTGGCGGCGGGGCCCGCCACCTGCAAAACAGTGAGGGGCGCCGCCGGCCTGGCCCGCCGGAGGCGGAAGGGCAGACAAGCCGCCCCGGGTTGAAAGCCCAGCCGCCCCGGGAGGCCTGCACAAGGCAACGAGGCGAACCCGCCGCCTGCAAAACAGTGAGGGGCGCCGCCGGCCTGGCCCGCCGGAGGCGGAAGGGCAGATAAGCCGCCCCGGGTTGAAAGCCCAGCCGCCCCGGAAGGCCTGCGCAAGGCAACGAGGCGAACCCGCCGCCTGCAAAAGAGAGGAGCGCACACACGGCCTGGCGCACCGGAAGCGGAAGGGCAGGCAAGCCGCCCCGGGTTGAAAGCCCAGCCGCCCCGGGAGGCCTGCGCAAGGCAACGAGGCGAACCCGCCGCCTGCAAAACAGTGAGGGGCGCCGCCGGCCTGGCCCGCCGGAGGCGGAAGGGCAGGCAAGCCGCCCCGGGTTGAAAGCCCAGCCGCCCCGGGAGGCCTGCGCGGGGAGGGCAAGGGCGCTGCGCGACATGCCTACCCGAGGCGGCGGTGGGAGGCCAGGGAGGGCCACGGCGCAGAAAGGGGCGTTTTTATGGTAAACTATTTGGTTTTTCGGAAAGGGTGCGAATGATGTTCACGTTGAATCATGCGCTTTTGGGGCGTTCCCTCCTCAACATCCGGTCCCTCTCGGACGCGGAGCTGGCTTACATGGTGGACTTGGCGATGGCGCTGAAGACGCGCCGCAGGGCCGGCGTCCGCGGGGAGTTGCTGCACCGCAAGCACATCGCGCTCATCTTCGAAAAGAGTTCCACGCGGACGCGCAACTCGGCGGCCATCGCCGTGCGCGACGAGGGGGGCCATGCGGAGTTCCTGACAGGGCACGACACGCATTTCGGCGTGAAGGAGTCGGTGGCCGATTCGGCGCGGGTGCTGGGGCGGCTCTTCGACGGCATCCTCTACCGGGGCTACGCGCAGACGACAGTGGAGACGCTGGCGGCGCGCAGCGGCGTCCCCGTCTGGAACGGGCTGACCGACGAGAGCCACCCCACGCAGTTCCTGGCGGACATGATGACGATGCGCGAGGCCTTCGGCGAGGTGCGCGGCAAGACGATGGCCTATGTGGGCGACGGCCGCAACAACGTCGCCAACAGCCTCATGATGGGCTGCGCCAAGGCCGGCATCCATTTCGTCAACGTCACGCCGCGCGAGCTCTTCCCCTCGGAGGCGCTGGTGGAGGAGGCGCGGGCGGTCGCGGCGAAGAACGGGGCCACGATCCGCGTGGAGACCGACCCGGCGACGGGGGTGCGCGGCGCCAACGTGCTCTACACCGACGTCTGGGTCAGCATGGGCGAGGAGGACAAGAAGGCCGAACGGCTCGCCCTTCTGCGCCCCTACCAGATCAACCTCCCCCTCTGCGAGGCGACGGGGAATCTGGGCGGCGAGCTCATCTTCCTGCACTGCCTGCCGGCCTTCCACGACCGCAACACGGAGGTCTCCCGCGAGACCGGCGCGCTGGAGGTGACCGACGAGGTCTTCGAGGCGCCCTTCTCCAAGGTTTTCGACGAAGCGGAGAACCGCATGCACACCATCAAGGCGCTCTACGTCTCGGCGCTCTGCAGCGAGGCGGGGTTCTGACCCGCCCTCCAGAAAAGGACACGCGATGAAAACATTCCTTGCCATGGCAACGCTTCTCGCCTGCGGACTTGTCCGCGCCGCGCTCCCCGAATCCATGCGCGTCTACCCCACGCCGGCCAAGGCGGAGACGACCGGCCCGGCCTTCGCGGTGCCGCGCGCCATCTCCCTCTCCCGCGAAGGGCAGCCGCTGGACGCCGACGCCCGGCGCGTCCTGGAGCGCGCCTTCGCCATCGAGGAGGGCGCGCCCTTCACGCTGGTCTGGCGCGCCACGGAGGGGGGAAACCCCGAAGGCTACGTCCTGCGCCTGACGCGCCGGGGCGTGGAGGTGGAGGCTTCGACCGGCACGGGCTGCTTCTACGCCATGCAGACCCTCCGCCAGCTCGTCGCCTCCGGCATGGCGCAAGAAGCCGTGGTGGAAGACGCGCCCGTCCTCCCCGTGCGCGGCACGGTGGAAGGATTCTACGGGCAGCCGTGGAGCTTCGAGGCGCGCAAGAGCCAATTCCGCTTCTACGGCGACTGGAAGATGAACACCTACATCTACGGCCCGAAGGACGACCCCTACCACGGGTTCTCCACCCGCTGGCGCGACCCCTACCCTGAAGCGGAGGCCCGGCAGCTCGCCGAACTCGTCCGCGTCGCTCACGAAAACAAGGTCAAGTTCGTCTGGGCCGTCCACCCCGGGCGCGACATCTCCTGGAAGAGCGACCGGGACATGAAGGCGTGCGTGGCCAAGTTCGAGCAGATGTACGCCCTCGGCGTGCGCGCCTTCGCCGTCTTCTTCGACGACATCAGCGGCGAAGGCTCCCGCGCCGGCAAGCAGGTCGAGCTCCTCAACTACGTCAACCGCACCTTTGTCCGCGCCAAGGGCGACGTCGCCCCCCTCCTCCTCTGCCCCACCCAATACAACCGCGCCTGGGCCGGCGGCGACTACCTCGAAACCCTCGGCCGCGGCCTCGATCCCGACATCGCCGTCCTCTGGACCGGCAACACCGTCTGCTGCGACATCACCGAAGAATCGGTCGACTGGATTGCCCGCCGCCTCGGCCGCGCCCCGACCATCTGGTGGAACTGGCCCGTCGCCGACTACACCCGCGGCGCCCACCTCCTCCTCGGCCGCGCCTACGGCCTCGACCCCGCCGCCGGCCCCCGCTGCGCCGGCTTCGTCTCCAACCCCATGGACAAGCCCGAGGCCTCCAAAATCGGACTCTTCGGCGTCGCCGACTACACCTGGAACCCCGCCGCCTACGATTCCGGCCGCGCCTGGCGCGACGGCATCGCCCGCCTCTTCCCCCGCCACGCCGAAGCCGTCCGCCGCTTCGCCGGGCACAACGCCGACCAGGGCGCCAACGTCCACGGCTACCGCCGCGACGAATCCCGCGAGATCAAGCCCGCCGTCGACGCCCTGCTGGACGCCCTCCGCGCCGGCGCCCCCCTGCCCGACAGCGCGCTCCGCGCCCTCCGCAGCGAATTCGCCGCCATCGAAGCCGGCGCCGCCGAACTCCTCGCCGCCACGCCCGGCGGCCCCCGCCCCGGCGAAGCCGACCTCGCCCTCTTCCTGGAAGACGCCGCCGACTGGCTCGCCGCCTTCCGCGCCTTCGGCCGTTCCGGCGCCGCCCTCTGCGACGCCCTCGCCGGAGACCTCCCCCCCGAAAAGGCCCTCTGCATCTTCCTCGCCGCCCGCGCCGAACGCCGAGACATCTCCCGCCGCCACGGCGCCAAGCCCTTCCAGAAGAGCCCCGTCGAGGTCGCCACCCGCATCCTCACCCCCTTCCAGGATGTCGTCGCCGACCTCCTCCACGCCCGCCTCTGGGCGCTCTGCGGCAAGACGCCCCCCAAGGCCGCCTCCCGCGCCTACCGCTTCATCACCAACGTCCCCGCCCTCGCCGACCTCCGCGTCCAGCGCGACGACATCTACGTGCGGCTCCCCAAGATCCACGAGCCCAAGACCCTCGCCCCCGGCGAATGGATCGGCATCCAGCTTCCCGACGGCGTCCCCGCCGTCTGGGTGCACTTCTGGCTCGGCAGCGCCGAAGCCACCCGCCAAGGCCGCGTTCAGGTTTCCCGCGACGGCGGCGCCTCCTGGGGCGAACGCGCCACCGTCATCCAAGGCAGCGGCAAGCCCGGCGAGATGGAGATCCGCCGCATCAGCCCCGACGACCGCATCAACGCCGTCCGCTACATCAACGTCTCCAACGCCCCCGTCGCCCTCACCCTCGAACTCTTCAAAGTGGACGTCCCCCCGGACGCCCACGCCAACCACCCCGACTCCATGACCGACGGCTCTCTCGCCACCTGCTACACCCTCCCGGCGCGCCAGACCGTCCGCGTCCCCCTGGCCGGCCCCGGCGCCAAGCCCGTCGTTCTCGCCGACGGCCCCCTCGCCGCCGTCCGTGAAGAGGCGGACGAGCTCGTCCTCGTCGCCGGCGAAACCGGCGTCGACGTCTACGAAATCGTCCGCTGACCGCCCGGCGCGGCGAAAGCGAGGGCTCCGGCGCGCGCCGGAGCCCTTGCTTTTCCCTCCCGGGCCGACAAAAAAGGCCCCGGCGGAGCGCCGGAGCCAGAAGGAGATGAAGGAAAGACGCCGCGCTTACTCGCCCTGCTGGGCGGCCTGGCGGTCAAGCGCCACCTTGCGCTCGTACTCCGCCTTGCAGTCCACGCAGCGGATGGCGTAGGGATAGGCGCGGAGACGGTCGCGCGAAATCAGGCCGCCGCAGACCTGGCAGATGCCGTAGCGCTTCTCCTCGATGGCCCGGAGGGCGTTGAGGATGTTCTTGCGCTTGTCCTGAAGCTCGCCCATGCGGTTGAGGCCGGCCTCGCGGTTGTAAGTGTTGGAGCCGTCCTCCTCCTTGTTCTCGTCGGTGTCGGGCGAGAGGGCGTTGTCGCGGATGACGCGGATCTGGCGGTCGATCTCCTCGCGATCCTTGGTGAACTTCGCGCGGAACTCGGCCAGCGTCGCCTCGTCAAACTTCGTGGCGCCGATGGGGCGCAACTTGCGGGCGTTCCCCGACGTCTTGCGGTCGCCCGGCTTCACCACGGGATACTTCGGCTTCGGCGGGGGCGGCGGGACAACGGCCTTGGGCGGCTCGGGAACCGACGCGGGCGGCGGGACAACGGCCTTGGGCGCGGGCTTCTTCGCAGGCGCTTTGGCCGGAGCCTTCGGCGCAGGCTTGGCGGCCGGCTTCTTCGCAGGAGCGGGCTTGGCGGCCGGCTTCTTCGCAGGAGCGGGCTTGGCGGCCGGCTTCTTCGCAGGAGCCTTGCCCGGAAGGGGTTTGGAAGACGAAACAGCCGCCGAAGGCCCCTTGGCGGGCTTCACGGCGGCAGGTTTGGAACCCTTGGAGGGTTTTTCAGTTATTTTTTTTTTGCGGGAGCGGCCTTCTTCGCCGGAGCCTTCGCGGGGGCTTTGGCAGGAGCCTTCTTCGCAGGAGCGGGCTTGGCGGCCGGCTTCTTGGCAGGCGCGGGCTTGGCGGCCGGCTTCTTCGCAGGCGCGGGCTTGGCGGCCGGCTTCTTCGCAGGAGCGGGCTTGGCAGCCGGCTTCTTCGCAGGAGCGGGCTTGGCGGCCGGCTTCTTGGCAGGAGCGGGCTTGGCAGCGGGCTTCTTGGCAGGAGCGGGCTTGGCGGCGGGCTTCTTCGCGGGAGCGGGCTTGGCGGCGGGCTTCTTCGCAGAAACCTTGGCCGGAGCCTTCTTGGCGGGAGTCTTGGTAGTAGCCATAACTGACTTCATCTCCTTGAGGTTGCTGAGACATAGAGCGGAAACCAATCCAGCCCGCTGACTCATTGGCAGTAATTTAGCAAACGCTATCGCCTTGCGCAAGCCCTTTTTTGCAAAAAAAGCGCCAAAAAACGCAAAAAATCGTCCTGTGGTCCTCTTTCGCCGCCTCTCCGGCCCTCCGCCGCGCGGAAAAGTCTGCCCAAAACGCCCCTTCCGCCGCGCGAGAAAACTGGCGCGACGCACGCCCGGATGCGCCCGGCTCGCCGCCGAAGCGGATGCGTTTGCCGTCGCAGAAAAACCACGGCGCGACGCCCCCTCGGCGACCGCCGCACGCGTCCGCAGACCGAAGCCCCGGCGTCCGGCCAAGCGGCGCCTGACGGGCGGGGGACGCAGGTGTGGTATAATTTATCGTCATGCAATCCATCTATTTCATCGGCATCGGCGGGGTCGGGATGAGCGCGTTGGCGCAGGCCTTCCTGGACAAGGGCTGGCGCGTGGGCGGGTCGGACCGTCTGCTGGAGCGCGGCCAGGCGACCCCGACGCTGGAGGCGTTGCGCGGGCAGGGCGCGGCGCTCTTCCCGCAAGACGGCTCCGGGCCGCAGGCGGGCTGGGACGCCGTGGTCTTTTCGACGGCCATCGAGGCGGACAACGCCGACCTGCGGGCCGCGCAGGCGCTGGGGCAGCGTTGCCTCCACCGGAGCGCGGCGCTGGCGGCGCTCGCCGAGGGCCACCCGCTCGTCGCGGTGACGGGCACCTGCGGAAAGTCGTCGGTGACGGCGCTGCTGGGGCATCTGCTGGCGGAATGCGGCCGCGACCCCTTCGTGGTGAACGGCGCGGAGGTGGTCGGCTGGGACGCAGGCGGACGACGCGTCGGCTCGACGCGCCCCTCGCAGACGCCGGGAAGCCTGATGGTGGTGGAGGCCGACGAGTCGGACAAGTCGCTCATGGCGCTCTCCCCCGCCCACGTCATCGTCACCAACGCCTCCAGCGACCACTTCCCGAAGGAGGAGGCCGAGGCGCTTTTCGGCGCCTTCAAGGCCAAGGCGACGGGCGTCGTGGTGGACACCACTGACGCGCCCCCCGCCGCGGACTTCGAGCGCCAGGGCTGGGAGACGGTCTTCACGTGGCGCGGCCGCGCCTGGCGGCTGCCGATGCCCGGCGCGCACAACGTGGCAAACGCCAAGGCGGCGCTGGAGATGGCGTTGCGCCTGGGATGCGCCCCGGAGGCGCTGGCCGGCGCGCTGGCGACCTTCCGGGGGACGCGGCGGCGGCTGGAGCGCACGGGAACGTGCCGCGGCGCGGCGGTCCTCGACGACTACGCCCACAACACCGAGAAGCTTTCCGCCGCCTGGACGACGCTGGCCGAGGCCTTTCCCAAGGGCGTCTTCGGCGTCTGGCGGCCCCACGGCTACGCGCCGCTGCGCAAGATGATGGACGCGCTGGCGGCGATGTTCGACGCGACCGTGCGCCCCTGCGACCGCTTGCTCCTGCTGCCGGTCTACGACGCGGGCGGGACGGCCGACCGCTCGGTCAATTCGGACGCGCTGCTGGCGCGGCTCTCCTGCCCGGCAGAGGGCGTGGCCTCGCTGGAGGAGGCGGCGGCGCGTCTGCGCGCGCTGGCCGCCCCGGGGACGGCGGTGGCGTTCTTCGGCGCCCGCGACCCGGAATTGCCCGTCTGGGCGAAACGCCTGGGGGCGGAGGGCTGAGATGGGCGAAACGGCGCGCACGCTCCTGCACGAAGGGCTCCACGAGGCGCTGGACATCGCGCTCGACATGGCGCCGTGGCTCCTGCTGGGCTTCGGGCTGGCCTTTCTCTGCTCATACCTCCTTTCGGAACGGTGGATCCGGCGGCATCTGGGCGGTCCGGGCTGGATGCCGATCGTCAAGGCGTCGGTCTTCGGGCTGCCGCTGCCCATCTGCTCGTGCGGGGTGCTTGTCGTGGCGATGGCGCTGCGCGAAAACGGGGCGCGCAAGGCGCCGGTCTGCGCCTTCCTGGCCTCCACGCCGCAATCGGGCACCGACGCGCTCTTGGCGAGCCTGCCGCTGCTGGGGCCGGTTTTCACGGGGCTCCGGCTGCTGGGGGCGGTCGTCGCGGGGCTGGCGGCGGGAGCGCTGGTGCGCTGGTTCGGCGTGGCTCAGCCGCCGCCCGAGGAGCACGAAGACTTGGACGCGGACTGCGCGGCGCTCTGCGCCTGCCACCACCACAGCGAACGCAAGCCCCACCGCCACGGCGAGGCGCACCACCACGAGTTCGCCAACCGCCGGACGCGTCTGCGCGACGCGGCGGCCTATGCCTTCGTCCACCTGCCGGGCGAGATCGCGCCGTTGCTGTTGGCGGGGGTGCTCGTCGCGGCGGCGCTCGCGGCCTGCCTGCCGGAAAACCTCTTTGCGGGGCTGCCTGCCGCGGCGGCCTACGGGCTGGCGATCCTGGTCGGGCTGCCGACCTACGCCTGTTCGCTGGCCATCGTGCCGGTGGCGGCGGGGCTGCTGGCGCAGGGGATGAGCCCGGGCGCGGTCTTCCTCTTCATGGCCTGCGCGCCGACGGTCCACGTGGCGGCGCTCCTGCTTGTGGGGCGCAAGCTGGGCTGGCGGACGGCGTTCTGGCTGGCGGCGGGCATCGTGCTGGCCGGGCTGGCCTTCGCGTTGCTGATCGACGGCCCCCTCGCCGGACGGCTCGCCCTCCCCGCGGCGCGCATCCCCGGCGAAGCGCACGAACACGGACTGGCCGGGGCGCTGGCGCTCGGGCCGCTCCTGCTCCTCTTCCTCAACGCGCTGCGCGTCCGCCTCGCCAAGAGGCGGCGCGACGCGGCGGAAACTCTGTAATCCGGAGGCCTTATGGCAAAGCGAATCGGAATCATCGGCTCGGGGCGTTTCGGCGAAGCGCTCGTGCAGGCGTTGGCGGCCCTCGGCACCGAAGTGGTGCTCATGGACACCGACCGGCGCAAGATCCAGGAACTCTCGGAATACGTTTCCAAGGCCATCGAGGGCGACGCGACCAACATCCACGCCCTCGAAGAGGCCGGCTTCGGCTCCTGCGACACCGTCGTCGTCGCCATCGGCGAAAATGTCGAAGGCAGCGTCATGGCCACGGTGAACTGCAAAGACCTCGGCGTGCGCACCGTCGTCGCCAAAGCCTCCACCGACGTCCACGGCCGCGTCCTCCGCCGCGTCGGCGCCGACGTGGTCATCTTCCCCAATCGCGACCGCGCCCAGCGCCTCGCCCGCAGCCTCATGACCGCCAGCCAGGTGGACCTCTTCGACGTGGCCGACGGCCTCTGCACCGCCGAAATCACCACCCCCACCCCCCTCGACGGCCACACCCTCGCCGAAACCGACGTCCGCCGCGCCTACGGCGTCACCGTCCTGGCCGTGCGCCGCCTGAACGACGCCGACCCCGCCGCCCCCCGCCACCTCCTCATCCCCAAGGCCGAAACCGTCCTGCGCGGCGACGACCGCCTCCTCGTCTTCGGCACCCCGGAGCAGATCGATGCCTTCGCCCAAGCCTAGCCTCCCCGAGGCGGAACTCCGCCAAGCCACCCTCGCGGACGTCCTCGCCATCCACCGCCTGATCCAAGACTACCCGCGCGAACTTATCCCCCGCCCGGTCAACAACATCGTCGAAAACATCGACCGCTTCACCGTCGCCTCCCGCGGCGGCGAACTCCTTGCCTGCGCCTGCTGGCAGATCCTTCCCGAAATCGGCTGCCCCGAAGGCGCCACCGTCGAGCTGCAATCCGTCGCCGTCAGCCCCGCGCACCGCGGGCAGGGCCTCGGCGCGCGCCTCGTCCGCCGCGTTCTGGAGCGCATCGGCGCCTTCCGCCCCGCCCAGGCCATCGTGCTCACCTTCGAGCCCGATTTCTTCGGGCGCTTTGGCTTCAAGCCCATCGAGAAGAGCGCCATCATCCACAAAATCTACCGCGGCTGCATCTACTGCGCCAAGCACGCCAACCCCTTCACCTGCCCCGAAATCGCCATGGCCCTCCAGCTCCGCTAACCGCGGCAGGCGCTTCGGCAACATAAGGCAACAAAAAAAATAGCGCCCGCGCGTGTGCGACGGGCGTTTTTATGTGATATACTACGGACGTATTCACGTCATGTCCACGACGACAGCCACGCCCAAGCCGTCCGGCCCCGCTTCGCCCCGCGCGGAGCGGGAGGGGAATGTCTCCGCGCGCCGGAAGAAGGACAAGCCGCTCCGGCTGAACGTCGGCAAGGGGACGATGCGCAAGATTCTCAAGGCGCTCGGCGTCCGTTTCGAGACCGGGAAATACAAAATCGGCGGCGACGTTCGGCTGGGCGTGCCGTGCGAGGTGTCGCGGGCGGCCGATTTGCGCGGGCCGTTCGCGCTGGGAGCCTTTTCGTCGATTTCCCCCTCCGACGGCGTCGGGCACTTCCTCCACAACGTCTCCATCGGGCGCTATTGCAGTCTGGCGGCGGGGGTCTGGATTGCGCCTTACGAGCATCCGGCGGAATGGCTGACCACCAGCGCGGCCTCGTATGACGCGCCCACGCTCTTCGGCTGGGCGGAGCGTCTGCTGGGGCGCCCCGGCCCGGCGCCGCAGCCGTGCGAGACGGGCAAGCCCGTGACGCTCGGCAACGACGTGTGGATCGGGCGGGGGGCGCTCGTCAAGGGCGGGGTGGCGATCGGCGACGGCGCCATCGTCGCGGCGCACGCGGTGGTGACGAAGGACGTGCCGCCCTACGCCATCGTGGGGGGCGTCCCCGCGAAGGTGCTGCGCTACCGCTTCGACGAGGCCACGATTCGCGAATTGCTCGACCTGCGCTGGTGGGACTGCGACCTGGCGGAGCTTGCCCCGCTCGACTGGTCGGACGTGCCGGGATGCGTCCGCGCCATCCGGGAGGCCGTCGCCTCCGGGCGGGCCAAGCCCTATGCGCCGGAGCCCGTCACGGCGGAGGACCTTCGCCCCTACGCGGCGCAGACACGCTTCTTCTTCGAGTTTTCCCGCCGGCGCATCCGCGTCAAACTGTTCGGCCTTTGGCTGGCGCACCTTGTCTTTTCCAGGAGGAGGCCATGACGGACCGCCCGCCCTTCGTCTCGATCGTCTGCCCGCTCTACAACGGCGAACGCTTCCTCGGCGACGCGCTCCGCTCGCTTCAGGCGCAGACCTTCCCCGATTTCGAGTGCCTCTGCATCGACGACGGCGGGCCGGACGGCTCGGCGGCGATGGCGGCGGCCTTCGCGGCGGAAGACCCGCGTTTCCGGCTGATCCGCCAGAAGAACGCGGGCGTGGCGGCGGCGCGCAACCGCGGCTTGGCCGAGGCGCGCGGCGAGACGGTCACTTTCATGGACCAGGACGACGCATTGCCGCCGGAAGCGCTCCAGACGCTCGCCGACGCGATGAAGCAGACGGGATGCGACGTCGTCATGGGGGCGTTCCAGACCTTCACGACGGACGACATTCCGGAGGCGGAGCAGCCGGCGAAGACGACGCTCGCCGTCTCGGAGACGCCGCTGGCGGATTTCTTCGAGCAGCCCGTGGACGGCGACGCCTGGGCCAAACTCTACCGCCGCGCGGCGCTGGAGGGCATTTCCTTCCCCGACGGCGTCTTCGGGGCGGACGACTCCGTCTTCTCCTGCCGGGTCTTCGCCTCGATCCGCCGCTACGCGCGGACGGACGCGACGGTCTACCTCTACCGGATGCACCCGGACAACGTCACCTCGCAAATGCCGATGCGCTACATCATGGGCTACCTCCGGTCGCGCGAATTGCTCTGGGACGAGGTCTGGAGCAGCCCGAAGACGCCCGGGCGCCTGAAAGCGCTCATCGCCCGCCAGGTCGGCGAGGGCATTCTCTCCTGGACCGTCAAGAA
>Ga0310690_10006291_pt1 | contig 15664 bp, 25 predicted proteins | sample AusTroGonzalo_MG_2_FD_207661 | JGI IMG/M metagenome (GOLD analysis project Ga0310690, IMG submission 207661) | Bovine rumen microbial communities from tropical cattle in Woodstock, Queensland, Australia - Gonzalo_04 (v2) (version 2) | ecosystem: Host-associated > Mammals > Digestive system >... | reverse complement strand
TGCCGATAGAAAAGCAAATGTCGTATGGAAATGGGACCCCGCGCTTACGCCAAACACAAAAGAAAAGTTAATGCACCACCTGGCCATTGACTATGTAGCAATGTTACAGGGGGCAAAATGAAATTATTTTTATGGGCTTTTTCGTTTGGGCTTATGGGATATATAGCAGAGAAAATTAGCGGCACTGCCGACTATGTTATATTGGGCATTTTGGCTGTTATTGCTATGCAATTAGGCGAAATAAGGGGGCAGAAATGAACTTGTTTTTTGCGTACGTGCTGGCCGTGTGCCCGGCACTTCACACCATTATAGGCGTGCTTCTTTTAGGTTGCTCTATTGTTTGTGTATTCCTAGGGTTAAATTACCTAACAGACCGTATAGGCGGAAACGATGGCTACGTGCGATTTTTAGGATATGCCTTTAAGGTAAGCATAGGTTGCGTTCTTATTCTTTGCTTTTTATGGGCATTAGTGCCTAGCCAAAAGCGGCTTAACGCAATGATGCTAAACTATCACGCCGGATGTGTGGATGTGCGCGACGAATACGGGGTGCAAAAATGAAAAAAGAAAAAAAGAAACTGCTACAAATTGCCATCCAAATAATTGTACCAGGCGGAAAAAACGTAGTAAAGGTGCTAACCGTTTATGATGCCGTGCATAAGATTTCCCGCGCTCTCTGCGCTAGGGAAGAAGGGCCCTGCTCTACCTGCTCCCTAAAAGATACTGATATATGCGAAATAACACGATACGACGAGGACTATATGGCCGCAGCCGCCGACGCATTGCAAGTATTGTTTGACGGAAATATAAAGAGAGTGCTTGCTAAACACCCGGAGTTAAAAGCAGGACTATGAAACCGTGGGTATTTAATAAGAAGTACAACCCGGCCAAAGGGTGCAGCGTGTGCGAACACGGGGAAATGGGAACCTGCGCCCTGGCCAAAAAGGATATACCGATTACGTGTATATCCCAAAACAAGGCGCCGCGCTGGTGCCCAAAGGAGCGTAAAAAATGATTACAACAAAAGAATTGTACGACTGGTCCCGGGAAATAGAAAGGGCGCTGGCCACCGCCAGGGCAGAAATGAAAAAGAACCGCCTGCCCCAGCTGCGCAATTATTATGAACATATCGCAACCTGTGCAGATGCACAACTTTGTATTGTACAGCGGCTTATTAGACAAAGCAACAAAAACGAGGGGGCAAGAAAATGAGCACATTTTTATTATGGATGGGCGTATATGAGATTTTTTCGCTGGGCTTTGTAACTGGTATTTTGCTTGACGACGAGTTCCGCGCGTGCTGGGAAAACCCGGACGATAAAGGAACAGCAGTTTTATTGGCCCCGGTTCTTTTGGCAATGACTGTTATTGTTTTTATTAAATACAAGGTTTTGAAATCAAGAAATTGGAGGTTTCACAAATGAAAAAAGTACCCGTTACCACGCCGCAAGAAATAATTAAGGCCCTGCGTGATGGGCATATTGTTAGAGAGGGAAACGGCGCTTGCGAATATCTGCTGGTAGATGGCATTATATGCCGCCGCATCCACGCGCAAAGACAATATACCATAAATGCGTCTATCCCGTACGAGCCAACATTATACTACGAAGACCGCCAACTTAAAATAGAAGTGGGCCAGGTTTATAAAACACTAAAAGGCAACAAGGTTTTTATTGCAAAGAAAGGCGCACTGTATTATGAGGGGGCCGTAGAGGGTTATACAAATTGCTTTATTTATTACAACGAACACGGCAAGGTTGTGGATAGCCGCGGCAAATGCCACCCCGACAGCGTCTGCCCGGAAGATATACAGGAGGTAAAGGAAAATGAACGATAGATTTAAGTTTAGGGCGTGGGATGAACGAACAAAAACCTGTTTTAACAACGCTATGATTGAAACTTTAGCCCCTATTAGCACGTGGGTAAAAAATGGTTGGGTAGTAGAACAATGCACCGGGCTAAAAGATAAGAACGGTCGGCTTATTTATGAGGGCGATATTATGAAATTAGACAGCGAACAACCCGGCATACATATTGCAAAGGTTATTTATAGAAATGGTTGTTTTGGCTTATCTGCCAAAAAATGGGTATCTCCTTTTAATTTCCTGCAACCGCGTCGTTGGAAAAAAATCGGCAATATCCACGAGAACCCGGAACTTTTGGAGGTAGAAAAATGAAATGCTTTTTTTGTGGACGGGAAGACATCCCGCTTAAATATATTTCCATAAACACGGGCCTTAAAATTTACGAGTGCCCCTGCGGCCATACCACCACAGCCCACATAAACCCTGACGAGGTGGAAAAATGACCGCGCAGCCGGAAGAAAAACTGGGCATTGTGTGGATGCGCCCAGGGCGCCAGCCCGTATATTTCCAGGTATCAGTGGACCTGGCCAAAAAGAAAATGACGGCTGCCATCCGGCGTGCCGAAAAACACGGATATTGTTTTGCGGAAGAAAAAGCAAAAGCCGCCCTGGACGGACTTTTGCAGAACAAAAAGAATAATCGGTAAAACCGATTTTCTAAAAGGAAGTGTCTATGAACAAGGGATATATCAAACTATGGCGCAGCGAAGCCGACATCCCGCAGTTATGGGAAAGCGCTTTACTGTTTAGTACCTACCAAAAACTTAAAATGCTGGCCGACCGCACGGACTGGGCGGTGGCTATCCCTGTGCGCAAACTGGCTACCCGGATGGGTATGTCAGTAGATACACTGCGCAAAGCCACGGCAGAACTGGCCCGTATAGGGCTTATACGCTGCGGCCAAACGGACGAGGGAGTAAGCCGCTTTGAACTGGTATTTATGGATAACGAGCCCGATTTTAGCCAGGTATCTATGCGGGTGCCTGTGGCCAAAAAAGAGCCCAAACCTGTACTAAAAATTAGTACGCCGCCTGTACTAAATTTTAGTACAACAAATACCCCTAGCGTACTAAATTCTAGTACAACCCCTGTACTAAATTTTCGTACACCATTATATAGAGAACAAGAAAGAGTAACTAACAATAAAACTACTACCCCCTTACTATTCCCCCAAGCCGAACAAGAAAACGACTTTATGGCCTGCTTTGCTGCTTTTTGGACTGCATACCCAAACAAGAAAAGCAAACAGCGTGCTGTGAAACGGTGGAAAAAAGGCAAGTACAACCTGGCAGAAATTTTGCCTATCCTGGAAAAACAAAAGCGTCTGCGCGACTGGGTAAAAGCCGATGGTCAATATGTACCACGGGCGGATGCGTACTTAAACCAGCGAAGATGGGAAGACACGTTGCCTACCGGGGAAGAAGCATACATACTGGACTTCAAAGAGCCAAAAACCGAAAGGGAAAAAGTCCTGCACAACTGGCTGGCAGCGACTAACCCGGAACTACTCAAAAACGACTTGAAAAAAATAAACAGCGTTTTTGAATTTGACCGTATTTTCTTTGAAAAAATTGTAGCCATCTGCGGCGGTAACGTGCAGCAAGCGTTTAGCGTAATGCGCCACGGGTGGCGGTTAGGATGTACCACAATGCGTGCCATCTGCGAGAGGGCAGCATCTTACCTAGACGAACTGAAAAACGAGGAATACAAAAAATGAGCCAACAAAGATACAAAAGAAGTTTTGGACCCCAAGAAGCAAACAACGCGCCTGCGGCGTTAAATCTGCCGCGCTGCCAGCAGTGTGGGCGCAGCGGCGGTTTAATTTCCCGCCACGTGATGTTAAATTATGCCAGCACGGCGGGCTTCTATACCGTGTGCTACCGCAACCAATGCGTGTATTGCTCCGCTACGCAATACTTTAACCGCACCGATAAAGACGGCCAGCCCTACACCGTGCCTGCGTTTTACGTGTTTGCCTACCCGAGCCAGCGCATTATCACGGAGCGCAGAAACTTTTTACTTCCGCGCGAACTGTACGAAACTGCCGACGGCAAGGCGGATGTGGGCTTAAAAGTGCGCTTCATTGACGCGCTGCTACGCTTGCAGCAGGCCCGCCAAAACGAATACGTTTTTACACTCAAAGAAGTGTGGGAAGAAATGCAAAATGCCGGGTAAATTTCCGTTTCCCGTTTGTTTTATTTCCGGCTTTAACATCCGCCACGGCGTGGCGTTAAGTGCCCGCGCGGGCGTGTGGCTGGTGGACTGCGGAAACGAGCGCATACACGTTTGGCAGGATGATATTTTTTTGGACACTGCGCAAGCACAACACGCATTAAATTTTTTACTGAACTAGAAAAATGCTTAAAAAATAAGGGTTATTTTTTCAAAAAAATGCTTGACAAATGCGTAAAAACTTTTATATGATTTTTTATCTGGTAGCGCATCACGCGCTTTTTGCTGTAAAAAATTTGCTTATAAATAACATTTAACGCTTATTGCCCGTGTGTAAAATCACACAGGGGAATGGGCGTTTTTTATGGCAAAAAAAGCAGCAGAACAACTGCCGGATGTGTTCCAAGAGATAGCAGAAGAAGCCAAAAATCTGCTGTCTAATCACGTACCCACCCCCGACCGCCAACTGATGCTGTTTGAAGAATACGCAGACAGCAACGAAGAACTAAAACACAAAAACCCCAAAACCAAAGAGGGCCTAACCTGGGCGCAAGAAGTATTCTGCCAGTTATGGGCCCGCGGTTATTCCAAAGTAGAAGCATACCGACTTTCCCACCCGAACTGTAAGACCGAAAACTTAAATAACGTCTATCCCAAAGCATCCCGTCTTTCAAAGATGGGCAAGATAGGGGCAAGAAAGGACGCCATAGAAAAGCAACTGGCGGACCGTGCCCTTATGTCCCCGACGGAAGTTTTCCAACGGTTGACTGCCATTGCGCGAGATGGGGGCAAGGATGCCCTGGACGCGCTAAAACAAATTGCACAAATTCACGGACTTTTTAAGCAGGACAATAACCCGGCTTCGCAGCAGGTAATTGTACAGCGCATTGACTTTGCCAATGCGTACTCCTCCACGGAGCAGGCAGCCGACGGCCAAAACAGGGAGGTGGAAAAAACAAAATGACCTCCGTTATGCTTCCAAACAACTGGAAACCACGCGCCTATCAGCTGCCCGTTTTACGTTACTTTGACCAGGGCGGCAAGCGCGCTGTTTTAGAATGGGCCCGCCGCCACGGAAAAGACGACACTTCACTACACATAACCGCCACCCGTGCCTGGGACGTGCCCGGCACTTACTGGTATATGCTGCCGCAATACGCGCAGGCCCGTAAAGTTATTTGGGACGCCGTGGACGTGCACACCGGGCTGCGCCGCATTGACTGGGTATTTCCCAAAGAGATACGCCGCAGCACTAACGACAGCGAAATGAAAATAGTTTTAACCAACGGCAGCGTGTGGCAGGTTATCGGCAGCGACAATTACAACTCACTGGTAGGGTCCGGCTGCGCGGGCATTGTGTTTAGCGAGTACGCTTTGTGCAAGCCCGAAGCGTGGGCCTACTTAAAACCCGTGCTAGACGAAAGCGGCGGATGGGCGATATGGAACTCCACCGTGCGCGGACAAAATCACTTTACCGAAATGGCAAAATACGCCAAAGAACACCCCGACTGGCTCTACTCCAACGTAAAAGCCAGCCAGTCCGGCGTGTTTTCCCCGGAGCAGCTAGTCAAAATCAAACAGGAATACGTGGCAATGTATGGGCGCGAGCAGGGAACAGGTATGTTTCTGCAAGAGTACGAGAACGACGAGAACGCCTTTATTGCTACGTTTAACTCCGTTTTTGGGCAGGGCGCTGGCGAACGCTTGCGCTCCACCCCGCCGTCTGTTCCCGTAGTGTGCCGCGTGGCAGGCATTGACCTGGCCCGTTTCGGTGGCGATAACAACGTAATCTTCATAGCCGACCGCCGCGAAGATGGCAGTATGGTGGAAGCAGACGTGGCCGCCTGGAACGGAACGGATGCTGTATTTACGCAAGGTAAAATTGCCGAGGTGCTTTCCAACGCTGGCGTGAACCAGTGCGCTATGGACGCCGACGGCGTGGGCGGGCCTATCCTAGACAACGTGCGGGCCTTGTGCAATGGGCGCGGCATTGTGTTTGAAGAATACCACAACACAACGACCAGCGGACCCTACGCCAACAAGACCACGCAAGGGTATTTTGAATTGGCCCGCGACGCGGAAAACGGAAAAGTATTTATCCGCGACGACCGCGTGATTAGTGAACTGGGCAGCAGGATGTACGAATTTAACGCCAAAGGCCAGCGCATCTTGCAGCAGAAGAAAGAGTGGCGAAAGGAAAGCGGCAAGTCCCCGGACTTTGCCGACGCTGCCGTTATGGCAAGTATGATTTTGCCACTGCCCCGGCACTTTCACACGGCGGCAGGACTACCCAGTTTTGCCCGTACCGAATATGACGTACTTTAACAGGAGCGAAAGAATGGTAAGCCCACTAGCAGCGATACTTATGCAAGCAAAAGCAGCCGCAGAATTAGGCGAAGAACTGCACCCGCAAATAACCCAGCAGCCAAGAGAGGATATAACTACCTACCTGGCCTGCTGGAATATGTTAAATACGTCTTTGTTTAGTTTATTCTAGGAGGAAGTAAAACTATGTGCGAAGTAGTAACAGCCATTGCCGCCATTGCAAGTGCCGCCGCCAGTATTGGAATGGGTGCTAAAAACGCCCACGACGCGCGAAAGGCACAACGCGAAGCGGACAAACAACAACAACTGGCAGACGCCCGAGCGCGCGCTGTACAGGAAGCCAAAGGCGCGGACCAACAAAGCCGCACCGATACCGAAGCAGCCGACGAGGAAAGACGACGCCGTACTGCCGTGGCCAACAATAACAACGTGCTTATTGCACGCAGTGGCGCCCTGGGCGTACCCAACACCGCCAACACCGCTTTAACAGGAACCGCCACACGTACCACAATGGGGTAACTATGAAACTAGAAGACGCCAAGCGTATTTTCCGTGAAATGAAAGAAACCCGCAGCCCGTGGATGTCTGCCTGGCAGGAAATAGGCCGCTACATTACACCTACGGCGGGCAGTTTTAACGACGACCCGAAAGCAAAACAGGGCAAAAAGATAGACCATAAAACTATCCTTGACAGCAGCGCAGACCGCGCTGTGGCTATTTTGGCAGCGGGGATGATGTCCGGCCTTACCAGCCCGTCCCGGTCCTGGTTTGAACTGATGCTGGATAACGCACCCGAACAGCAGACCGACGGCGTACGCCGCTGGCTCTATGACGTAAAGCAGCGCATTGAACAAGTGCTGGCCAAAAGCAACGTCTATGCTGTGCTGCATAACTTCTACGAAGAAGTGTCCGTATTTGCTACGGCTGCTTTTTTGGTAGAAGAAGATTACGAAACCGTTTTGCACGCGCGGCCCCTTACCATTGGCGAATATATGCTGGGCGAAAATGCCCGCGGCCAAGTGGACCGCTTCGCACGTGAATTTTATATGACTACCTACAAAATGGTAGCGCAATTTGGACTGGACAACGTACCCGAAACCGTACGCCAGCAATACAAAAACCACAAGTACGATATGCTGCACAAAGTGTATCACTTGATAACCCCAAACCCCGACCATAAGCCCGGGGCTATTGGCAATAAAAAGATGCCCTGGGCTTCCCTTTACTGGACCGACGGAGCCGGAAACGGACTGCTGCGTGAGGGAGGTTATGAGGACTTCCCCGTTATTGCCGCACGCTGGGAACTTAAACGCCCTAGCGACGTGTACGGACACGGCCCGGGCTGGACTGCATTAGGCGACGTGAAGATGCTGCAAAAAATGCAAAAGACCAAGTTAGTGGCCCTGGATAAATCAACCAACCCGCCTATGATGGTATCAGCCAAAGTGCAGGGCGAAATCAACCTGCTGCCCGGCGGCATTACACGCTACAACGACACCACCGACGCAGCCGTAAGGCCCGTGTACCAAGTGAACCCGGACATTAAAAGTTTAGAGTACAGCATTGAACAAACCCGCCAACGCATTAGTGAGCAGTTTTTCGCGGATATGTTCTTAATGATTTCTAACGTGGATGCTGGGAAAATGACCGCTACCGAAGTGGCCGAACGGACGCAGGAAAAAATGATGATGCTGGGCCCCGTGCTGGAACGCTTGAAAAACGAACTGCTGGACCCGCTTATTGCCCGCGCCTTTAATATCTGCCACCGCGCAGGTATTCTGCCGGAAGCACCCGAAGAAATACAGGGCAAGGACTTGCACGTGTCGTATATCTCTATGATAGCACAGGCACAAAAAGCCGGAGCCCTTAACACCATCCGCCAGGGAGCCCAATTTGCTGCCGAACTGGCACAAATACAGGCCGCCGCAGGGACCGAAGTATTAGACAACGTGGACTTTGACGGCGCGCTGCGCGAGGGCCTGGCCGCTATCGGCGCAAGCCCCAAAATGATGCGCGACCAGCAGGATGTAGAAGCCGCCCGCCAAAACCGGGCGCAAGCACAACAGGCCGCTGCCCAACAGGCGCAGATGGCCCAAGCCGTACAAAGCGCCAAGACGCTGGCAGACACCCCGCTAAACAACGGCAGCGCCCTGGATGCAATGGTACAACAGCAACAACAAGGAGCATAGCCAACTATGGTAACACGCGAACAGGCCTTAAACCAACGCCGCATTAACGACTGGAAGCGCATATTAAATATGCCCGAGGGCCGCCGTGTAGTGTGGAACTTATTACAGGCGTGCAACTTCCGCACGCACGGCTTTGTGCCGGGCGCCAGCGACGCTACCGCGTTTCATTGTGGGCAAATATCTATCGGCTTATACATTGCCGACAAAATACGCGAAGCCAACTTTTCTGCCCTGGAACAAATGGAGCAGGAATATGTGGCCGAAATCAAACAAATAAGCAAAGAGATGGAAGACGTGGAGGACTTATGAAGAAATTACTAGACGCGCTTTTTGTGCGCAAACTAATGGAACAGGCGGGCGAACCCGCCGACGCTGGCACGGGAGCAGACCCCAAGCCAGCCCAAGACCCGGCGCCCACCCAGGACCCTAAACCCGCCGCAGACCCAAAACCTGCTGCGGACCCGGCCCCAACACAGGACCCCAAACCTGCGGACGACGGCAAAAAATCTTTGCTCGGGGGAGCCGATAAAGACGGCTCCGCTGAACCCAACCCGGACGGCGGCAAACAACCCGGCGACGGAAAGCAGGACCCGCAAGACACCGACCCGTACGAGGGCTTGAAACTCTCTAACGGCGCCCAGGTGGATGCGGCCGAAATGGCCAACTATAAAAAGATGGCCAAAGAAATGAACCTCAAAGCCGAAGATGCCCAGCGCATTTTGGACTTTGAAACACAACGCTTACAGGCCGCACAAGAACAAGCGGCAGCAGCGTGGAAAAGCGAAACACAGCAGAAATACGGCGACCAACTGCCTACCGTACTGGCGACAGCTGCGCGGGCGGTACAGCAATTTGGTGGTAACGAGCTGCGTGATTTACTGGACCAAACGGGACTGGGCAACCACCCCGTGCTCATTGAAGCGTTTAACAAAGCGGGGGCGCTGTTAAAAGAAGACAACAGTGTGCCCTCTAATGGAGCCGCGCAGAGCGACAAGACGTTTAGCGAAGCCCTATACGGCAACCATTCAAACTAACCAAGAGGTAACGAACAATGGCAATTATTGCTGACAAAAACTACAACCTCAAAGATTACGCCGCCCAATTTGACCCGTCCGGCCAAGAGCGTGCTATCGCAGAGGTTTTAAGCAAGACCAACGACATTATCGGGGATATGCTTTTGAAAGAAAGCAACCTTGACAGTGGCCACGAATACGCCGTGCGTACTGGTATTCCTACCGGGACCTGGCGTAAAGCGTATCAAGGCGTACAGCCGGAAAAAGCGACTTCCAAAGTGGAAGTAGCGCGCTATGGCGTTTTGTCTGCCTACTCCGTAGTAGATAAACTTATTGCGGAAAAAGGCGGCAACGTCAATGCCGTACGCAGCGACCAAGCCAAAGCCATCATTGCGGGTATGAGCGACACCGCCGCTTCTGCCCTCATTTACGGCGGCACTGGCGAATTGGAAAAATGCGTGGGGTTAGCCGAATACTACAACCACAAATCTGCTACCAACGCCGCTTCCGCGCGCAACGTAGTAGAGGGCCACGCTTCCGCCAGCAGCACTGGGAACTCCTCCATCTTTTTGGTGGTATGGGACCCGTCCACTGTCTATGGCTTCTTCCCCAAAGGAACCAAAGCGGGTATTTCCCGTTTTGACCACGGCATTGTAACACACGCCGACGCTTCCGGCAAAGAATACCCGGCCTACAAAGAATACTTTGAATGGAAACTGGGGCTTGCCGTGCAGGACTGGCGCTTTGCGGGTCGTATCTGCAACATCAAAGTAGCGGACTTGTCCAACGTGGACTTGTTCGGCGCTATGCAAGACCTGGAAGAAAAAGTACAGTCCTTGTCTATCGGGCGCCCTGTGTGGTATATGAACCGCACCATCAAAGCCGCCTTGCGCAAACAGTTAGGCGCCAAGTCCAACGTGCAATACACGCCTGGACAACCTGGCCAACTGCCGATTATGTACGTGGATGAAATCCCCGTGCACGTCTGCGACGCAATCAGCGACAACGAAGCCAAAGTGGGCAACTAAAAGGAGGAAAAAAGAATATGTTAGATAATACCTTAATTCTTTCCGACGGCCAAGCCGTTACCGCTTCCGCTGCTTCTACCAACGTGGTAGATTTTGGCGGCGGCAACTTGCACCACGGGCTTTACCTCGTTTTGAAAACGGGGACTGCCTTTGCAACCTGCACCAGCGTTACGCCGTCCATCCAAACCAGCGACGACAGCACGTTTTCCAGCCCGGAAACCGTGGCCACGCTGCCCACGTTTGCAGTGGCTTCTTTAACCGCTAACAAGGTACTTGCCAAAGTATGCTTGCCTATCGGCTTAAAGAAATACGTACGTGTGTACTACACCGTGGCTGGCTCCAACGCCACCGCCGGAACTGTTACGGCCTTATTGACCGATAACCCCGGTATTGGCGTAGGCGACCCCGCCGTATTATAACCCAAAACCCCGACGGGGCAGTGCATCTCCCACTGCCCCCAGGGGAAAAGTAAAAGGCAATTATGGCAAACACAACTTCTAAAACCGATATTATAAATTTAGCCCTGGCCAACCTGGGCCAAGATACTATTACGTCCAGCGACCAGGAAACTGCAACCGCCCGGACGGCTAACTTGATGTATGACTTTGTGCGCCGCAATTTGCTACGCGCACACGACTGGGCCTTTGCCCTGCGCACCGCAGACCTGGCACAAAGTGAAACGGCGTCCCCGTTTGATAATAAGCCCTACGTCTATGCACAACCTGCCGACTGTGTGTTTATTAAGAAGATTATTTACAACGGCGTGCCGCAAAAGGTAACGCTGCTGCACCAACTTTTTACCAATTCCAACAATGAAAAACTAATTGCCTGCCCTTTTGAAGCAACCAGCGTACTGTATGTACGCGACGAAGAAAACCCGACTTTGTTTGACCCGGCCTTTGTGGCGTGCTTTGCGCTGCTGCTGGCTGCCGAACTGGCCGTGCCGCTTACGGGCGACACCAACCTGGCACAACTGATGCTGGGAAAATACCAAAGCAAATTAGACGAAGCGCGCATTTCCAACAAAGTGGAACAACTGGAAAAAGGCACGCAGGATAGCGTATTTTTGGAGGCCCGCTAATGCCAATGCACCTTTTACAACCCACGCTTAACGGCGGCGAAGCAGCCCCGGGCCTTTGGCACCGGGTGGACTTGCAGAAATTTACCACCTGGGTACGCCAGGCCATAAACTTTTTTGTGCGCCCGCAAGGCGGACTTTGCAACCGCCCCGGTACCAAGATGCTGGCCGCTGCCAAAAAGAACGAAACCTACACTAAACAGGAAACCGTCAATTTGTATGCGTGGAGCGTAACCGGGTACACCGACCAGTGGATATATTACAGCGAAACCGAAACCCCCACCACGGACACACCGCTTTATAAAAACGACGGCGTAGAACCGACTTGCACCATTACCGCCGTGGACCTTACCAGCAACCCGCCCACCATTACCGTAAGCGACGGGTCCGCTTCGCGCACGGTCCTGCGTATGAACACCTACGACACCACCCGCACCGTTACGCGCACGCTTTACCGCAGCAAAGGAGCGCGGCTTATTCCGTTTGTATTTTCCAAAACACAGGCCTACACCCTGGAACTGGGCGTGGGCTATATCCGCTTTTACACTTCTAACGGGCTTGTGCTGGATGCTAACGATAACGTGTATGAAGTGGCTACCGATTTTACAGCCGCCGAACTGCCCAACATTTACTACTGCCAAGTGGCGGATGTGATGTACTTTGCCTGCGCTGGCCGTGCACCTAAACAACTGGCCCGCTATGGACACACCGACTGGAAGTTTAGCGATTATGACTACAACTACGGACCGCTTAAACTGCAAAACGCAGACGAAAAATTGAAGATTTCTGCCAACTGGAACAGCACCGATAACAAGTATTACTTGACCTGCGAGAATGACGTATTTTGCGCCGAAGACGTGGGCGCCTGGTGGAAGATAGTACACACCTTAAAATCTACCCACTTTCAGCAGTCCTACGGCTCCCAAAGCAGCGTAACCAGCGACCCTATGCTTATGACCCACGAACTGATGGTACAAACTACCGGGACCTGGGCAGGAAGCATTAAGATACAGTACAGCAATGACAAAGACGACAGCAATTCCTGGAAGACGCTACGCGCTATGTCCAGCGTGATGCACTACGACCCGGCAGCCCAGCAGGATATTAGCAGTTTTAACGCCAACGATACCATCAGCATACCTGCGGGTATTTACTGGGTCCGCGTCGTGCCCGAGATTACCAACGGGACCTGCTACTTTACCATTGACTGCGACGAACAGCAAGTGGATATTTTCTACAAAGTGGCCGAGTACATAAGCCCTATGAAAGTGGCCGTCAATTTGATTAACGAAACCAAAGGGCTGGAAACCTACTTCGGCAGCGGCCGAGAATATAAATCGTGCATCCCCACCTTTACCAGCGGGACAGCGCCGTCCGGCACGTATTCTTCTTTGCAGGCGGACTTTTGGCACGCCCTTGATGGAAAGAACGATACCGTATTTACAATGAAGAACAACGCCACCGTGGACCACGGCGGCTTTACCTACGCCTGGCCGTCCGGCTCTGCCGTAGTGATTACCTCTATTGCTATTTTAGGACACAACATAGAGGGCGCCCTGGGCGAAGCCACGCAAGGCGACAAAATTATTATGACGCCTAGCAGCGGCAGTTTTGTAGTGCGAAGCATTGAACGCGGCGAAGAAGTAACCTTTACCGCAGATGGCCAAACCTACACGGAAACCTGGCGCATCTTTAATGTAAAGCCCATTGTAAGCACCAGTATTTCTTTTGCTGTTTCTGCCGATAGCACTTCCAGCAATACTAGCCCCAAGCACCTAGTGCGCTTTGTGGTACGTGGCTACGATTATGTGGCAGGCCAGGAAATTACCATTAACGCCACCGCCCAGTGGAGCCAGGGCGCGTGGAGCACCAAAAACGGCTGGCCTACGTGTGTAGCACAGCACGGCGGGCGTTTGATGTGGGGCCAGGAAGACGGCGTACAAGGTACGCAAATTGGTAACTATAATTCTTTTGCCACCTCCTACCCGCTGGAAGACAGCGACGGCATTTCCACCACACTGCGCGACGAGGGAATAAACGCCGTGAACGCGCTTGCTTCTATGAAAAGTTTATTAGCATTTACGGCTGGCGGCGTGTTTGCTTCCAACTCTGCTGTTATGACACCTAGCGACGCCGGGATGCCTAAACAGTCCGGCGCTGGCGGCGGAGCCGTGCGCCCCGTAGTTATCGGAACGCGCGTACTTTATGTGCTGCCCAAGACGGGAAAACTTTTTGACAGCGCCTATGATTACAGCACGGATGCCTTTAACGGCGGCGACTTGTGCCTTATTGCCGAGCACCTTTTTGAAAACGAACAAGTAGTGGAAATGGCCTACCAGCAAGAGCCCTACGGCTTATTGTGGGTAGTGCTGGCGTCCGGGAAACTGTTATGCCTTACCTACGTACAAAGTGAAAACGTATGTGCCTGGACGCAGATGCAAACCGACGGCCAAGTGGAAAGCGTTTGCTGCATCCCGGGGGCTGTGCGCGACGAACTTTTCTTATTAGTAAAACGCGACGGGACCCGCTACGTGGAAAAGATGGCCGACCGTTTAGCCAGCAAAGCACCTGCCGAGCAGTTTTTTGTGGACTGCGGCAGAACCTACCGCGGCGACCCGGCAACGGCTATTACAGGCCTGGACTATTTAGAGGGCAAAGAAGTGGCCATTTTGGCAGACGGTAAGGTAGTACCTAATCAAACCGTAACAAACGGACAAATTACCCTAACCACCGCCGCCAGCGTGGTACACGTAGGGCTGCCTTATACGGCTGTGCTGCGCACGTTAGCAGGCGACTTAAACACCGACACGGGCAGCGTGCTGGCCAAGAAAAAACGCTACGTAGGCGCGATGGTAAGTTTTATTGACAGCAGCCACGCGCAAGTGGGATGCAAAGAAAGCCGAATGGAAGAATGGCTGCCCGCGTACCCGCTAACCTACGACACTGCCACACAACTAATAAGTGAAGACAAAAGTTTTACTTTCCAGGGCAACTACGAAACAATGCCGTCCGTTATTGTAAAGCAGTTAGCCCCTATGCCGCTAACCATTGCGGCTATTATGCCCAAAGCACAAGTGGGGAACGTATGATACGAATTGCCCGCGCCACCGAAGAACACGCCCAGTATGTAGCCAGCCACCTGCGCGAAAGCGACCGCAGGGAACTGGCCGCAGCCGGACACACGGACCTGGAAGCGCCCGTACTAGAAAGCGTACAAGTGAGCCCGTTTGCCTTTGTGGCCTTACACGACGGCGTGCCGCTTTGCGTGTTTGGCGTGCTGCCCGATAGCGTGCTTTCCCCGCGCGCCCGCTTGTGGATGCTGGGAACCGAAGAAATAAACTTTACCAAAAAGGACTTTGTAAAAACGTGCCGTATGGTAGTAAAGGGCCTGCTGGATATTTACCCCGTGCTTTACAATACCGTCTATGCAAAATATCCGCAAGCCATCCGCCTGCTGCAATTTTTAGGCGCTACGTTTGGCCGTACCGTAAAAGCGAACACGGGCGAACCTTTTTTGATTTTTGAAATACGGAGGGAAAAGTAAATGTGTACTGCTAATAATAAGACCGCCAGCGCGGCCAACGCCACAAATACCACTTCCAAAAGTGCGACAAACTGGCGAACTATTGGCACGGGTTTTGCTATCGGGGCCGGGGCTATGAGCGCTATGAGCGCCTATTCCGCCGGAACAGCAAGCCAGGCCTACTACAACAACCAGGCCGCTACCCTGGAAGCCAACGCGCGCCTGGGCGAACAGGCCGCGCAGCGCCAAATTAAATACGACTTACAAACCGCCGCGCAGCAAGTTAAAAACATACGCCGCGCCGGACGTAAAAACTACGGCAAGCAGTTAGTGGCTGCCGTAGCCAGCGGGCAAGACCTTTCTAGTGTATCTTTCCAGGACGTAGTGCTAGACAGTGCCCGCGCAGAGCAGGAAGACATAGACCTTATCAAACGCCAGGCCGCACACCGCGCCGACGAAATGATGCTGCAAGC